>JACXTT010000649.1_pt1 | contig 59281 bp, 46 predicted proteins | sample 9270951 | NCBI WGS metagenome assembly JACXTT01 (sample SAMN15532306, study PRJNA645909) | rock metagenome | isolation source: weathered quartz diorite | place: Puerto Rico | collected 2017-06-21
GATGTATTGCTCACCCGTTCGCCACTCTACTCGGGGTTGCCCCCTTTCGCGTTCGACTTGCATGTGTAAGGCATGCCGCCAGCGTTCAATCTGAGCCAGGATCAAACTCTTCAATTCAAATCCTGATCAATCGCTATGCGATTGCGCGAGCCCTGCGTTTTACCGCCGAGCCCACCGCTCACTCAAAGTCATTGCAAAGGTAAAAAAACCTTGCTAGACCTGGTGCGAGCTTGGGTTAATGCTTTGTGTGACACCAACGCGCTTGCGCGCAAACTACCGGTGTCACTGGCTTCACCCAGCGCCCACACCTATCGGCTGTTCAATTGTTAAAGAGCGTTCCCCGGGCGGGGATCCTGCACACCCCAGGAGGGGTTGGTTGCGGGGATAGGATTTGAACCTATGACCTTCGGGTTATGAGCCCGACGAGCTGCCAGACTGCTCCACCCCGCGCCCGGTACAGAAACGAAATTATAGCGGTCGGCGCGAAGTGCTGTCAAACCATTTTGCGCCGCAGCAATGCCGTCATCATGTTCTCTCGGTCTCCATGGTTCGGGGCTGCCAGACCATGAGGCGCTTTTCGGCCAAACCCACTGCCCAATCGAGAAGCAGCGCGAATGCCGTGAGCAACAGGATCCCTGCGACCACGGTATTCATGTCGAAAAAGCCCTCCGCCTGATGGATCAGGTAGCCGACGCCTTTTGCCGAGCCCAGATATTCGCCGACGACTGCTCCGACGAACGCAAGTCCCACCGAGTTGTGCAGGCTGGCGAACACCCAGCTCATCGCGCTGGGCACATAAACGTGGCGCAGGAGCTGGCGCGGGCTCGCACCGAGCATGCGCGCGTTGGCGAGCACCACGGGGCTGACCTCGCGCACGCCCTGATAGACGTTGAAGAACACGATGAAGAAGACGAGCGTCACACCCAGCGCCACTTTCGAGCGAATACCGAGCCCGAACCAGACGAAAAATATCGGTGCGAGAATCACCCGCGGCATCGCGTTGACCGCCTTGAGGTACGGGTCGAGGATCACCGAAGCGGTCGGCGCCAGGGCTAGCCACAAGCCGACGATCACGCCGAAGACCGTGCCGATGAGAAACGCGAGCAGTGTCTCGACCAAAGTCACCCATAAGTGCTCGTAGATCTCGCCCGAGACGAACCATCGCCAGAGGCGCTCGAATACCTTGAGCGGCTCGCCGAAGAAGAAAGCAGCCTGGTTGGGCTCGGAGAAGTAGATCGGCGGAAGCAGCGTCGGGCTCGTCAGCACGTGCCAAATCACTAGGAGCAGGACGAACAGCAGCACCTGGAAGGCGCGCAACCGCAGCCGGCCGCTGCCCACTCTATTGCCTTTGCCGTTGGGCATAACCCTTTAGCACCTCTTCCTTCATCGCGCGCCAGATTCTCGTGTGAATTTCTATGAAGCGCGACGTCAGGCGGACTTCGGCGACATCCCGCGGGCGCGGCAGGTCGATCGTATAGTCTCCGATCGGATGCGACGCCGGGCCCGCGGAAAGCACCACCACTCTGTCGGATAGCGAAATCGCCTCCTCCAGATCGTGCGTGATGAACACCACCGACTTGCGGTCGGCGGACCACAGCTCGAGCAGCTCGTTCTCCATCAGCTGTCGCGTCTGAACGTCGAGCGCCGAAAACGGCTCGTCCATGAGGAGAATTTGCGGATTCAGGATGAGCATCTGTGCGAGCGCGGCGCGCTTGCGCATTCCACCGGAGAGCTGGTGGGGGTAGCGCCTGTCGAATCCGCTGAGGCCAACGCGCTTCAGCCAGGCGTCACCCCGTTCGAGAGCCTCTTCCCGGGCGACTCCGCGAAATTCCAGGCCGACGACGACATTTTCTATGGTGTTGCGCCAAGGCATGAGCGCCTCGGTCTGGAACATATAGCCCGCGTGAGTGTTGATACCGCCGAGCGGGCGTCCGAGCACGGTTACCGTGCCGGCAGAGGGCATGAGCAACCCGGCGGCGACATTGAGCAGAGTCGTCTTGCCGCAGCCCGTGGGGCCCACCACCGAAACGAATTCACCCTCCCCGATGACGAGCGTGGTATCGCCGACGGCGGTATAGCGCTCCGACGGATCGTCTCGCGACAGGAAGGTGCAGCTGACGCGTTCGAGCGCGAGGACGGGAGTCATCCTTTATCTGTACTTCGCGTTCGCTTTCTTCACGAACTCGTTCGTATAGGTGAGCTCGAGTTTGATTTCCTTTGCCTTCACTTCGGGGTTGAAGGTCGGTATGACTTTGAGCGCGGTTCTCGTGCCGGCATCCGAGATGACTCCGTCCGGCGAGATGGCCTCCTTCACCTTGTTGAACGAGAACAGGTAAAGCGCCTTGTCGCTCAGCAGATAGGACTCGGGAACCGTTCGGAGCACGTCCTGGGGAGAAGCGGACTGGATCCATTTGTCGGCGCGAACGATGGCGTTGGTGAGCGCCTGGACCGTGCCCGGATTCTTCCGAATGAAATCGACCGGCGCGTAGAGGCAACCCGCCGGCATCGGCCCGCCCAGGACTTGTTCTGTTCCTCTCAAGGTTCGGGTATCGGCGATGATCTTGACGTCGCCGTCCTGTTCGAGTTTGGTCATCACCGGATCGGTATTGGAAACCGCGTCGACTTGACCGCTCTTCAGCGCCGCAATGGCCGTCGCCCCGAGGCCGACGCCTATGACGGAAATATCGGAAGGCTTGAGGCCTCCGGTGGAAATGAAGTGATTGAGGATCATGTGCGTGCTCGAGCCCGGCGCGGAAACGCCGACCTTCAAGCCTTTCAGGTCTTTCGGCGATTTGTAGTCCTTCGCTTTCGCCGTGGCGATTCCGATCGCGATTTGCGGCGCCCGGCCTTGCTGCACGAAGCATTGAAGGTACTGGCCCTTGGGCTGCATGTTGAGCGTGTGCTCGTAGGCCCCCGACACAACATCGGCGCTTCCGCCCACCACCGCCCTCAGCGCCTGCGAGCCTCCGGCAAAGTCGCTGATCGTCAAGTTCAGACCTTCTTCCTTGAAGTATCCCAGCTGCTCGGCGATGGTGAGCGGCAGGTAGTACAGCGAGGCTTTTCCCCCGACGGCGACATGCACGTCCCTCTTCTCGATCGCGCCTTGCGCGCTCGCGAGCGCAGGCCAGACGGCGATCAGGATCGCAAGCGTGAAGTTCACTAGAATATACATTAATAATCTCCTATAACTACTTAATTATAGATTCAGAACAGGTTCCCCTGCGAGGGACCCGGACGACGGAATTTCGTGCTGTCCGGACGCTTGCGCCCGGGCGCGTTCAAGCCCAGCCGTTTGCAGGCAATCTCGAAGCGCTGGCCGAGCAGTTCCGCGAACCGCCCTTCCCCCTTCATGCGGCTGCCGAAGCGCGGGTCGTTGTCGCGCCCGCCGCGCATGTCGTGGATGCGCGCCATGACGTGTTTCGCCTTGAGCGGATAGTTCCGCTCCAGCCAGTCCTTGAAAAGATCCTTCACCTCCCAGGGAAGCCGCAGCAGGGTGTATCCGGCCATGCGTGCCCCAGCCTCGCTTACGGCCTCGAGGACCGCTTCCATGTCCTTGTCGTTCAGGAACGGGATGATGGGCGCGACCAAGGTGCCGCACGGCACGCCCGACTCGCTCAAGCGACGAATCGTCTCGACGCGCCGGTAGGGCGCGGCCGCGCGCGGCTCCAGGGTGCGTGCGATCTCGCCGTCGAGCGAGCCGATCGAGATGAACACCTGTACCAGGCCTTCGCGCGCCATGGGTTCGAGCAGGTCGAGATCGCGCTCAATCAGCGAGCCTTTGGTGACGATCCCGACCGGGTTCCGGAACTCCCACAGCACTTCGAGAATGCCGCGGGTAATCCGGTGCTCGCGCTCGATCGGTTGGTATGGATCGGTATTGGCCCCCAGCGCGATCAGCTCACAGCGGTAACCGGGACGGGAGAGCTCTTTGCGCAACAGTTCGGCTGCGTTTTCCTTCGCGAACAGGCGCGTCTCGAATTCCAGGCCGGGGGAAAGTCCGAGGTAGGCGTGGCTCGGCCTTGCATAGCAGTAGATGCAGCCGTGTTCGCAACCCTGGTAGGGGTTGATCGACTGCGTGAAGGGGAGATCCGGCGAGTCGTTGCGCGCGATGATCGAACGCGCCTGGTGCAGCGTCACCACCGTTTCGGGCCTGGACTGGACTTCGGCTTCCGGCTCGCGGCTGCGCGCGAGCGTCTCGAAGCGCCCCTGCGGGTTGTCCGCGGCGCCGCGTCCCTTGATGCTCACGGGCGGCCCCATATATCGAGTCAGTGAAGGTCGCCGGGAATCGGGTGCAGGTCGGTGGCTTTTCCGGCCTTCACGACCTGCCCGGGCAGGTCATGGCTGACAATCGCGCCGAGGCGCTTGGATACCGCGAGAAGCTTGTCGAGGTTCACTCCGGTCGTGTAGCCCATGCATTCGAGCATGTGCACCAGATCCTCGGTGCAGATGTTTCCGGTCGCCCCCGGCGCGAACGGACAACCGCCCAGTCCGCCGAGGCATGCCTCGTAATGCTGGACTCCCGCGGCCAGTCCCGACAGGACGTTGGCAAGCCCCATTCCCCGGGTATTGTGGAAATGCAGCGCGAGCTCCAGTTCTGGCCAGCGCTTCCTCACCTCGGCGCACAGATCCAGAACCTGCTTGGGATGCCCCATTCCGGTGGTGTCGGCAAGGGTGACGCTGCGCACCCCCAGCTCGACATAGCGGCCGACGAATTGCATCACCCGCTCCGACGACTGCCCGCCTTCGAACGGACAACCGAACGCGGTGGACAGCGCGCCCGCCACGGCGATGCCGGTTCTCTCCAGCTCGCGAATGATTTCACCGAATCCCTCGAATGAAGCGTCGGTCGAACGGCGCACATTGGCCCGATTGTGGGTTTCGGAAACGGAAACGACGAGGTTCACCTCATCGGCACGCGCTGCAATCGCGCGCTCGGCCCCTTTCACATTGGCGATCAGGGCGACGTACTTCACCGAGGGCTTGCGCCTGATGCTCGCCATCACCGTCTCGGCATCGCGCAGGTTCGGCACCGCCTTGGGCGAAACGAACGAAGTGACCTCGATCTTCGCCAGCCCCGTTTCCGACAGCGCGTCGATCAGCTCGATCTTTTGCTCCGTCGGAACGAACTGGGGCTCGATCTGGAGACCGTCGCGGGCGACCACCTCATGTATGTAGGTATGCTGCACTCTCGCGCCCGCTAGATGGCCTTGCGCTCCCTGAGGCCGGCAATTTCCTTCTTACTGTAGCCATGGGCGGCGAGCACGGTCGCGGTGTGCTCTCCCAGCTCCGGTCCGACCGAATCGATGTCGCCCGGCGTGTCCGAGAGCTTGGGCACGACGCCTGGCACCTTGACGGGTGTGCCGTCCTTGAGCCTGACTTCGCGGATCATTTCCCGGGCCAGATACTGCGGGTCGCTGACGATGTCGGCCATGCTGTAGATCTTGCCGTTCGGGACTTGCGCATCATTGAGAATTCGCACGAGGTCCTTCGCGTCGTGCCGTGCAGTCCAGTCCCCGATCGCCCCATCGAGCTCCTCGGCTCGCTTTGCCCGTCCGGCATTTTCGGAGAGCGCCGGGTCCCCGGCAAGATCGGCGCGTTCCATCACGCTCATCAGCCGCTTGAAGATGCTGTCGGCGTTCGCGCCTATCACCACGTGCTGCCCGTCGCGAGTGAGATAGGTGTTCGACGGAACGATGCCGGTCAGGTTGCTTCCGGTGCGTTCGCGCAGCTCCTTGAACACATCGTATTCGGGCAGCGCGCCTTCCATCATGTTGAAGACGGCTTCGTACAGCGCGACATCCACGACCTGGCCCCTTCCTCCCTCGGTTTCCCGATGGCGCAGCGCCATGAGCACGCCGATAACGCCGTGCAGCGCAGCCAGCGCGTCGCCGATCGAAAGATTCGGTCGCACCGGCGGCCGGTCGGCATACCCCGTCACATAGCGCAACCCGCCCATCGATTCCCCGATCGCGCCGAATCCGGCCTGATCGCGGTAGGGCCCGGTCTGCCCGAATCCGGAAAGCCGCAGCATGACCAGCCCGGGGTTTTCCGCCGCGAGCCGCTCGTAGCCCAGTCCCCACTTCTCCAGCGTCCCGGGGCGAAAGTTCTCGATGACGACGTCCGCGTCACGCGCGATCCTGCGAACCACCTCCTGCCCTTCCGGTGTCCGCAGGTCGACCGTCACCGACTTCTTGTTCCGGTTCTGCACGTACCACCAAAGGGAGGTGCCCTGGTGCAGCTTTCTCCATTTGCGAAGGGGATCGCCTTCGGGCGGCTCGATCTTGATGACTTCGGCGCCGAACTCCGAGAAGAATTTCCCGGCAAAGGGTCCGGCGATCAGCTGTCCCAACTCGATCACCTTCAAGCCTTCCAGGGGTTTTGTCATAGCGGCCTGCGCTCGACGAAAGCCTGCGCAAGAGTGCCGGTGTCGACGTACTCCAGCTCGCCGCCGACCGGCACGCCACGCGCGATCCGGGTGATCCGCAGGTCGCGGCCCTTGAGCATTTCGCTGATGTAGTGGGCGGTCGCCTCGCCTTCGTTCGTGAAATTGGTCGCGACGATGACCTCCTTGACTTCCCCGTCTGCCAGGCGCCGCTGCATGACGTCGAGCCCGATCTCCCGAGGCCCGATGCCGTCGAGCGGCGAGAGGCGCCCCATGAGCACGAAATAAAGGCCGTGATACGCCAGGGTCTGCTCCATCATGAGCAGGTCCCCCGGCGTCTCGACCACGCAAAGCTGAGAGGGATCGCGCCGCGGCGATCCGCACAGGGCGCACAGCTCGAGCTCGGTGAAGCTGTTGCACTTGGCGCAGCGGCGGATGCTCTGCAGCGCCCCGTGCAGGGACTGCGCGAGCCTCGCTGCCCCCGTCTTGTCGTATTGCAGCAGGTGATAGGCGATGCGCTGCGCGGACTTGGGTCCGACTCCCGGCAGACAGCGCAGCGCCTCGATCAGTTCTTCCAGAGCGGTGGGCGACTTCATCGGGTGTTCGTCAGAACGGCAGCTTCATCCCCGGAGGCAGACCGAGACCGCCGGTCAAGGCCGACATTTTTTCCTGGACGGCCGCCTCGACTTTGCGCGCGGCGTCGTTGACCGCGGCCGCCACGAGGTCCTCGAGCATGTCCTTGTCGTCGGCGAGCAAGGACGGATCGATGTTGACGCGCTTGACATCGTGCCTGCAGGTCATCGCCACCTTGACCATGCCCGCGCCCGACTGCCCCTCCACTTCCATCGAGGCGAGCTCGTCCTGGAGCTTGCGCATGTTTTCCTGCATTTGCTGGGCTTGCCTCATCAAGCCCGCAATTTGCTCCTTCATCAAAGCGTCTCCGTCACCGCACGGGCTTGATCGAGGACTCGACGATGGTCGCGTCGAAATTCTCGACCAGGTCGCGTACGAACTCGTCCCGGCTGACTGCCGCAGCCGCTCGATCGCGGGCGCTGTTGCCGGTGGTTTCTCTTATCGTCACGGTCAAGCGCACGGGCTTGCCGAAGCGCTCCTGAAGAGCCCCGCGAAGCTTTTCCTGGTAGCTCCTTTCCGCCAGATGCTTCGCAGCCGGAGGCACGCAAAGCTCGAGCGTTTCGCCGTCGAAGCTTCCGAGCTCGCTCGCCTGGGCGAGCTGTTTCGCGATACCGCCCAGATCGAGCGAATTGGCGAGTTTGGGCCAATCGCCGTCGAACGCCGCCCGCGAGACCGGCTGACCCTGCCTTGCCCCTTCGCGGGGCTCGCCTCCTGCCGCGCCGTTCCGCTGCGATTCGCCGGGGTCGCGCGTTCCCGGGGAAAAGGCGAGCATGCGCAGGAGCGCCATCGTGAAGCCGGCGAACTCATCCGGTGCAAAGGGGAGATCCTGCCGTCCGTGAATCGCGATTTGATAGTAGAGCTGGACTTCCTCCGGACCAAGAGCCCGGCCCAGACCCGCCAATCGCTCGCGCAACCCTCCCTCTGCTTCCACGGCGTCGGGCGCCGCCTGAGCGAGAGCGACGCGGTGCAGGAGCGTGCCGAGGTCGGCAAGCGCGCCGTCGAATCCAACGCTACGGGATCTCATGTCCTCCGCGACCGCCAGCACGGCGGCCGAATCGCCGCGCGCGAGCCCTTCGAGGATCGAATACAGGAAGCTGTCGTCGATCGTGCCGAGCATGGCGCGCACGGCCTGCTCCGTGACGTTTCCCGCGCTGTACGCGATCGCCTGATCGAGAAGCGACAGGGCGTCGCGCATGCTCCCGCGCGCACCCTCTGCCAGCAGCCTGAGCGCCCCGCCTTCGCCCGGAAGCTTTTCCTCCGCGAGGATTGCCTCGAGGTGAGCGGCGATCGCGCGCGAAAGCACCTGCTTGAGATTGAATTGCAGGCAGCGCGAGAGCACCGTCACAGGGATCCTCTGGGGGTCGGTCGTCGCGAGAATGAACTTGACGTGTTCAGGGGGCTCCTCGAGGGTCTTCAGCATCGCGTTGAACGCCGACGTGGAGAGCATGTGGACTTCGTCGATGACGTATACCTTGAACCGCCCGCGGCTCGGTGCGTATACCGAGTTCTCCAGGAGCTGGCGCATCTCGTCGACCTTGGTGTTGGTTGCGGCATCGACTTCTATCAGGTCGACGAAGCGGCCCGCGTCGATTTCCATGCAGGCCGAGCACTTCCCGCAGGGACTGGAGCTGACGCCCGTCTCGCAATTGAGGCATTTCGCGAGGATCCGGGCGAGGGTGGTCTTGCCCACACCGCGGGTCCCGGAAAACAGGTAAGCGTGGTGCAGGCGCTTCTGATCCAGCGCGTTGCGCAAGGCCTTCACCACGTGCTCCTGCCCGATAAGCGACTCGAACGTGCGCGGACGCCACTTGCGAGCGAGAACTTGGTACGACATGACGCCTTTCTATCGATCCTAAATCCCAAACAGGTGGCGAGCCTTACCCCCGGCACTTGCAACGATTAGCTGTGGCTGCTTCCTTCCGGACCTGACCAGGTTCACTAGGCTGCAATGCGGGGAGGCCCGCCGTAATCATTTGCGGCTCGGAAGCAGCCGCATTCCCGGAATTATAAGGCGGTTTAACGCCGAACCCTACGGCCGTGCGCGCCGTTTCCGCGGCATCCGGATCGCGCTATGATGGCGGCGAAAAACTCTCGCGACGCTTCCACGGCGCGGGGTCGATTACACCGGAGGAGAGATCATGGTTCGACTCGCAAGGCGTAGCGGCTCCCGATTCCGCGCCCTGGCCGGAACCGCCGCGGGCATGCTGTCCGCCGCCCTGGGAGTCTCGCCGCTCCCGGCCGCCGCCCAATCGGCCGATGCCTTTCCGACCCGGCCGATAAAGATCCTCGTACCCTACGCCCCGGGCGGTGCAACCGACATCATCGCCCGAATCGTCGCCGCCAAGCTCACCGAGTCCCTCGGCCAGAGCGTCCTCGTGGAGAACCGCCCCGGCGCCTCGGGCAATCTCGCCCTGGAAGCCGTCGCGAAAGCGCCCGCCGACGGCTACACCCTGTTCGTCGGGAATGTCTCCACCAACAGCATCAACGAAAATACCTTCGCGCATCAGCTGCAGATCAAGCCTTCTCGGGATCTGGTGGGCATCGCGAAACTGGTCGAAATTCCGCACATCATCGCGACGACGGCGGGTTTTCCCGCCAACTCGATCGCCGATCTGATCGCGCTCGCGAAGAAGGACCCCGGAAAGATCAACTACGCGTCCGCGGGCCTGGGAAGCTACCCGCACCTGGACATGGAGAAACTCCAGAAAGCCGCGGCGATCACGCTTACCCATATTCCCTACAAAGGCGGCGCCGGCCAGATGATCCCGGCGATCATCGCGGGCGAGGCGCCGGTTGCGTTTCTCAACCTGTCTTCCGCCTTGCCGCACATTCGCTCCGGAAGGATGAAGGCGATCGCCACCACGGCGCCGAGCCGCCTCGCCGAGCTTCCCAACGTCGCGACGATGGCTGAGCAGGGATTCCCCGGCATCGGCACCAATGCGTGGCAGGGAATGTTTGCGCCCGCAGCGACCCCGAAACCGATCATCGACAAGATCTACCAGTCGGTCGCGGCAGTCCTGTCGAACTCGCAGTTGAAGGAGCAATTGTCCAAGCAAATGCTCGACGTTACGCTCTCGTCCTCGCCGGCGCAGTTCCAGCAGCTGGTGGAGAAGGAAACGCACGCCTGGGGCGATTTCCTGCGCGAGGCAAAGATCAAGATCGAATAACAGCTCTCCACGCCTTGGCGAAGCAATCGAAAACGAGCGATCGCGTATCGCAGCCGCGCTTCGACCTGGTCGTCGAGAAGGACCTCGAGATTCCGATGCGCGACGGGGCGCGCCTGAAGGCCGACGTGTTCCGTCCGAAAACGACCGGGCGGTTTCCGGTCATCGTCAATCTGGGCTCCTACCAGAAGGACAAGCTGTGGATTCCGCCTCCGGATCTCGAGGAAGCGCCGAACCCCTACATGAACTGGGAGGCGGTGAACCCGTTGTGGTGGGTGCCACGCGGCTATGTCGCACTTCGCGTCGACGGCCGCGGCTCGGGAAACTCCCCCGGCAGGACCGATCCCTGGTCGCCCTCCGAGTCGCGCGATTTCTTCGACGCCATCGAGTGGGCGGGGAAGCAGGCCTGGAGCAGCGGCCGGGTCGGCACGAACGGCATCTCCTACTATGCGATGACGCAGTGGCTGGTCGCGGGCCTCAGGCCGCCGTCGCTGAAGGCGATGATTCCCTGGGAAGGCGCGGCGGACATGTACCGCGACTTCGGCTATCACGGCGGAATCTTTTCCTTCGGCTTCGCCACTAACTGGTGGAACAACCACATGGCCCACCATCTGCTCGGCAAGCCTCAGGCTTCAGCGACCGACGCGTTCTCCACGCCCTGGCTGTGGGATTACATGCGCAACAACCTCGACGGGGAATGGTGGCGGGGCCGCCGGGCCGCGTGGGAGAACATCGACGTTCCGCTCTACAGCGCCGGTAACTGGAGCGGCATGGGGCTGCATTTGCGCGGGAACACGGAAGGCTACGTGCGCGCCGCATCGAAAGAGAAGAAACTCCGCATCCACGCTGGTACGCACTATCACTCGTTCTATTCCGAGGAAGGCCGGAACGACCAGCTGCGCTTCTTCGATCACTGGCTGAAGGGCAGCGATACCGGAATCATGCGCGAGCCCCCGGTCAAGCTCCTCATCCGCAAAGGGGGCCACCGCAACTATCAATGGCGCGCCGAGAACGAGTGGCCGCTCGGCCGCACCCGGTGGACGAAGTTCCATCTCGACACGGAAGCCGCGCGGCGCGAGGGAGAAATCGAAGGCGCGCTTGTCGAGGAAGCGCCGCGCAAGGCCTCGTCGGTTTCCTATTCCGCAAGCGCCATGACCAAGGCGGGAGTCGCTTCCGCGTCGTGGACATCAACCGCCCTCGCGGGAAGCCTTCCCAAGATGGGAGTCTCGTTCGAAAGCGCGCCCTTGTCGGAGGACACCGAAATCACAGGGCCCGTCGTGCTCGCGCTTTGGGTGTCGAGTACAACCGAGGACATGGATGTTTTTGCGACCCTGCGCAACATCGGGCCGGATGGAGAAGACGTTTTCGAGTTGGGTCAGCAGAGCCAGCCCGTCCCGGTTGCCAAAGGCTGGTTGCGCGCGTCGCACCGCGGCCTCGACCCCTCGCTCAGCCTGCCCTATCGACCCTATCATTTGCACCGGGAGCGTCAGTGGTTGAAACGTGACGAAGTCGTTCGAATCGATGTCGAGATCTGGCCGACATGCATGGTCTTCAAGAAAGGCCATCGCATTCGGCTCGACATCCAGCCCCGCGACGGCGTCGGCAGCTTTCCGTACACGCATTACAGCGCGGACTACAACAGCGGAACCAACGTGATTCACACCGGGGGAAGCCGCGCCTCGTATCTTCTGCTTCCCGTCATTCCCGGCAAGTAGCGCGCGGCAACGCTGCAGGTGATGCGGCGCAAACAGGTCCAGGAGTGGCGGCAATCGGCCAGCAGCGCACATTGGTATTAGCTCAGGACTGATGAGTTGGAGACTCCGCTCCACTCCCCCGACCCCTGCGGATCGACCCGCACCGCTGCTATGGGATCAGGAGCAGATTACTTCTTCCCGCCGTCAAGCTCGTAAGCGTCGTGCGACTCGGTGTGGACGTGCACCCCGGTGCCCGCCGACTGCACGTCGCCGCTCACCATGTGCAGGCGGTTTCCGACGACCGCACCGGCGAGCCCGTGGCGCCCTACCGGGATGTTGGGAAGGACCGTCCAGGTGTTCGACGCCGCGTCATACGCTTCGAGCGCCCGGAAAGCGAACATCGCCACGGAATCCTGCCCCTCGCCTCCCGTAACGTAGATCTTTCCGCTCCAGGTGCCCGAGGACATCGCGCTGCGCGCGCTCGGCATGCGCGCGCGCGGCGCGCCCCATGCGTCCGCCGCCGGGTCGTATTCCTCGACGATGCCGACGTTGGAGGAGCCGCTCGACACGAAAGCGCCGCCGACGCGACCGCCGATCACGTAGATCTTTCCGTTCACCACGCCGGCCGTGGCGTGATTGCGCGGCGTCGGAATCGGCGCGCGCGCGCGCCAGGTGTTGGCGGCGGGATCGTATTCCTCGACCGCCCCGACCGAGTAGTGCGGACGCGCCGGATGGACCGCGGTCGAACCCGGAAGCGTGGTCGCGCCGCCGATGACGTACATCCTGTCCCCGACCGTCACGGCGACGGGCGACCCGCGCTTGGTCGGCAGCGGCGCGAGCGCTTTCCAGTTGTCGGTCGCGGGGTCGTACTCCCAGGCGTTGTCGATCGGAACCCAGGCGGGCGGGCCCGACTGCGGAAGCACGAATCCGCCGAACGCGTAGATCTTGCCCTTGTATTCGGTAAAGGAGACGTGATGCGAAGCGAGCGGCATCGGTTTTTTCTTCGTCCACTTGTCGCCCGCCGGATCGTATTCGTAGACCATGCCGATCGGCTTCCATCCCGGCGCGAGGCCGCAGAACACGTACATCTTGCCGCCAGCCGAAGCGCCGAGCAGCTCTTCCGCCGGCTCAGGGAAGGCGGCGAGCTTGATCCACTTCCCTTGAGCGGAAGCCCCGCCCGCCCAAATCAGACAGGTCAGCGCAACCACCGCAGCGCGCATGAAAGTCATGGTCTCCTCCTAGCGTGAATACTGTACTACAAGCCCGCCCGATTTTTCGCCTTCACCGCCCGGTTCACCACGTTCAGCGGCCACTCTCCCGAAAGCACGCGGCGAACTTCGCCCGGCGCTCCGGCCTGAAGTCCCGCCATCGCCTGCTCGCTGTACCAGGCGACGTGCGGATTGAGGATGACGTTGTCGCGGCCGCGCAAGGGATGGGGGTCGGGGAGCGGTTCGGGATCCACCGTGTCGAGCGCGGCGCCCGCGATTTGCTTCGCGTCCAGGGCGCGAACCAGGGCATCGGTATCGACGATGGGCCCGCGCGCGCAGTTGATCAGGACGGCCGTCCGCTTCATTTTTCCGAAAGCGTCCTCGCCGATCATCTTTCGCGTCTGCGGGGTGAGCGGTGGATGCAGAGACACGAAATCGGATTCGCGCAGCAGCGTGTCGAGATCGACGGCCTTTCCCGGAACCTTGAACTGTCCCTCCCTCACGAAGGGATCGCTGTAGAGCACCTCGAGGCCGAAGGCCGACGCCCGCACCGCGACCTGGCGCGCGATGTTGCCGAAACCGACCAGGCCGAGCGCGCGCCCCGCGAGCCGGAAGATGGGCTTGCCGGGGGGCACTTCCCAGCGGCCGTTTCTCACCATTCGGTCGTAGAACGGGACCTTGCGCGCGGACGCGAGGATCAGCGCCATCGTCTGTTCCGCCACCTCCTCGATGCAGTAGGTGGGATTGTTGGTGACGATGATGCCGGCCCGCGTAGCGGCATCCAGATCGATGGTGTCCACGCCGATTCCGTAGCGGGCGATGATCTTGCACCTGGGCATGCCCGCCATCGCCTCGGCGGTGATCGGTCCTGCGTAGGTGTTGAGCAGCGCGTCGCAGTCGCGGGCTTCGGAAAGGAATTCTTCCGGTTTCTTCGTCTTCAGAGCGACGATCTCGGCGAGATCGCCGAGCGTTTTACGCTCCACCTCCAGCGATTCCCAGACGTAGTCCGTGATCACCACTTTTGCGCGCCCGGCCACCGCCGCTCCGCTTTCGGTTACGACATCCAGCGAACGACGCCGGCGACGCCGTCCACCGCGACCATGGACCCGTCCGGGATCCGTTGCGTGGCATCGAGCACGCCCAGGACCATGGGCACGCCGCGCTCCCGCGCGAGCGAGGCGAGATGCGAGGTGCTGCCGCCGAGCTCCGCCACGACGCCCGCGACGTGCGTCAGCACCTGACCGAGAGCCGGCCCGGCCACCGTCGTCACCAGCACATCGCCGGGCGCGACGCGCTCGAGCTCGCACTCGCAACTGACAACACGCGCGCGTCCCGTTCCCCAGCCGATTCCCGAAGGATGTCCGTTCAATCGCGGATGCGCGAGCCAGATCTCGTCGCGCAGTTGCGTCTCGGCCTGCGGCTTCCCCACGCGCAGCGGCCGCGCCTGAAGGAGCTTGATCCCGGTTTCGTCCACCGCCCACTCGATCTCGACGGGCTCTCCGAGGAGCTCTTCCGCCTCGCGCATCAGCAGGGCGAGCTCGGCTATCTGCTCGTCATCAAGGCAGCGCGAGCCGGAGAGCGAACGCGAAAGCGCGGCTCTGCCGTGAGCGCAGCCCACGCTGTGGTACTTCCTCCCGAGCGTGGATTCCTTCAGGTCTCCGCCGGGATCGAGCACGTAGCGGTCCGGTGCGACTTGTCCCTGCGCGATCGCCGAGCCCAATCCCCAGGCCGCGTTGATCACCTTGTCGCCATCGGCGGTGCGGGAGAGGCCGCCTCCGGATGCGCGCGCCGCCACCAGGGGCTGGATGATCAGCGCCATCGCGGTGTCGGCCGCGGCGAGCCCGTGCGTCGCCATGTAGCGCAGCGCGCGCGTCGACCACAAAGCCGCCCAGCACGCACGAACGGCCGTGAGAAACTCCCCTTCGTTCTGCAGCTCGAGGAAACTCTCGAACTGGCCCGCGAAGCTCGAATCGGTGCGATCCTCGACAAGCGCGGAGGAGCGCACTACGCCCTGCGCGCCCGAGCCCGTCGCTGCGCGCCATGCCGCAAGCAGGGGCCCGGTCAGCCCGGGCGCCACGGGGCGCTCCATCAGCCCGAGTTTCATGTCGAGCGCGTGCCGTCTCGCCTGCGGGCGATCGTCCGCGGAGAACACCCTGCGCGCGGTCTCTTCGAGCTCAAGCGCCGCGAGCTGCCTTCGATACGCCCCCGCGTCGACGGCATAACCGCCGGGGGTGGGCAGCCCCGCCTGCACCAGCGCGGCGAGATTCGCCGCCTTGGCGCCGAAGCGCGCAGCGTCGGCCGCCTCGGCCGCCGCAAGAGGAACCACGAGGGAATCCATCCGCGCTAGCCTTGCGAATCGATCACCAGCCGCAGAATGCGGCTCGGGTTGCGCTCGTATTCCTCGAAGGCCGCGGCCGCGTCGGTCAGGGGATACTTGGCGCTGATGAAGCCGTTGACGTCCACCGCTCCCGATGCGATCAGCTGGATGCTCGGATTCATGTCCTGCGGGGTCAGCGCGCGCGAGCCGATGATGCTGATCTCGCCGAAATACAACGGAAACGTGGAAAACCCCCGCACCGCCTCGTGGCTCACCGCGAAGGCAGCGAAGCGCCCGCCGGGCCTGAGCATGTCCATCGCCGCGCGCAGCGCCTCCGCGCTGCCGGCCGCGTCGATGACCACGTCCGCCCCCTTCCCTCCGGTCAAGCGCCTCACCTCCTCGACCGCCTTTTCCACCGGCGACTTGAGGGCGTGGTGCACGCCCATGCGCTCGGCCATGTCGAGCTTCCACTGGGTGCGCGACACCGCGATCACGGGGGTCGCGCCGGTCAGGACCGCGAGGCGCGCATGCAGCAGGCCCGCGGTGCCCATGCCGAGGACCACCACCGATTCCGCGGTCGACACGCCCACGCGGTGCTGCGCGTGGCGCACGGTCGCGAGCGTCTCGATGAGCGTCGCCGCTTCCAGCGGCAGGCGCGGCGGCAGCACGTGGACATAGCGCGAGGGCAGCTTGACGTACTGGGAGAGCGAGCCTTCGATCTCCCGGCCGAACAGGCCGGCGTTGCGGCACAGGTTGCCCGCTCCGCGCCCGCACTGGTCGCACGCGCCGCACGCGATGATCGGATTGATGATGACGTGCTCTCCCGACTTCAGCCCGGTCACGCCCTCGCCGATCGAATCGACGATGCCGGTCGATTCGTGGCCCATCACCACGGGATAGCGCACTCCGGGATGCTCCCCGATGTAGATCGAAAGATCGGTGTGGCAGACCGCCGTTGCGGCGGTCTCGATCGTCACCTCGCCCGGACCGGGAACGGGCTTGTCGCGCTCGACGACCGCGAGCTTGCGGGGCGCCTGAAGGAGAGCGGTGCGCAAGGGCGTCTAGCGTCCGCTCAGTTTCCGGCCAGCGTCGAGTAGCCGGGCATGGGATCGACGACCGTGATCTGCTCGACCGGGAAGTTGGAGATGATCTCGATCCTGTCCTTGTGCACGATCAGCATCTCTTCGATGCGTACGCCCCACTCGAACTTCTTGCCGTGCTGGGTCTCGAGCGCGAACACCATGCCTTCCTTTATCTCGATCGGGTGATCGAGCGACCAGATGCGCGAAATGACCGGCTGGTCGTATTGCGCGAGCCCGAGGCCGTGGCCCCACAGGTTCGCCGCAGCCTGATCCTCCTCCGCGTAGCCCCAGGCTTCCTTCGCCGAGGGCCATTTCGAAGCGATCTCCCGCGTGGTCGTGCCGACCTTCACCGCCTTGATGGAGTCGTACAGCCACTTGAGCGCCGTCGCGTAGATGTCTTTTTGCTCGCTGGTCGGCTCCTTGCCCGCGCAGTAGGTGCGGTAGTAGCAGGACTTGTAGCCGTTCCAGGTCAATGCGGCGAGATCCATGAACACGATGTCGCCGGGCTTGACGATGCGGTCGGAGAAGTTGCGCCAGTTCGGCCAGGTGTTGGGGCCCGAGGACACGATCACGTCCTCGACGTCCTCCATCCCCGGGACGGAGTACAGGTACTGCATGATGTGCGCGGTGAGCTGGTTCTCGGTGCGGCCGGGCTGAAGGAATTTCATGAACTCCCAGTGCGCGGCGTCGCCGATCGCGCCCACCATGCGCAGCGCCTCCTGTTCGTCTTCGTTCTTGATCGCGCGCGCCTCCATCATCGGCGTCATGCCGTCGGTCCACTCGATCTTCTCCTCGCCGAAGACCTTGAGCATGTTGATGTCGATGAAGTCGACCCCCAGTTTCATGCCGGCGACGTTCGCCTTTTTCATCTCCTGCTTGACCGCATTGGTGAACTTCTTCACTTGGGCGAGCGAGGCGGGCCCGGCCGCGCCTTTGATCCAGGCGTAGGACCAGCGCACGTGGTCCTTCGGGATCCAGGGCGAATGGCGCTCGATCTGCATGCCGATGTCGCCCTGCTCGAACAGCACCGGCGCATCGTCGCCGCAGAGCATGGCGTAGCGCAGCCCGGGCTTCAGGCGGTTCCAGCCCGGGGTCAGCGTGCTGGTGACGTACCGGACGTTCTCGTCGTACATGAGCAGCATCGCGCCCAGGCCCGCAGCCTTCATGCGCGCGCGCGCGCGCTCCAGGCGGTACTTGCGCAGCCGGTCCCAGTTGATGCGCTGCTGCCAGTCCAGTCCCACCATCCCTGCGTTTGCCATTTCTTTTCTCTCCAGTCTTGGTTATTTCACGTTGCTCAATCGACGGTTGCTCCGGATTCCCTCGCAACCTTGACCCAGCGCGCCGTCTCGGACGCGACGAAGTCCGCAAAGGCCTTGGGCGAGGAGCTCGTCACGGCCTCGGCGCCGCCCTTGGAAAGGCGCTCCATCACTTCCGGTGCCTTCATCGTTTGCACGACTGCCGCATATAAGCGGTCGACGACCTCGCGCGGCGTGCCTGCGGGAACGAACATGCCCTGCCAGGAGCCCGAAGCCCCGTCGGGATAACCCAGCTCCTTCATCGTGGGCACGTCGGGGAGCTCGCCCACGCGCTTGGTGCTCGTGATCGCGAGCGCCCGGAGGCGCCCCGACTTGATGTGGCCCATCGCGGAGGACACCGTGCTGAACATCATCTGCGTCTCGCCCGCGACGAGCCCGGTCACTGCGGGCCCCGCCCCGCCCTTGTACGGCACGTGCACCATGTCCATCCCGCCCTCGGCCTTCCTCAGCATCTCCATCTCCAGGCGGTTCTGGCTGCCGCTGCCCGGCGAGGCGTAGTTGAGCTTGCCCGGATTCGTCTTCACATACGCGACCAGCTCTTTCACGCTCTTCGCCGGCACCGAAGGGTGGACGATGAGCACGCCGGGCACGTCGACCACCTGGGTCACGGCGATGAAGTCCTTGAGGTTGTCGACCGGCAGGTTCGTGAACACTCCCGGATTGATCGCGATCGAGCCGACGTTCCCCAGAAGCACCGTATAGCCGTCGGGCGCCGAGCGCGCCGCGGCTTCCACGCCGATGCTTCCGGCCGCCCCGCCGCGGTTCTCGATCACGATCTGCTGCCCGAGCAGCTCGGCGAGCCGCGGCTGCATGATGCGGCCGACGAAGTCCGACGCGCCTCCGGGGGCGAACGGGACGATCATCTTCACGGCCTTGTTCGGGTAACCGCCCTGCGCGAGCGCAAGTCCCGGGAACAGGGCAAGCGCAATCCACAGCGCGATTCTCTTTGCCATCTTTCCTCCTCGCTCTTGTTACCCCGCCGCTCTCCGCGGCGTCTTGTTGCGTCCGGCCTCGTCCACGCTCAAAGGAAGCGATACCGCCCGCTTGAGCTTGGCGGACAGATCGAAGGCCTTGGTGAGCATCAGGCGGTTGTGGGCCTCCGCGGCGGTCGCGTGCTGCGTACCCACGCCGACCGCGAGGCGGTTCAACCAGCTTTCAGTTTCATCGCGCATCGGGCCGCGCAGCTCTCCCAGCGCGACGTCTCCGGGAGGATAGCTGCCGAGGAAGTCCACCCGCCGCGCGGCGTCGGGCGCGTAGCCCTCGCCTTGCGCCTTCGTCGTGGCCAGGACGATGTCGCGGTGCGTGTCGTCGATGGTCAGCACACCCTCGGTGCCGACGATCCCGACCTCGAGGCTGTAGACCGCCCCCGGCCAGACTTTCGGCAGCGCCCAGGAGATCGACGCGTGATAGAGGCTTCCGTCTTCGAACGCGATCACGCCTGCGGTCGCGTCGATCCCGCCGCACAACGGCCCCAAGGCCTTGTCGACCGAGCGCGCGTAAACCTCGACCGGGCGCTTCGCCTCCATCATCCACATGACGATGTCCAGCGCGTGCGTGCCGGAAATCACCATCGGCGAGATCGACGACGGATCGTCGGTGCGCTCGTAGTTGTCGAGCGCGACCAGGCGGTTCATGAACGCGCGCGAGGTGACGAGGGTCACCTCCCCGAGCTGGCCGGTGCGGACTTTCTCTTTCGCCACGAGCCAGCGGCGGCGGAAGCGTTGCGTATATCCGACCACCGCGTCGACTCCCGCGCCCCGGATGGCGGCGAGGACGCGCTCCGAATCGGCGAGCCCGCTTGCGAGCGGCTTCTCGATCAGCAGCGGCAGCTTGCGCTCGACCGCAGCGAGGATCGGGTCGACGTGCAGGTGCTCGTCGGTTGCGATGATCGCGGCCGTCACTTCGGGGCGCGCGAGAAGCTTGCGGTAGTCGTCCGTGACGAGGTCCGCGCGGATTTTTTCCGCGACGAGCTTTGCACGATCGGGCTTGATCTCAGCCAGGCCGATGAAGTCGACCTGGGGGTGACGCGCTGCGACTTCGCCGCGGAACAAACCGACCCGGCCCCCTCCGATGATGGCGAGGCCGATGCGCTTGGGGTTCTTCTTGGGCATCGGAAAAACTACGCAGCGGCGCGCACCGGCTTGGACCCTTTCAGCGGCAGCGCCACCGACTCGTTGCGCTGGGCCGACAGATCCGCGGCCATGTAGATCTCCATCACCATGCGCGCGTGCTCGGGCGTCACCATCACCGGCCGGTCGTACGCAACGGCCTCGAGAAAGTGGACGGTTTCGGCCGCCATCGGACCCGCGTAGGTGTGATCGACGCGCTCCCCGGGCATGGTGGACATCGGCAGCTGCATGCCTTTTTCCATGGTGTTCAGCACCACGTCGCGGTGGCTGTCGTCCACCAGCAGCGCCCCCTCGGTCCCGACCATCTCGATCCAGGTCGTCGAGAAATTCGGATAGCCCGGCGGCAGGCTCCAGCCTCCGCCCACGACGAAGGAGAGGCCCGAGTCCATCGTGACGGTGATCCATTGCGTGTCGGCGATCGGCGTGCCGCTAGCGGCCTGCATCGCGCCGTAGTTCGCCTGGGAATAGACGCGCACCGGTTTCGCTGGCTCGAGACACCACAGCACGAAGTCGAGATCGTGCGTGCACTCCATTGCGGCGGGCGAGAGCTTGACGCGTCCGCTGATCTTCTTTCCGAGGCCGCGCGTGATGTGCCGGCTCACCAGGGCGCTCACCGGCTTGCCGATGGTCCCGTTGCGGATCGACTTCCGCACGTAGGCGAATTTGGGGTTGAAACGCTGCGAGTAGCCGATGGTGAACTTCAGCTTGTTCTTGCGGGCCAAGGCGATCAGCTCATCGGCTTCCGAGAGCTCCATCGCGATCGGCTTCTCCAGGAAAACGTGCCTTCCGGCTGCGAGCCAGTCGCGCGCCATCGGATAGTGCGTGGTTTCCGGCGTCGCGGAAACGTACACCGCCTCGATTTCGCCCACTTTCAGGAGATCGCGGTAGTCGCTCACCGCGGTCTTCGCCCCGGTCGCCCGGGCTACCTCGGCGAGCCGCTCGGGCTTGATCTCCGCGATATGCAGGCTCTTCGTAAGGGGATGCGCCGCGCACGTCTCGGCGCGGATGCCTCCGCACCAACCGGTTCCGACGATAGCTACCCCGATCTGCTTCATGGATTCCCTCCTCCGGATCTCGCCCTCGGCGCGGACTCCGCCCCGCGGACTACCGCATATTATCGCCTGATCTTGAGCAGACGGGCAGCGTTGCCTCCCATTATCCTTTCGCGTTCGGCGGGGGGGAGCCGCGGCACGCTGTTGATCAGGCCGACCGGATCTTCCTCGCCCATGTCGAAGGGATAGTCGGTGCCGAGCAGCACTTGCGCCGCGCCGAACTTGTCGATCAGGTTGCGCAGCATCTCGGGATCGAACGTGATCGTGTCGAAAAAGAACTTCTTGAGATAGCTCGTCGGGGGCTTCTTGATCACCGTGCGGCAGTCCGGCCGCGCCCGCCACGCGTGATCCATGCGCGCCCAGTAGTGACCCAGGAAACCGCCCGCGTGGGGAAGCACGATCTTCAGACCCGGGTGCCTTTCAATGACTCCTCCGAAGATCAGGTGGCTCGTGCCGACCGTCGTGTCGAGCGGATTGCCGATGACGTTGTTCAGGTAGTGGTCCATGAGGCGATCGCCCTGCGTAAACCCGATCGGATGCATGAAGATCACGATGTCCAGCTCGCGCGCCTTGGCGAAGAACCGGTCGAGGTTCAGGCCCGGGTCGGTGAGTTCCTTTCCCGCGACGTTGGGGTTGATCTCGACGCCGCGAAGGCCGAGCTGCCTGACGCAGCGCTCGAGCTCGATCACCGCCAGCTCGACGTTCTGCAGCGGCACGGTGCCCAGTCCGACGAAGCGGTCAGGCCACTTCGCCACGATCTCCGCGAGGCGGTCGTTCACCATGCGCGAGACCTCGGCGCCCAGCCCCGGCTCGGTCCAGTAGTAGGTTTGCTGCGGTGCCGGCGACACGGCCTGGATGTCGATGCCCATGCGATCCATGTCGTCGAGCCTCACCTCGATCGTGGAAAGCATGGCGGCGCGGTCCTGCATCTGCTTGACGTTGACTTCGCGCGTGAGCGCGCTGGCATACTTGACCGAGGGCTCGTATTGCGCAGGATTCAGGTGCGCGAGCTTCGCGGCCGCGTCGCGGTTCAGGTAATGGCAATGGATATCGACGCGGAGCTTGCGCCCCTTCTTGTCGCGGACGAGCTTGCTCGAGACCGAGCGCCGGCGTGCCCGCGCCGCAGCCGCGGAGCCCTTGCGGGCTGCCGCGAAGCCGTGCCCATGCGCGCGATCGATGCAGCCGGGTGTGGTGCAGGTGAACATCATGTCTGCGGTTCCTTTCCTCGTTCGATTGGTCAAAAGACTCCGAGATGCTGCGTGATCAAAGCCTGGTCGTTTCGCACCTGACCGACGCTTCCGTTGAACGCGACTCGGCCGGTGTTGAGGATCACGACTTCGTCGGCGAGTTCGAGGGCGAGCTTGATGTTCTGCTCGACCAGGAGAATCGACTGCCCTTCCTGCTTCAGGCGCAGGAGGGTGCGGCCGACCTCCGCGACGATGAGCGGCGCAAGCCCTTCGGAGGGTTCATCCATCAGCAGCACGCGCGGATTGCCCATGAGCGCACGCCCGATCGCGAGCATCTGCTGCTCGCCTCCGGAGAGCGAGCCGGCCCCTTGTTGCAACCGCTCCTTCAGTCGGGGAAAGAGCTCCATCACCCGCTCGAGTGTCCACGGGACGGCGACGCCCGCGCTCTTCTGCCTCGAAACGACCAGATTCTCACGCACGGTCAGGGTCGGGAAGATCCGTCTGCCTTGCGGCACGAATCCCACGCCCCTGCGCGAAATCGTCTCGGGCGAGAGGCTTCCGATCGCCTCCCCGAACAGGCGGATCTCGCCTGCGCGCGGCGGCAGGAAGCCGATGACGGCGTTCATGCAGGTGGTCTTGCCTGCGCCATTGCGCCCGAGAAGCGCCAGCACCCTGCCCGGGTTCAGCGAGAACGAAACTCCGTGCAGAACGTGGCTCTCGCCGTAGAGCGCGTCCACGCCTGAAAGGGAGAGGGCCTCAGTCACCGAGGTACACCTCGCGCGTCTTCGGATCGGCGACCACCTCGGCCCGGGTGCCCTCCACGATGACGCTGCCGTAGTGCAGCACGGTGATGCGCTCGGCGAGATCGAGTGCGGTGTCCATATCGTGCTCGATCATGACCACGGTCACTTCCCGCGGGATGCCCGCGATCAGTTCCTTCATCGCGGAGCGCTCTTCGCGCGACAGTCCCGCAAAGGGCTCATCGAGCAGCAGGACCCTGGGCTTTTGCGCGAGCGCCATGGCGATTTCGAGCCGGCGTTTCTCCCCGTATGAAACGGCGCCGATCAGGCGCTGCGCAAGATGCTCCAGACCCACGCGCTTCAGCACCTGCCTCGCCTCCGCGTTCAGCCCGGAGTACCGTGCGAGCGGCCTGAACGCGTTCCAGCGCGATCTCGACAGCCCGAGCAGCGACAGCACCAGGTTGTGCTCGAGCGAGTCCTTGGGAAAGAGCGTGATGATCTGGTAGGTGCGGGCGAGCCCGCGGTGGGCGCGCTGGTGGGGCTTCAGGCGCGACACCTCCTCGCCGAACAGGTGGACCGCGCCGGAATCGCGGCGCAGATCCCCCGTGATCAGATTGAACAGTGTCGTCTTCCCCGCTCCGTTCGGCCCGATGATGAGCCTGCGTTCTCCGGGCATCACATCGAGCGAAACGCCGTTCATGGCGGGCAGTCCGCCGAACGACTTCCTCAGCTCGCGAAGCCGCAACGCGGGCGTCATCGGGGGCTCCTCCACGCCTTCATCCCCTGCCCAAGGAGGCGGCGCGCTCCCGGCACGACGCCCTCGGGCATGAAGATCACGATAAAGACGAACACGAACCCCAGCAGCATGTTCCAGCGCTCGATGAAGCCTGAAACGTAGTTCTTCAGAATCATCACGATCACGGCCCCGACGATCGGGCCGGCGAGTGTGGCAGAACCCCCGGCGATGACCGCGAGCAGGCCTTCCGCCGACGCCGTGATAGAGAGCGAAGCGGGATGGATGTACTTGTTGTAGTACACGAACAGGAGCCCCGACACCGCGCCCCAGAATGCGGAGTAGACGAAGGTGATCCAGCGCACCAGCCAGACGTCGTGCCCGAGCGCGCTCATGCGGCGCGCCTGATCGCGCGTTCCGCGCAGCGCGACGCCGAACGGCGACGCGACGAATACGGCCATGAGCCAGACCGCGACCGCCGTGATCGCCAGCGCAAAGTAGTAGAAAGAGGTCGCGTCGTCCAGGCTGACGCCGAAAGGAGCGGGCCGCGTCAGGCCGCGCAAGCCGTTGTCGCCGTCCGTCACCGAGACCCAGCGGTACGCGGTCCCCCAGAGCACCTGCGAAAGGGCGAGCGTCAGCATGAGAAATCCCAGCCCGGTGGCGCGAAGCGACACCCATCCGAAAGCGCACCCGACCAGAGTTGTCGCGAGCAGCGCCACCGGCGCGGTGGCCCAGTGCGCCAGCCCCAGCTTGAGCGACATCCACGCCGAGATGTACGCGGCGAGCCCCAGCCACGAAGCGTGACCCAACGAGGGCAGCCCGCCGTAACCGACCAGCAAATTGAGGCTCGCCGCGAAGATCGCGGCGATGAAAATCTGGCTGGCGAGATTGATGTAGTACTCGCCGCCCACGAGCGGAAACCCGAGGAGCCCCGCGGCGAGCGCAACCCAGCCGGCCTTGTTCATACGGATTGGCGGCCGAAGAGGCCCGTGGGACGGAACGCGATCACCACGATCATCGGCAGAAAAAGGATCACGTAGGCGAGATCCGGAAGAAGCGCCGTTCCGAACGTGTAGATCGCGCCGATCAGGAAGCTGCCGACGAAGGCGCCGAGCAGGCTGCCCACGCCGCCGAGCATCACCACGATGAGAGCGAGCGGCAGCATGTCCGCGTCCAGACCCGGATAGGCGGACATGATCGGCCCCCCGATGATGCCCCCGGCCCCGGCGAGCGCGGCACCCAGGCAGAACACGGCGGTGAAGAGCCGCGACACCGGGATGCCGACCGCGCGCGCCATCTGCATGTCGTCGACGCCTGCGCGGATCATTGCGCCGATCCGGGTCCGGTCCATCAGCAGATACAGAACGAGCGCCGTTACGACCGCAATGGCGAGCACGACCAGGCGGTAGGTCGGGAACGCCACGCCGCCGACGACAAGGGGCTGCTGCAGCGCCGGCGGCGTCGGCACGGGGATCGGATCGCCGCCCCACACTATCAGGCACAGGTCGGCGACGATGAACGAGATGCCGAGCGTCACCAGCACTTGGCCGAGCGCGTTCCCGGCGAGAGCGCGCAGGATCAGGCGCTCGACCAGTCCGCCGAACACCGCCATGATGACCCCGCCGATGATCGCCGCAAGCCAGAGATTGGGGACGTATTTCAGGATGGAGATTCCGACGTAGGCCCCGAGCATGTACAGGGAGCCGTGCGTGAGATTGGCAATGCGCATCAGCCCGAAGATGAGCGAGAAGCCCGCGGCGAGCAGGAAAAGCAGGCCGCCGAGGGCGAGGCTGTTCAGCGTCTGAACGATCCAGTACTGCACAAAAAAAGGGGCCGGTTGTCCCGGCCCCGTGCTCCCCCCTCGCTTACGACTCGAGATTCTTCGCAGGCGGCCAGTCGCGCGAGTACACCGGATTCTTCAGGAACTCCTCCGGCTTGTAAGTCCAGAACTGGCTCACGTTCGGGTAGGTGTGGATGACGCGGTTCACGAGGCGCCCGTCCTTGCGCTCGACTTTGCGGATGTACACGCTCCCGACCACGTTGCCGTAACGATCGAAGGACACGGTCCCCCGCGCGGTGTCGACCTTGATGGCGCGCACGGCCTTCATGAACGCAGGCTTGTCCTCGATGTTGCCCTTGAGGGCCTGCAGAGTCGCGTCGAGCACCGCGGCTTCGACGTAGGTCGCGGCGGCGTAGAACCCCGGGTCGTAGCCCCAATCGACGCGGAAGTTCGCGGCGAAGCGCTTGTTGATCGCATTCTCGATCTCCGCCGAGTACCAGCAGGAGGTGACGATGCCGAGGGCCTCGTCGCCCATGTTGCGCAGCACCGCCTCGTCGAAGGCGGTCATGCCGCCGACGACCGCGATCTTCCCCCGGAGGCCGTACTCGTTGAACTGCCTGAAGAAGCGGAAGCCGTTCGAGCCCGCGAAGCCGAGGAAGATGCCGTCCACGTTGGTCTTGAGCTGTGCAATATAGGTTCCGTAGTCGGGAACGGTGAGCGGCGAGAAAAGCTTTTGCACGATCTTGCCGCCCGCATCCTCGAACACGCGCTGGAAGCCGGCGCACATCTCGTGCCCGTAGGCGATGTCGTCGGCGATCGTCACCATGCGCTTGTACTTGAGGGTCTTGGCGCAGTAGTCGGCGAGGGGCTGGGCGCTCTGCGACGAGGTCGAGGTGCCGCGAGTGAACCAGGGATTGGGCTTGCGCTGCGTCATGTCCTCTGCCGCGGCGACCGAGAGGGTCAGCAGCTGCGCCTGCCGGATGTAGTCGTCGGCGGCGAGCGCAGAGGCGGTGTCGAGCGGGCCGATCATGACCTGGATGCGGTCGCGCTCGACGAGCTCCTGGATCTTGGTGCGTGCCTGCGCCGGCACCCCGCCCGAGTCGCCGACGAAGAGGTCCACCTTGCGGCCGGCCATGATGTAGTTGCGCTCCTTGAGGTACTGGACGAGCGCGCGCTCCATGTCGATGCCGCCTGAGGCGAGCGGGCCGGTCTTGACCGTCATGAGGCCGACGCGAATCGCTCCGCCTTGCCCTCGCGCGATGGCGGGGAAGCCGAGCGCGGAAGCGCCGAGCCCGGCGGCCTGTATGAAACGCCTGCGGGTGAGTGCCATGTGGGTCCCTCCTTTGGATTTGTCGCGTCAGTGAGTCGGGTTCGCGTCGGGCTGTTTGAGCGGCTGGGAACGGTCGAAAGCGTCGATTTTCATGCATTCGCCGAAAACGCGCATGACCGTGGGCAGGCCTGCAGTCTCGACGTTGAAGAACTTCGCCCCGAAGACCTGGGAGACCAAGCAGATGTCTGCGATCGTGGGCGCGTCGCGATGGCAAAATCTGCCGGTTTCCCTTTCCGTGCTCAGATGCCCTTCGAGGGCCTTGAGCGCCTCGAGCGTCCAATGCGCAAGCCACCTGTTGCGCGCCGGCTCGTCCTGATGCATTTCGCGCTCGAGGTAGCCGCGAATTCGCGGAACGACCAGCGGATGCCCGTCGCTCACGACGATCTGCGCGAGCCCCCGCACGCGCGCCCGGCCGCGCGGGTCTTTCGGCAGGAGCGCCGGAGCCGGGTGAGTCTCTTCGAGATACTCGAGAATAGCCATCGACTGGAACAGCGCCGGGCCGCCGTCGATCGCGAGCGCCGGCACCACGCTCTGCGGGTTGATCGCCTTGTAGTCCTCGGCGTGCTGCTTCCCCTGCAGCAGATTGATCGAGATCTGTTCGACCTCGATCCCTTTGAGCGCGAGGGCGGCGCGCACCCGGTAGGTGGCGAGAGACCGCCAGAATCCGTAGAGCTTCATCGGCATCGCTTGCTTCCCTCTCAGCGTTTCGGCGGGACGACCGGAACCAGGACGTACGACTCGCGTCCCGGGCCGGCGTGGATCGTGACCCTGCCGCCGAAAACGGCGCCGGGGCGATCGCGCGGATCATCATGCAGGAACGGCCCGCAACCGCGCAACTCGTTCTTGAAGTTCGATAGCCGGGCGCCCGTCGCCTTCTGCCATTCATAGTCCTTTCCCCGCACGGTCAGGGCAACCCTGTGGCCGGCCGGGACGACGATCGACGTCGGCCAGATCTCGACGTCGAGCTGCACCACCTCGCCGGGCTCGAGGGGCTGCGGCTCGTCGTGGGTGTGGTAGGGCCGGTATTCGGCGGAGAGTTTCGGGTCGAGCTTGCGGTGCGAGGCGCGCAGCCAGCCCTGCGCGACCGGCGTATGGGGATCGATCGCGCCCATGAATACGACTTCCCGCAGGTCCGCAGAGAACACGCGGAAGACCAGGAATAGGTCGGCATCCCTCGTGGACGAAGACACGAAAAGCCTCGCGGCAAGCGGCCCCGTGATCTCGGTCTCGCTCCCGAGCGGCGCTGAAATGAACGTCACGCCGTCGCCGAAAGCGTCGTAGCTCACGCTCGCCGCGCTCTTTGCCGATTCCACAACGAGCGCGTGGCCTGCCGGGTCGAGGTGGAATTTCGTCCAGCGCGTGCGCGCGATCGGCCATTCGTCTTCATGCCGCTCGACGAAGCGGTCGATGTGCCTGACCTGCAGCTGCACGCGGGCCTGCCGTTCCCAGCCGCTCCGCTCGCCCTTAAGGTAGTGCGCGAAAAAACGCTTCTGCAGCTCCACGCCGTAATCGGTATAGAAGTGGGTCCAGTGCTCGATGCCGTGCGCTTCCAGCCACTTGTTCTTCGATGCGGCGCGCACGAAGCCCTCGAAGTTGCCGCGCGGGTGAAGGCCCTGCCCGCCCCAGTTCGCCGCCGAGAGGAAGGGCACGGAGATCTTGTCCCAGATCGGGGAACGCCCCTTGTGGTAATCGTCGTCGAGGGGATGCGCGAGGATGTCATCGCCGAAGTCGCAGCGGTTGCGCTGCAATTCGCGATCGCTCAGCGTTTCGTCCCCGCACACGAGTTCGCCCGTGACCCGGCTGCGCGGGCCGCGCTCGCCCAGCCCGTGCTGCACCGTCTTCACCTGCATGTCGTACCAGTTGGCCCAGAACGTCGAGAGAATCCCGCCGTGGTGCGTCATGTCGCGATACCAGTCGGCCGCTCCCTCCCAGATGCACATCGCAGCAAGATGGGGCGGCCGCAGCGAGGCGACGTGCCACTGGTTGATGCCGTAGTAGGAAATCCCGTTCAGGCCGACCTTTCCGCTCGCCCAGGGCTGCACGCCCGCCCATTCGATGCACAGGTAGAAATCCTGCGTTTCGCGGGGGGAGAAATGGTCGATGTGCCCCGGCGAGCGTCCGGCACCGCGGGAATCGACGCGCACGCAGGCGTATCCGTCCGGGACCCATTTCTCGGGATCGACGGCTTCCCAGTTCTGGTACTTGTTGGTCGAGCCGTGCGCGACGTCGGGGTGCTCGGCGACCATGCGCTGCCAGGCGCTGGGATAGCCGTCCTGAAATGCGAGGCCTTTGGCGTAGGGGCCGTAGCTGAGAATGACCGGGTGGCGCCGTTCCTTCCCCGGCCGGTACACGTCCGCCCGAAGCACGAGCCCGTCGTCCATCTCGATCGGGACGTCCCAGTCGATGCGCATCCCGTCGCGGAGCTCGCTCTTGGGCGAGGCCATGTTGTCCAGTTATTCCGGCTTCGTTGAGCTGTTATAGTTGCCTCGCCAATTTGACCCCACGCCGCGGCGCGGTGTCAACTGAACGGACCAAGGAGGCGAATTGAAAATCGGTATCGCGGGCACCGGGAGAATGGGAGCGGCGATAGGCGAGCGGCTGATCGGTCTCGGCCACGAGCTCGCGGTCTGGAACCGCACCGCGGAAAAAACCAGGGCTCTCACCGCGGCGGGCGCCAGGCTTACGGTCGGCCCGTCGCAGCTCGCCTCTTCCTCGGAGACGATCATCACCATACTCAGCGATGCCGCCGCGATCGACGCTGCCTACCGCGGCAGGAACGGACTGCTTTCGGCCGACGTCTCGGGCAAGCTCTTCATCGAGATGAGCACGGTGCGCCCCGAAACCGAGCGCGCGCTCGCCGCCGACATCCGCAATCGCGGAGCAGTGATGGTCGAATGCCCCGTCGGAGGAACGATCGGGCCCGCAAGGGACGGAAAACTATTCGGTTTCGTCGGCGGAGAGGCGGCCGACGTCGCGCGCGCGAGACCGCTCCTGGAGAAGATGTGCCGGCGCATCGAGCACGTCGGCCCTGTCGGCGCCGGAGCGAGCATGAAGCTCGCGATCAACCTGCCGCTCCTGGTTTTCTGGCAGGCCTTCGGCGAGGCGCTGGCGCTGTGCCGTCCGCTCGGACTGGACGCCGCCCGCCTCGTCGACATCTTCACTGACACCTCCGGCGGCCCGAACGTGCTCAGGAACCGCGGGCCGGCACTGGCGGCGGCGATCCGAGGACAGGCCGTTGGGCCCATCACCGTCGATATCGACGCGATGCGCAAGGACCTGCGCACCATGGTCGAGGAAGCCAAAGCGCTCGGTGCCGAGCTTCCGGTCACCTCCTCCGCGCTGGAATGCTACGACGAGGCGTCGCGCGCGGGCCTGGGCAAAGGCGACATCACGGCAATCCCGGTCCGGTGGATGAAACTGCCTGAAGAATCCGGGTCGAAGCGGCGATGATTCCGGTGTTCCCGGCTACTGCACGGGCACGACCCCGTCCAGCCGGGCGAAGCACGCCCGCCGCGCCGTTTCCAGGAAGTCGCGGATGAAAGGCTGCCGCGCCATTTCGGCGGTGGTGGCCCCATGCAGGTTGCTCCACAGTCCGTTCCTGCCGATGCTCCGCGCGATGACGTACTTGTAGTCCACGTAGTTCTTGATCCCCCAGTTCGGCAATGCCGCGACTCCGCGGCGGCTCGCGACCAGCTGGAGGATCGCGACCGTGAGCTCCGCGGTCCGCCGCGCGGGGCGCACCCCGGCGGGCTTGAGGACCCGCCGGATCAGATCGATCCGTTCCTCCGGCACCGGATAAGTGATGAGAGTCTCGCGCGCGAAATCGCTAGCGCTCAGATAGCGCTTCCCGCGAAAGCGGTGATCCGTCGGCAGCACGGCAAGCACCTCGAACCGGAACAGCGGGTGGAAGACGATGCCGCGGCGCGGCTTGTTCTCCGACCCGATCACGAGATCGGTCTTGCCGTCGGCGAGCAGGGCGATCGCGTTCGGATGAAATCCCGACACGAGGTCGAGCTCCACTTCGGGCCAGTCCTTCCGGAAGACGTCCATGATCGGCATCAGCCAGTCGAAGCAGGTGTGGCATTCCAGCGCGATGCGCAAGGTCCGCGCCGGAGTGCGCGCGAGCTTCGCGAGGTCGCGCTCCGCGGTCTGCACTTCGCCCATCACCGACCGCGCGAGCGCCACCAGCCTCTGGCCCGACTCGGTGAGCTTCACCGACTGGCCGTGGCGCTTCACCACCGCCGCGCCGTAGTGCGACTCGAGCGCCTTCAGCTGGTGGGAAAGGGCCGACTGCGTGAGGTGCACGCGGTCGGCCGCGCGCGAGACGGTTCCCGTCTCGGCGAGGGCGACCAGCGAGCGCAGGTGGCGCAGCTCGAGCATCCCCGAATTATGAGCAGTGCTCATATATTTCGCAAGAACTTTCACTGGATTCATAGTTCTGGACGAGCGATGATTCTAACCGGGTCAAGATGCAAGCTGACAGAAGCGCAGAGCTACGCGCCCTCCTCGAGCGGCGCATCCTCATCCTGGACGGGGCCATGGGCACCACCATCCAGGGCTACCGCCTCTCGGAGAGCGATTTCCGCGGGCGGCGCTTCGCTGCGTCCGCGCGCGAGCTGAAGGGCAACAACGACCTCCTCTCCCTGACGCGGCCCGAGGTCATCGGCGAAATCCACGCCCGGTACCTCGAGGCGGGCGCCGACATCATCGAGACCAATACCTTCAACTCGAACGCCCCCTCGCAGGCCGACTACGGGCTCGACCGCCTGGTGTACGAGTTGAACCACGCCGCGGCCAAGCTCGCTCGCGAAGCCGCCGAGCGATTCACCGAACGCGACCCGGGCAAGCCGCGCTTCGTCGCCGGCGTGCTCGGGCCGACCAACAAGACCGCGTCGATCTCGCCCGAAGTCAACGATCCGGGTTTCCGCAACATCTATTTCGACGAGCTCGTTGCCGCCTACGGCGAGGCGCTCGCGGGTCTCGCCGACGGCGGCGCCGACCTGATCCTGCTCGAGACGATCTTCGACACGCTCAACGCCAAAGCCGCGGTCTTCGCGATCGAGGCGCTCTTCGAAGAGCGCGGACGGCGGCTCCCCGTCATCGTGTCGGGCACCATCACCGACCAGTCCGGGCGCACGCTCACGGGCCAGACTCCGGAAGCCTTCTGGAATTCGCTGCGCCACGCGCGGCCGATCGCCGTAGGCCTGAACTGCGCGCTGGGCGCGAAACTCATGCGTCCCTACATCGAGGAGCTGTCGAGCGTCTCCGACGCGTTCATCAGCTGCCACCCCAATGCGGGACTGCCGAACCCGCTCTCGGAGACCGGCTACGACGAAACCCCGGAATACACGTCGGGTCTGCTCCGGGAATTCGCGGAAAGCGGCTTCCTGAACATCGTCGGCGGCTGCTGCGGCACGACCCCCGATCACATCCGCGCCATCGCAACCGCGCTGCGCGAGCTTCCCCCGCGCAAGCCGCCCGCCGCCGAGAAGAAGCTGCGGCTTTCGGGCCTCGAGCCCCTGAATATCGGCGACGAATCGCTGTTCGTCAACGTCGGCGAGCGCACCAACGTCTCGGGTTCGCGCGCATTCGCCCGCCTAATCCTCGCCGGCGACTACCAGGAAGGCCTCGCCGTGGCGCGTCAGCAGGTCGAGAACGGCGCGCAGGTGATCGACGTGAACATGGACGAGGCGATGCTCGACTCCCGGAAGGCGATGACCACCTTCCTGCATCTCATCGGCTCCGAGCCGGACATCTCGCGCGTGCCCGTGATGATCGATTCCTCGAAGTGGTCGGTGATCGAGGCCGGACTGAAGTGCGTGCAGGGAAAATGCGTGGTCAACTCGATCTCCCTCAAGGAGGGCGAAGAGGAATTCCTCCGGCACGCGCGGCTCGCGCGCCGCTACGGCGCGGCCGTGATCGTCATGGCTTTCGACGAGAAGGGCCAGGCCGATTCGCTTGCGCGAAAGATCGAGATCTCCAGGCGCTGCTACCGCCTCCTGGTCGAGGAGGTCGGCTTCCCGCCCGAAGACGTCGTCTTCGACCCGAACATCTTCGCGGTCGCCACCGGCATCGAGGAGCACAACAACTACGGGCGGGATTTCATCGAAGCAACCCGCGCGATCAAGCGCGAGCTGGCGCACGCCAAGGTCTCCGGCGGCGTCTCGAATGTTTCGTTCTCCTTCCGCGGCAACGACGCGGTACGGGAAGCCATCCACACGGTCTTCCTCTACCACGCCGTCCGCGCCGGCATGACCATGGGTATCGTCAACGCCGGGCAGCTCGGCGTCTACGAGGAGATTCCGGCGGAGCTGCGCGAGCGGGTCGAGGACGTGGTGCTCAACCGGCGGCCCGACGCGGGCGAGCGCCTCGTGGAATTCGCCACCACCGTGAAGAGCCCGGACAGGGCACAGGCCGACGAGCTGGAGTGGCGCAAGGGCTCAGTCGAAGAACGCCTTGCGCACGCTTTGGTCAAGGGGATCGCCGATTGGGTGGTCGAGGACACCGAGGAAGCCCGCGTGAAGTACGAACGCCCGATCCAGGTGATCGAAGGCCCGCTCATGGACGGGATGAACGTCGTCGGCGACCTGTTCGGCTCGGGCAAGATGTTCCTGCCCCAGGTCGTGAAATCGGCGCGGGTGATGAAGCAGGCCGTGGCGCACCTCGTCCCCTTCATAGAGGCAGAAAAGGAAAGATCGGGCGACCTGAAGCCCCGGGGCAAGATCGTGGTCGCGACCGTAAAGGGCGACGTGCACGACATCGGGAAGAACATCGTGGCCGTCGTGCTCCAGTGCAACAACTTCGAGGTGATCAATCTCGGGGTCATGGTGCCCGCGCAAAAAATCCTCGACACTGCGCTCGCCGAGAAAGCCGACATCATCGGCCTCTCGGGCCTGATCACGCCTTCTCTGGAAGAGATGGCGCACGTCGCGCACGAGATGCAGCGGCAAGGGCTCACCCTCCCCCTGCTCATCGGTGGGGCGACGACTTCGCGCGTGCACACCGCGGTCAAGATCGCGCCGCATTATGCGAGCCCCATCGTGTACGTGCCTGACGCGTCCCGGTCGGTGTCGGTTTGCTCCAACCTGCTCTCGAAAGACTTGAGTCGGGAATACGTGCAGTCCGTGCGCGAGGACTACGAAAGAATCCGCGCGCAGCACGCTGCCAAGAAGGGGCAGACGCTCGTGCCGATAGCCCGGGCCCGGGCCAACGCTCATCGCATCGACTGGCGCGGATACGCCCCGCCGCGCCCCCGCGTCCTCGGCCGCCGGTTCCTGCGCAGCCACGATCTCGCCGAAATCGCCCGCTACATCGACTGGTCGCCGTTCTTCCAGACCTGGGACCTCGCGGGCAGCTATCCGAAGATCCTGGATGACCCGGTTGTCGGCGAGGCGGCGCGGTCGGTGCTCGCCGAAGGGCAGGCGATGCTGCAAAAGATCATCGCGGAGAAATGGCTTACGGCGAACGCAGTGTTCGGACTCTATCCCGCAGCGAGCGCGGGAGACGATATCGAGATCTACGCCGACGAATCGCGCAGGGAAGCGGCGATGGTGTGGCATTGCCTGCGCCAGCAGACCGAAAAGGCCACCGACCGGGCCAACCTCTGCCTCGCCGACTTCGTCGCACCGAGAGACTCGGGCGTTCCCGACTATGTCGGGGCCTTCGCCTTGACGGCAGGCATCGGCGTCGACGCCAAGGTGAGGGCATTCGAGGCGAATCACGACGACTACAGCGCGATCATGGTGAAGGCACTCGCCGACCGGCTCGCCGAGGCCTTCACCGAGCTGCTGCACCAGCGGGTGCGCAAGGAGTACTGGGGCTACGCGGCGGACGAGAAACTCTCAAGAACCGAGCTGATCGCCGAGAAGTACCGGGGCATACGGCCCGCGCCGGGTTACCCGGCGTGTCCCGACCACACCGAAAAGGGACCGCTGTTCGCGCTGCTCTCCGCCGACGAGGCGGGCCTCACGCTGACGGAATCGTACGCGATGCTGCCCGCCTCGAGCGTGAGCGGCTTTTACCTCTCGCATCCGGATTCGCAGTATTTCGCCGTGGACAAGATCGGCGAGGATCAGGCGGCCGACTACGCGCGGCGCAAGGCGCTCGCTCTGGAGCAGACCGAGCGCTGGCTTGCGCCCAACCTCGCCTACGAGCCCTGAATGCAATCCCAGAAAAAACACCCGCGCACGTTCAGCTTCGAGTTCTTTCCTCCGAAGACCCCGGAGGGGATGGAGAAGCTGCGCACGACCTGGAAGCAGCTCGCGCAGTTGAAGCCTCGCTTCTTCTCCTGCACCTACGGAGCAGGCGGCTCCACGCGCGACCGCACGCTGGAGACCGTCCTTGAAATCCAGGCCGCCGGACACCGCGCGGCGCCGCATATCTCCTGCATCGGCGCAACGCGCGCCGACGTCGCTGCGACGCTCGAGCTGTACAAGGCGAAAGGCATCGGCCACATCGTCGCCCTGCGCGGGGACCTGCCTTCGGGCGCCGCCAGCGCGGGAGAGCTTCGCTACGCGAGCGAGCTGGTGGCTTTCATCCGCGAACGAACCGGCGATCACTTCCACGTCGAAGTCGCCTGCTACCCGGAGTTCCATCCGCAGGCGCGCAGCCCGCATGAGGACCTGCGGAATTTCAAGCGCAAGATCGACGCGGGCGCCGACGCGGCGATCACGCAGTATTTCTACAACATCGATTCCTATCTGCGTTTCGTCGACGACTGCGAAGCGCTCGGCATCGGCCTGCCCATCGTCCCGGGAATCATGCCGATCGGGAATTTCTCGCAGCTTGCCCGCTTCTCGGACGCCTGCGGCGCCGAGATTCCGCGCTGGCTGCGCCTGAAGATGCAGAGTCTCGGCGACGACGTCGCCTCGATTCGAAGCCTGGGCCTCGACGTGGTGACCGACCTTTGCGACCGGCTGCTCTCGGCCGGAGCGCCCGGCCTGCACTTCTACACCATGAACCAGGCGGGGCTCACCTCGACGATCTGGCAGCGCCTGGGGATTTGAGCCCGGCTCGGCGTGATCAGGCCCGTCTGGGCAGGGCCTCCGCGCGCGACGCCTGCCAGCCCAGCCGCTGGGAAACAGCCTCGGCGGCGTCTACCAGCTCGCGCACCCAGCCCAGCAGGGCTCTTCTCGCCATGCGGTGAACCGGGCCGGCGATGCTGATCGCCGCAACCACGTTCCCCGAGTAGACGCGTATCGGCGCGGCGATGGAGCGCAATCCGATCTCGCTCTCCTCGTCGTCCACGGCATAGCTGCGCGTGCGCACCGTCGCCAATTCGCGGCGCAGGGCCTTGGCGTCGACGATCGTCCTAGGCGTGCTCGCCGGGAGTCCGCGGGCGATGATGCGCTCGAGCTCGTCCTCCGGAAGGAACGCGAGCAGGGCCTTGCCCACGGCGGTGGAGTGCACGGGCGCACGGGTGCCGACTTTCGAGCCCATGCGCAGCGCCTGCTTGCTCTCGTGGGTGATGATGTACAGAATCGAATCGTGATCGAGAATCGCCAGATGCACGGTCTCGCCGGTTTTCTCCATGAGCGTGCGCAGGAAAGGCCGCGCTTCCATGGTGAAATCCATCTTCCGGCGCACCATCGCCCCCAGCTCGAACAGCGCGAGTCCGAGATGGTATTTGCCGTCGCCGGAGTTCTGCTCGAGCATTCCCTGCTCGAGCAGCGTCGAGGCGAGCCGGTGAACAGTGCTCTTTGCGAGGCCCAGCCGTTTGGCGAGATCGCTGATGCCGATCTCGTACTCGTCTTCGGAGAACGCCTTGATGAGCCGCAGGGAATTCGCCACCGACGAAAGCCGGGTGCGGGACCTTGCGGAATTGACTCTTCGCTCCATCGACGGCGCTCTTCCTATTTCACCGTAACGAGCTCGTTCCACAGCTTGAGCCACTTTTCATCTTCGTCGATCAGCGCAATCGGGTCGAGCATCAGGTAGGGAAACGCTACGCGAACGCTTTCCGCCTTTCGGCTCGACGGATACCGCCCCATGGAATAGAAAAGCCGCTGGCCTTCCGGGGACAGCACGAAATCGGCGAAGAGCAGCGCCGCGTTCGGGTGGGGCGCGTTGGCCGCGAGCCCGATCGCCTGCGGCCTGCCGATCACCGGCTCGACGGGCTTCCAGTCGATCGGCTTGTCCCGGCGCTTCATCGAATCGGCGTTGGAAGCGTAGTTGGTGAGGCTGACGGGGACCTCGCCGGCCGCGACCATCTCGGACAGGAGCACGTGCCCCTTGCGCACATCGGGCCTCATCGCGACCAGCCCGCGAAAGAAGTCGAGGGCGCGCTTCTCGCCCCAGTGCTTGGCGAGCCCTGCGAGCCACTCCTGATCGGTCGCTTCGAGCCCGATCCGCCCTCTCCACTTGGGGTCGAGGAAGCCCTCGTAGGTCGGCGGAAGCTCCTCGCGCCGCACCTTGGCCGTGTTGAATGCGACGACGAAGAAATCGACGCGGTCCGAGACCCACATCCGGTGCGCAGGCACGCCCCAGGGGGGAATGTCTGCAGTGTGAGGGCTGAAAAACCGGCCCAAGACCCGTTCGCGCGCGAGCGCCTCCAGTTCGGGGCCGTTGGTTTCGACGACGTCCACAACATGACGGCGCGCCTTGGCTTCGTTCAAGGCGCGCCTGACCACCTGGTCGCTGAGCGAGCGCCACAGCTGGACCTTGACGCCGTACTTCTTTTCGAAAGCCTGAGTGAGCGGCACCGATTCCGAGGTCGCGAGCGATGTATACACGACGAGCGCTCCCTCATGCCGCGCCCGGTCGGCGAGGCGCTGCGCGCGGTCGGCGCCTTCGTAGAGGTAGACCGCTTGATTTTTCTCCGGGGATTGCGCATTCGCGAGCGGAACACAGGCGGCGCACAGGGCGAGCGTCTGAAACAGGATGATCGAGACCTTCGACCGCATCGGTTTCCTCTTCCTCCCCGCGCCTGCGCGCGATACCGCGGCGCTTTTCTGCTCGCGGCGCGATTGACGCTGGCGGGCATTATATGGTCGAATGAGAGCGGTTTGCAAAAAATCGGAACTGTGTTCCGTATATCAGAACATCGAGCGAGACATGCCGCACGAAAAAGACCAAACCCATTGGCATGAGCCGACCGGCACGCGCAAGGCCGGATACGGCGAGTTCAAGAAGCAGCCGACCCCCTACGACGCCTTCATGGAGTCCGAGGGCATTCCCGTGTTCCGCGGCATCGGGATACGCAGAGTTCAGGACCTCCCGCTCGCGCGCTGGAAGCGCACCGGGGGGCGCGGCCACTATATCCAGCTCCATGGCACCGAGACCAAATGGGGCTGCTACGTCATGGAGATCCCGCCCGCGGGCGCGCTCAATCCCGAGAGGCACATGTACGAGGAGATCTTCCTCGTCGTCGAGGGTCGCGGCACGACCGAAGTCTGGCAGGAGGGTGACGCAAGGAAGCACGTCTTCGAGTGGCAGAAGGGCTCGATGTTCTCGATCCCGATGAACGCCTGGCACCGCCTGGTGAACGCCACCCCGGGCGGCGCGCTGCTGCTCGCGGGCACCACGGCGCCGAACGTGCTCAACATGATCAACAACGTGAGCGCGGTGTTCGACAACCCCTTCGTGTTCCGCGAGCGCTTCAACGGCGCGGACGACTTCTTCAAGCCCCGGGACGATATCGAGCCCGATCCCGTGCGGGGCCTCGCGATGCGGCGCACGAACTTCATTCCCGACATCGTCAACTGCGATCTTCCTTTAGACAACCGGCGCTCCCCCGGATGGCGGCGCGTCGAGCCGTTCATGACCGACAACTGCTTCTATTTCTGGATCGGCCAGCACGAGAACGGCCGCTACTCGAAAGGACATGCACATACCTCGGCCGCGGTGCTCATCTGTGTCAGGGGCAAAGGCTACACCTACACCTGGCCCGAGCGGCTGGGCGTCACGCCGTGGAAGGACGGCCGCATGGACGACGTGAAGCGCGTCGACTACGAGCCGGTCGGCATGGTGTCGGCCGCCCCCGGCGGCGCACGCTGGTACCACCAGCACTTCAGCGTGTCGAAGGACCCGTTCCGCCTCACCGCCTGGTTCGGCCCGCACAACCCCGGGCGCGAGCCCGGCGCGCCGGGCGAGAAGCACACCGACTACACCGCGATCGACATTCCCGACGGCGGAACCTCCATCCCCTACTGGATGGAGGACCCGTACATCCGCAAGGAATACGGGGAAACGCTCGCGAGGAGCGGCGTGCCGAACCGCATGGACCCAGGCTGGTACGTCGCGCCTGCGACGAAATAGCCCGGCTCCAGCATGAGCGGGGAATCGGGCGGCAGGATCTTCTTCAGCAACGTCAGGCGCAGCCTCGAGGTCGAGGACGAGATCCGCCTCACGAGCGTCGGCGTCGACATCGGTTCCTCCACCTCGCACCTCGTCTTTTCCCGCCTCGTGCTCGAGCGGCTCGACAACCGCTACGTCGTTTCCGAGCGCAAAGTCGTTCACGAGTCCGAGGTTCTTCTCACTCCGTACGCGGGCGACGCGGCCATCGACGCTCTAGCGCTCGGGCGCTTCATCGACCGGCAATACGAGCTCGCCGGAGTCGATCCCAAGACGATCGACACGGGCGCGCTGATCCTCACGGGCGTCGCCGTCCGGCGCAGCAACGCCCGCGCGATCGGCGAGCTGTTCGCCTCCCAGGCGGGAAAATTCGTTTCGCTGAGCGCGGGCGACGCTCTCGAAGCGACCATCGCCGCCTTCGGCTCGGGCGCTTGCGCGCGCTCGGTCCGGGAATCCGCACGGGTGATGAACGTGGACGTGGGCGGCGGGACAACGAAAATCGCCGTGTGCGAAGCCGGCGAGATCGCCGAACTGACCGCGGTCGACGTAGGAGCTCGCATCGTCTCCTTCGACGCCGAGGGACGCGTTGCGCGCATCGAAGAAGCCGGCCGGCGATTCGCCGCGGAGGTCGGGCTCCTCCTCGAAACGGGCAGGAAACCCGACGCGAACCGCCTGAACACGATGATCGAGCGCATGGCCGACCACTTGTTCGAGATCATCAGCAAGCCCGCTCTCGGCGCCGACTCGGCGGCCTTGCTGCGGCTCGACCCGCTGCGCAACGGGCGCAAACCGGACGTGGTCAGCTTTTCGGGCGGCGTTTCGGAATATATCTACGGGCGCGAACACCGGGCCTTCGGCGATCTCGGCCCGGTGTTCGCCCGCGCGATCCTCGCGCGAATCAAAACTTGGGGACCGCGAATCGAGCCTTCCGCCGAAGGGATCCGCGCCACCGTGATCGGCGCCTCCCAGTACACGGTCCAGGTAAGCGGCAGCACCATCTTCGTCGCGCCGCAAAGCGTGCTCCCTCTGAGGAACGTGCCGGTCGTCACGCCAAATCTGCCGCTCGACGCCGAGACTCTCGCCGTGGAGAGAATATCCGATTCGGTCGGGGCCGCGCTGCGCCGGCTCGATCTCGACGACGGGGAGCGAGCGGTGGCCCTCTGCTACCGCTGGAAGGGCTCGGCGACGTTCGGGCGGCTGGACGCCTTCTGCCGGGGAATCGTCGCCGGACTTGCGAACGAGCTTGGGCGCGGCCTGCCGCTCATCCTGGTCGGAGACGGCGACGTCGGGGGATTGATCGGCATCCACTGCAGGGAAGAGACACGGCTGTCGAACGCTATCGTGTCGATCGACGGGATCGCGCTCAAGGAATTCGACTTCATCGACATCGGCGCGCTGCTCGAGTCCTCCGGCGCCGTGCCGGTCGTGATCAAGTCGCTGGTGTTTCCGACGGCCGCACTGGGCCGCGCGAAAGCCGACGTGGGCGCTTGACGACTGGGTTCATGTTTGGCGGAGAGGGCGTCACTAAACTAAGGGCGGCCTCAGAAGACTCTACCGGTGCGGGGGCAGCCCTCCGCCTTGGGCACCGTCGATCCCGTAGCGCTTGGCGATTTCCATCCACAAGCTCTCCCGCAACTCGGGCGACTTCTGCCCGACTTTGTTCATCTCCTTGCGCAGCGCGTCGGTGCACGTTTTTGCATGGCCTCGCTCGTCGCGGCGGAGCGCCCGCAGCTGTTCGATGTCGCGTTTGATCGCCGCATACCAGTCGCCGGATTGCCCGTGTGCCGCAGCCGCTTCCGACAGACGAAGGAACGTCTGGAGGCCAGCGAGAACAGCGGCCGCGATGCTCACGAGCGCAATGATCACGCGCGCCGAGATTTCAACGGTTTGGCTCTCAAGAGTTGCGAACACGGCAGTTCCCACCACGGTGGACAAGATAACAGCGGGAATTCCGAGCCAGAGATGCCAGCGCTTGTACCGCTCGGCTTCCAGATAGTACGCATGCTGGCAGGCGTCCATCCGTCGATGCCACGTCGACAGCAGCTGCTCCAATTCGGGAGTCCAGCTGTCTGCGTGGCTGCTCGGGTTTGCGTCCATCGCTCGCTCCCGCATCTATTTCCTGTTTTTGGGCTGACTACGCGCTTTCTCGTTAAATTGGTTACGCGCTGCAATGAACCCTGTGTACATCTGGCGCACGAAGCTCACCATGTTGGCATTGAAGATGTCATTGTGGCCGTGCATGATGTCGCCAGTCGTCCGGACGACCCAGAACGGGTTATGGTCTGGGTACGCCTCCTCAGTCCACTTCAACTCCAGTCCGTCGCAAAGGTGCTGCTCGCTGGGTTTTGCCTTGCGGTGGTCGAACCCGCGTTCTGCAATTGCAAACATGTAGGCATATTCGCGAGCGGCCTTGTTTTCAAGAATATTCCCGGCAGTCCCCGATGCCGCCTTGCATGCTTCGTGGCAGTTAGCGTCGTCCGTTGCGCACAGACTTAGGTCGTGCGTGATATACCGCGGGTTGTGGCCTACAGCCAGGACAATCGCCGATTGCTCCTCCCCAGACGTTGCCTCGAACACCGTATTGAACCATCGCGCAAGGGGAAAGAAATATTTGGTTGCCACGTCGGCCGTGGAAGTCGCGACTATGACAACGGGCAGCTGGTTACGCTCTACGCCCGGCAGCCTCCGAACGGCGGCCCTCAGTACCTCGTAGCGTGCCCCTTCGAACGCAGGATTTACAATCACGACCAAATCTCCCACCCGAGACATATAGTGATCGTTTGGCTTCTCAATGTTACGCTTAAAACGCACCGCGTTGCGGACGAACTCGCCGCTCAACGCTTCAAACGTGATCAATCCGCCAAAGGAGTGCCCAATAGTGAGGACGGTGACATTTCGTTCGCCCGTGGCAGGGTCCGTCCCTGCATCGCGAAACAAATCCAACCATCGAAAAAGTTCTTGAACTGCTCCTTGGGCAACTCGTTCGGCAGTATTCTTACGTTCCCAAAACGTGGCGTTGTCCAGAATCGGGATGGTCAGTGACTTACCGCGCCAGCCGACATAAATACCGACGACTCTCGGTTTGTGGCCTTGACCAGCAGCGGCCGCCTCCAGAGCGTCGACCTGGCGGAGCAGCTTGCGAAACGCGTGCACGTTGGAATCCGTCGCCTCTGCGTTGTGCTGCCAACCGTGAACAAAAACAACGATAGATAACCTCTGTTGGGTCTTGTCGGGTTTCTCGCGGATTTGTCTGATCGATTCATACAGCTTACTTAGGTGATCCGCTTTGGTAGGGTTGCTCTCTTTGGCTGCGTCCTGCACCCAACCTTGATCGTCAAACTCGACAAACAAGACGTCGTAGTCTCCGTGGCTCTCGCGGGATTGCTTCCAGCAGTTGTCGCCCTCTTCGATCGGGGGCGCCGCAACCGACAGAAGCGCGGCGTCGTAGGCTTCGTAAGTTTTCTCACACGTTGGAATCGCCCCGTAATCCCCATTGCGGTACGGAACGGCCGACGTACAAGCGGTCAATGTAGCGAGGACAGCAACCCAATACAAAGGCCGGGTTTTCATCTCTCTCTCCCTTCGATATGCCCTGCCGATTTTCGGCCCTGACGGAAAAACACTCACAGCGTTTTCACGTACTCGATCAGCGCATCCTTCTCCGCGGCGGGCAACCGCGTGCCGTATTCGTGCCCTCGATTGCCGCTGGCTCTCTCGCCGGCGTTGAATTTGGTGCCGACGCGTTGCGCTTCTGGCCCCTGCGTGATGAAACCGAGATTGACCGGATCGTATACGTCGTAGCCGCGATAGAACTCTTTAGGCCGTTCGACTGCGGGCTTGAGCAGATCGCGCAGCGTCGGCACCGAACCGTTGTGCAGATAAGGCGCGCGCAGCCAAACCCCATCGAGGAAGGCGGCGATATAGCCGCTCGGCTCCGTCTCGACCAGTCCGCGGCGCTCGAGACCGAAACCGCGCACGACCTTGTTCGCTTCAATCGCGGCCTTTTTGCTCCAGGTAAGCAGACGCTCTCGATCGGTGCCGACCTCCTCCACCGGCACCCGCGTGCCGGTCCGCTCGGAAGCGTGGCAGCTCGCGCAGTTGTTGTCGAAGATAGTCTTACCGGCCCTTGCCGCTTGCGGGTTGATGGGGAACGGATATTTCGGCGCCGGTACCTCGCGCAGGTACTTTTCAAGCCAGTCGACCTCTTTGAGAAAGTCTCCTTTGCTGTGCGGAGCCGCACCGAGCAACCCGAGCGCCGAATCCATGATGACCGAGCGCGCGTCGTGGCTGTCGCCCGCCAAATTCATGAGCATGCCTTTTTCGGGGTTGTACTTTTTGAGATTCCAGATCGAGGGCATGTCAGTCGGACCGATGGTGTTGTCTACCGGAAACCGGATCATGAAGTACTTGGTGAGGTTCATCGCATCGTCGCGCCCGCGGCCCCATTCGGGGAAGTCTTTGCGATAGACCCACGCGAACTGCTGCTCGCGCTCCAGCAGGCGCTTCTTGGTAATAGGGATGATGAGAAAGCGGTAGAGCGCCCGATCAAGCGGGGAGAGCTGGGTGACGAGACTGATCTCGCGCATGAGGTTGTCGGCGTTGAAGCGCGGATCTTTGGCGCAGTCCACCAGGAAGCGGAAGAATGCCTCCAGGTTAAGCGTGTGATTCGGGCCGGTGGGCACGAAGGTCGGGTTCTCGTCGGAACGCTTGCGATAGCTCGCGGTGTGGCAGGCCGCGCAGTTGTTCGCCACGCGCGGGAAGCCGATCACCTTCTTGGTGAAACCGATCGGCAATTCCTGTCCTTGCTCCCACGCCACGCCGAATGAAGCGTAACCACCCGGCCCCGGCAGTTTGTCGGGAAACACACGCGGCAGCACGTAGAAGATCCAGTACGGAATGCCGGCATCGTGCTCGGCTCCGATGGAGCCATACTTAAAGCGCATCTCAGGCGTGGCCGTGATCCATTCCGGCTGCGGTTCTTCGCGGAAGAATTTGTACCAGCCGACGAGCACCCCGATGGCGACTAGAACGAGCACCGCTGCGAGGACGAGCTTCCACTTCCGTTTCTTGGTTGCAGTTTCCATATTTTCCCCCGGGCAGAACACCGACGGCGCGCGTCAGAAGGTTTTCAGATACTCAATGAGGGCGTCCTTGTCCCCGGGCGCAAGTTGTGTACCGTAGGCTGGCCCTTCGTGGCCCTCATTTCCGTTGCCGGGCAGGCTCGTGTCGTAGCGGAAGTACTTGCGACCGCCTTCTTCCGCGACGGCGCTGACGAAGCCGACCTTTCCCGCGTCATACACGTCGTAGCCGCGATAGAACGCCTTCGGCCGCTTCTCGCTCGGCTCAAGCAGCTCGCGGAGCGTTGGGACCGATCCGTTATGCAAATAAGGCGCGCGGAGCCACAGACCATCGAGCGGCATGTTGGCGTAGCCAAAGGTCTTGCGAAAATGGCAGAAGCGCCAGTCATATCCCGCGTACAAAGTGCTCTGATTCACAGCCAGGGCGTAGGTATATGAATCGAGACGGCGGCGGTCAGTGCCGATCCCCTGGATAGATGTGATCTTTCCCACCCGGGGACCGTAGAGCGCCTCATCCGGTTCGCCCGGCTTTAGACATTCGATCTTCCGGTCGCCCTCAGCAGTGCCGAAAGCCTGCCCGCTCGCCCCGTGACATCCACTGCAGTATTTCTTGTAAATGGGTGCGCCCTTTTCCGCGCGCGCCTGGTCGATCGAAAACGGGTAGGACGGTGGGTTCGCGTTCCGAAGCCAGTCCTCAATCCGTGCGATACGGCCAAGATCTATGGTAGGCGGTGTAGTGCCGGTGCCAAACGCCGCACTTTTGTTGCGCTCTTCCACCATATTGTTGTTGCCGTCCCAGTGTAACTGCATGCCCTTTTTCTTCTGCTGGTTCCAGATGGCGGGAAAGTCGGCGGGGGCATTCATTTCCCGGTCCGGCAGCTGGCTCATAGGGAAGTTAAACAACACTTTCGCTGCGTTAAAAGTGTCCACCCGACCCGGACCCCATTCGTGTTGCGCATACACGAACTGAAAGCGGCCGCGCAGCATGAGCAGGCGCTCGCGCATAATCCACACCGCGAGCGGATAAACCACGTAGCGGTCGATGAGGCCCAAGTCTTCGCCGCGGGCCTGACGCAGGCGTCTGACCTCGGGGATGACGAACTCGCCGCTGAATTTGGGGTCGGCGCCACAGTCGAAGAAGAATTTCTCGAACGCCATGACATTGAAGGTATTGGCGGGCATGCCGACATAGACTTCCGGCTCGCTCTGCTGGGTTTTGCGCACGGTGCTGGTATGACACGCCGCGCAATTCAGAAAGGTGCGTTCTATACCCATGACCGAACGCTTGGAGGTGCCAATCGGAAGGTCGTGGCCTGCTTCATAAATCATCCCGAAAGCGGCGTAACCCTTGCCGTCCTCGTAGCGTGCGCCGGGCGAAGCAAACCCTTTATCGGGAAGGTGCACAGCGCATATCTGGGGCAGCGCCTTCCAGATCCAGAGCGGAAAGCCGGACTCGCGCTCGCCGCCGGTGGAACCGTACTTGAAGTGCTCTACCACGTCAGCGTAGTCCGTCGGGGTGTCTTCATTCCATAACCAGACGAGGTACCCGCATAGGAGCAGCCCCGCGGCAACAACGATGGTGACGATGGCTCGGCACCAGTTGCCCAATAGCGCATTCAAGTTCATGAACCCTGGGCTTTGTTCTTGTTCCATGCGGATTCTCCTTCTGCGTTGCGCCGCCTGGCCGATGGTGCGGCTCTGTAGCGCTCAGGACCGGATTTCACGCTCGGCAGGCAGCTGCGTAGGTTCTCGTAATTTCCGTTCAATAGACGGTCAAGGTCGGGCTTGCGCCCCGTCTGCGCTTGCAGCAGGTCAGCCGCATGCCGCCTGAGCTCCGCTAGTGCCGCGCTCCCGGGCCACTTGTCCGCTTCCGCACTGAGCTGCCTCAAGGCCAGCATGGGTGGCATGGGCGTTTTGGGCCGGTCGTCGTACTGGAGTTGCCACATGCTCAGGCGGAAAAAAATGCGTTCGGCACAGTGCTTGAGATTCGTCGCTACTCGATCGGCGTCGCCATAGAGGAAGTTCGGCGGCGAGGGCTCCGGCGTTTGATGGCACAAGGCGCAGTATCGATAGAGCGGCTTTGCGCCCTCAAGCTCCGCCTGCATCGCTCGCTCGCCTTCGTCAAGGCGCGCGGAGGCCATGCCCTTATCGTCAAGGCAGCACCACCCGCCGGTGGGCATGCCTAGACGAGCAAAAAGGGCCGGCAGCGCGGCAGCCCGGCGGAAGGGCTTTGCGGCAAAAAGATCCTCGACCGTACCTTCGTCCTCCGCCAGCTGCGCGAGCGCGGAGGCAACCGGTGCGAAGTCGTCGAGCGCGCTGATGGTGACTTCACCCTCGAGCTCGACGGTTGCATGGCGCGAGTCGCTCACCGGCGCAGCCGCGGAGCGCCAGCGCAGGCTGATTCGGTCAACGGCGTTGCCGTCGACTAGGCGTACGTGCCGCCCCTGCCGCATTGCACGGACGACCAGTGCCGAGTATCCCTCCCGCCATTCGATCCGTTCGGCATGCACTTCGAACTCGCCGGTATCGCCTTCTACCCCGGAAACGCTCAAATGCGTTACCGTGCCCGTCGCTACCTTTCCGGTCGGCATTTCGACGTGCCCGGAAACTCGCAACGCGCTCTCGACGTTTTCTTTCGCCGGGCAGCGAAAATCGAGCCGCTGCGCGAACGACGACGGTCGGGAGAAGACCAGGCGGCATTCGCCTGACCACGTCCGGCGCGGCCTGCCGGGTTTTGAGCCGACGGCGAATAAATGAGCATCCAGGCGTCTTACGTCCTCCGCAGCAATGAATTGAGACAGGCCGTCAATCATTCGCCTGGCATAGTCATTCGCGTCGGGAGGCCAGATTTCTAGCGGCTCCCGCGGGACCAGAGGATCGAAGCGCACCGGCACGTGCGCCAAAGTCATCGCACCGGCCGCCCCCGGATCGTCCGCAGCGGCCGCCAGGGGATCGCGGTTGGGGATGTCCGGATTCGGGATCGCCAAGCCTCCGGGCCAGCGCTCTTTCGCCGTCCGACCGAGTAGCGCGAGGAGATTCTCGCGATAGGCGGGCGCGGTCTGATCGAAACCGTACTCGCTGCTTAAGCGATATTGCAGCAGCGCCCGGAGGATTGCCGCCCGGCACCGAGCTGACCGGCGCCCGTTCTGCGCATCGTCGCAGCCTTCACGCCAAAGCTTTTGATACACCTCCAATAGGTTGGCGCGCTCTGTGGCATCGTCGAGTGCGTTTGGAATGTCCACGCCCCGCGCAACGGGAATTCCGTAGAAAGTCCGGCTCCGCGCCGCAAGCAGCGTGGCGATGCGCGGATTGGCGTTGGTTTCGTCCCACACCTGACGCGAGAACAGCGGCGCGTGGTTCTGGTGGCAAGCGACGCATACAGCCCGGTTGGCGTAGACGACTCTAGGCGTTGCGCCGACACGGTAGTCTTTGACCAACTGGAACTCAAAGCGGCCGGCCGACTCGTTGTAGCTGATCACCTCGATCAGATTGGCTTTCTCCTGATAGCCAAGAAAGAGGCGGTCCTTGAGCAGCATGCGGTGGTGCCCTGAGGGGGCTGTATCGGACGACTCGGTATCCGCTGCGACAACAGCACGCGGGTATTTGAAGAACTCCGGAGCTGCTGCACTCCGCTGCAGGGAGCGGCCCAGTGGAATCAGCACGCGCTTCAGACACGAAGGTTCGATCGTGCCTATGCCGCGCCCTTTGGCGGCGACACGACCGGCTCCTGTGCACCCGAGCCGAGCGTCGATCTTCCTCGTGAGCGCCTCGAAGGGAAAAGGCACTTCGGCGGACTCGCCATCGATGACCAGAAAATCGAAGAGTGAGCGGCCCACGGGCGGCAAGCTCTCGCCCGCATTCGCAGGGTCGGCTGCCCACACGGGTGCCAGTTGCTGAGCGAAGCTTGAGACGTGCTTCTCCTGTACGGCCTCTCCGTTGTGAGCTCCCTGCCAACGCCAGAGCCCGAATGCGATCGCCACCAGGGAACCGAGCACGCTCAGCAGGGCCGTAGACTTGAGCGGGAGTTTCATTCAACCTGCCCTCTTCGATCTGCCTGATCGGCGTGGCGCCGATTCTCAAATCGAAGTACCGAGTACCCGCCCAATGATGTCCGCTTGTGAAGTTATCTCGCCGGAGCCGCCAGCCGCTGCTGTGTCCCAGTCCAGCAGTCCTCATTGACCTGACCGGTCTTGAGGAATGCCGGACCATCGCGCTCTGCGACTTCCTTGTTGTAGAGCGTGAAGGTCAGCAAAAAGACCCGGTCTAGATACGCGCGCCCCAGATAAAATCCTGGACGCACCATGCGGATTTCGTCGCGCACTCTCGCGCCGCGCCGGCCGGCAAGGAAGTCGGGCTTCTCCTGGTAGCCGGGGATCTCGTCGGTAAAGAAGTAGTCAATGATGATGGACTCGCGCCGCGCATCGAGCAGGCTTTGGCCGCAGTAAAGCTTGGCCGGAAACAGGAGCCAAGTTTCCTTGCCGTTGACGCTGAGCTTTCTTGGTTCACCCTCGACTAGGTCCACTTTCTTCAGGATGTCGAGCTCGTCGATGCGGTTTCTCAACACGCGCTCGTCCCGGAAGAATACCTTGCCCTTCCACAAGACCTCCCCGAGCACCGTCAGCTTGAGCCCCTTGAGTTCCAGTGCCAGTCCTGCAACGCCGCCCGCGATTTCGGCTGCCCGAAATTCGCCGCTCGATCCACGAGGAAATAAGATCTTTCCGTCGAATGGACCATCGGGTATGGGGCCAGCGGTGATCCGGGCGTAGACTTGATCGATCTGTTCTTGGTCCAGACCCGCCAGATTCTCCGGTGTAATCTTGTCGAGGTCTGGCGCCGTGAGCGGATACTTGTACTCGATCTGCGCGAAGTCGATCTTACCCTGATAGCCTTGCCCGGCTGGAGTCGCGAATTTGATATCGGGCCCTTGCGGCTTGAACCGATCGCATTCTGTCAGTGTGAGCACAGCGAGCGCGGCTATTCCGGCGGCGAGTAGCACTCGTTTGCCCCGCCGGATCGTCGGACCCGATCTACTTTGCGTGTCCATGGCTGATCTCCTGATCGGGTCACATGGTGGCGAGGAATGCTGTCAGGGCTTTCTTGTCTTCCTCGGACAAGTCCTCGCCGAAACGGTGACCTTCGTTCTCGACTTCCTGCATGCAAGTGTCGTAGCGGGTACGCAGCAAGTCGCGCTTTTCCCTGACTATCTCGACAAAGCGCCCCGGGTTCTTCAACAGATCATCGGCAATGCTCTGCAGCTCGGAGACGATATCCTTCTTGCCTGCCGCCTCCAGGCGCGCTGGATTCCGCTTGGCGAGGTACAGGTCGTCGATGAATTCCTTATGCATGAGACCGTTGAGGAATCCCGCATGGCTGCCGCTTGCGATCCTCATTTCGCCCAATCCGAACAATGCCTTTTCTTGCTTGCCGTCCCACGTGCGGATTCCTAGATCCACGATTACGTCGTCGTCTGTCAGCGTAGTCTTTGTTCCACGCTCCTTCGGATGCAGGAGCTCATACATCGACTGTTTGTAGAGCTTGAAGCGGCCCTCGACGCTGGGGTCGTACCTGAAGCAAGCAGGCTGCTTGGCAAGCAGCTTGCCGCTGGCGTCCACATAGCGCGCGCGGAAGAACTCGTTTTCCGGATTCCTGGGCGTGCCGCAAATTTCAGGACCGAGGGCGTTGTTATGCATGAAAGGCGCCGTCGCCCAGACATTCAGCAGCGAGATGTTGCGGTAGTAGCCGCGACCGCCATTCTTGAACTCCTCGCGTTCCGGGATATCTGGCACCGTCTTTTTCGCCCGCATCGACTCCGAGCCGTACTCTTGAAAGACGTGTCCCGCCATGTGATTTGAATGCAGGGCCCGGCAGCGGAACGTGCCAACCTCGGTAGCGGGTGTCGCCTGATCGTTACCGAGGAAATCCTCGCGCACCTGGCGCGGATGCTGTTTCGCCAATGCATAGAAATCACGATTCCTGAACGGCCCGCCGACGTTCTCGGGGATACTCGAATGACACCGCGCACAGGTTGCGGCGAAAACAGCCCTGCCACGGGCGACGGCTCTCTTGCCGAACTCTTTATCTAACTCGTCAATCAGGTCCTGTCGGGTGTATTGGGGGGCTTTCGGATTCCTTGTCTTGCGTTCGTTGTTCCTCGCGACGTGGAGGTCCATCGCGTCAGCTTCCGCTGAGAAAAAGAAATCGAGGATGTTGGACAGCCGGTCCTCGATAGCGCGGAAGTTCGGACAGTCGCGCCGGCACTGGCCGATGTTGAAGGGCGTCTGGCCAAAGCCGCGGGACTCTGGATCCAATTGGCGGAAGTCAGTCAAATGATTGACCCAGCACGCCTCAGCGCAGGAACCGATGTTGAAATAGACGCGTTGGATCGCCTCGCGTGCCCCGATCGAGTCTTCACCACCTTTGAGAATATGGTGCACGCCGCTTAGCGTCACAGACTTGCCGCCGATCCTGGCTGGCGTTTTGTCGTCGCTGCGCGTGCTTCGCTGCCAGCACTTATTATCCCGACCCGGCTCGCACCAGCACTTTTCTTCATCCCTTTCGACGCCGCAGGTGTCGACCTTGCGCCATTTGGTGATCATTTCCCCGGTAAAGGTGGGACGCTGTGAAAGATTGATGATCGCGTTGATCGTGCCCGGGTTGTTCACTTGGTCGTGGGGGATCGCCGATGTGTCGAGGACACCGGGCCGCGCATGCGCAAACATCTGCCACTCGAGGCTAGTACGCGCCATGCCGGAGCCGAAAAGCTCCGACATCCGGGTGTATTGGTTGCCGATCAAGCCTTTTATGTTTTCCCACCGCGGGCGAGCGGGGTTTACCGGGGGATTGAGGGGATCGAACGCGATGTGGCACGAGCCGCAAGTTGTGCCGATGAGGTACGGTGGTTCAACCGACGCGTCGGCCAGTTTGCTTACCCTAGCGTCCGAAGGGATACCGGTTTGTTTGACTGCCTTCTTGTTGAAACCTTCCCAACCAGCCGAGGCGCCGTTGAGCTGCCGCCATTTTTTTGCATCGAAGCGTGGGTTAGGAAACTTGCGAATACCCAGTGCACCTGTTGAGGTACCGAACCTGAGGTCACATGGGGACTGACGCTGATCCAACTTGCTGCTCTTCGTGTGCGGATCATCGGGATCGAGCGCCGCATCCTTCAAGCCGCACGCAGGATCGACGTAGCCCATCTTGCCGACGTATTTCAGTAGGACGTCGTCCCCAGGGCACCAATCGAAGCCAAAGGTTTCCTCTAGGCTCCTGGCTGGACAATTGGAATCGCCAGGCTTGCAGCAGGCCGGATCGTTTATGATGCCCCAGGCGTAGAAGCGGTCGTCTCGCTGGTCCGCTCGCAACACCCTATACCAGTCGATCAACACGCCGACGCGTTGCTGAAAGGTATAGGTATGAAACCGGTCGTTGCCGGCAGTGGCTTTGAACCAAATCAGCCGCCCGACACACTCCGACTCGTTCAAGCCCTCGCGAGCGCAAGCCTGGTAATAAGGCGCGTCCTGATCCACGATGGATTGTTCCGGCACGGGTCGTGCGGCGTTAGCCCCTTGGCCAACCGTCGCAATGACAGATCTGTCATCCGCGGCCCGGGCCGCCTGCGGCGTCAGTTCGATAACTGCATAGGCCACTACGAGGGAACCAACCAGCACCACAACTCCACCGACAGCGACGCGACTCATAAGGACCTCCTCTTACGACGCAACGCTTTAGTCAATTGCTGCGGGCAGCCGGATGAGAGGGCGGTGGAGGACGCAAAGCACAACCGCATCCATGGCGCACAATACCGCGACCAAAGATTTTGTGGAACAAGCCGCATGGCCCCCATCGCCCCGGGCACGCAGTCCTGCCGCCCTTGGCGCCCCTCTTGTAGCTAGACCTGAAACGGAAGACAAAATCTACGCGCGTCGTTCCCATGGGTCAAATAAGGAAATTCTTATTAAGGGAGAGACCCGGACAGTTCCTGTAGGGGTTTACCCCTTGGGGCTTGCGGGACATGACTGGCGGAGAGGGCGGGATTCGAACCCGCGTTAGGCTATTAACCTAAACACGCTTTCCAGGCGTGCGACTTAAACCGCTCATCCACCTCTCCGTTCGAGCCGGGATTTTACGCGAGCACCCAGAAACCCTCGAGTATCCGACCGTGCGGCGAACAGCGTCAGTCGTTCTGTCCGAATTTCGCTATATCCTCGGGCAAGGCGTCCCTCGACGCGACTTTTTCTCTGCCTTGTACCATCACGCGAATCTGCTCGACCACGTCGGGATTCGCAAGGGTCGTGACATCACCCACGTCCTTCCGGTTCGAAATCGAAGCCAGCACCCGGCGCATGATCTTGCCGGAACGCGTCTTGGGCATATCGGGGACGATATACACGTTTCTCGGTCGCGCGATCTTGCCGATCAAATCCTCGTTCGCCTTGATCACGCGTTTGACGATCTCCTCGGTGGCCTTGTAGCCGGGCTTGAGCGCGATGTAGATTTCGGGCACGCGCCCCTTGAGTTCGTCGGCGACGGGGATCGCCGCGGCTTCGGCGACTTCGGGTGCCGTCAAGCACGCGGACTCGATCTCCTTGGTCCCGAGGCGATGCCCGGCGACGTTGATGACGTCGTCGATGCGGCCCAGAATGCGGAAGTAGCCGTCCGCGGCCAGCATGGCACCGTCGCCCGCCAGATAGGGCCAATCGCGCCAGTCCTTGCTCTTACGGTTCTTGCAGTAGCGCGCGTAATACTGGCTCACGAACCGTTCGGGATCGCCCCAGATGGTCTGCATGATCCCAGGCCACGGGTTGCGGATGCAGATGTTGCCCGCACGGCCCGAGCCCGCGGGAACCTCTTCGCCGTTCTCGTCGTAGATGACCGGATGGATGCCCGGCACCCCGGGTCCAGCGCTGCCAGGCTTCATCGGGTCGATGGCTGGCACTGTGCTGCAGAGAAATCCGCCGTTCTCGGTCTGCCACCACGTGTCCACGATGACGGCTTCGCCTTTGCCGACTTCGTGATAGTACCAGCGCCACGCTTCGGGCTCGATAGGCTCCCCGACGGTCGTCATGTGCTTGAAGTGATAGTTGTACTTTTTCGGCTCGTCGGGCCCCTGTTTTCGCAGCATGCGGATCGAGGTCGGGGCGGTGTGAAAGATATTGACGCCAAGCCGTTCGGCGATTCTCCACGGACGCCCCGCATCGGGATGAGTGGGAACGCCCTCGTACACGACGCTCGTCGCGGCGACGGCGAGCGGACCATAGACGATGTAGGAATGCCCGGTGATCCAGCCGATGTCCGCTAGGCACCAGTAGGTGTCGGTCGGATGGATGTCCTGGATGTACTTGGAGGTGCCGGCGACGTAAGCGAGATAACCGCCGGTCCGGTGCTGGCACCCCTTCGGCTTACCGGTACTGCCGCTGGTGTACATCAGGAACAGTGGCGCTTCCGCGTCGATCGGCAAGGGCTCAACGCGCTTGCGCTTGTAATCCCTCAGGAGCTCGTTGACGAAGAAATCTCGCCCCTTGACCATTGGCGTTGGCGAGCTGGTCTTGCCGGGGTAACGCTGCCAGATGAGTACCTTGTCCACGTGCTGTCCCATCTCTTTCGCGGTTTGCACCGCGATGTCGGCGTTCATTTTGTGATCGCCGAGTTTTCCGGCGCGCCAGTAGGCGTCCATCGAGATGAGGATGTGACTGCCCGAGTCCTGGATGCGCGTGCCGCACGCCTGACCGGAAAATCCACCGAACACCTGCGAGTGAATGACGCCGAGTCGCGCGCAGGCGAGCATCGTGACGGGCAGCTCGGGCGTCATCGGCAGGTGAAGAGTCACACGATCGCCCGCCTTGAGCCCGCAAAAGTCGCGCAGCAGCGCCGCCATCTCGTTCACCCGGACGTACAGCTCCTCGTACGTCAGCGCCACCGTCGACTCGTCCTCGGGCTCGGGGACGAAGATAAGCGCCGCCTTATTGCGATATTGCGCGAGGTGGCGATCCACGCAGTTGTAACTCGCGTTGATCTTGCCGCCTACGAACCACTTCCAGAAGGGCGGGTTGCTCGTGTCGAGGACCGTGCGATACGGCTCGAACCAGGTTAGCATGTCCGCGTATTCCTTGAAGCAATTGGGAAAGCGGTTCAGACCGAACCGCTTGCGAACGTCCCGGTCCTTCATGTTCGCCTGTTGGACGAATTTCTTCGGCGGCTTGAAATACCCTTCTTCCTTCCAATGTACCGCGATCTGCGCTTCGCTGAACTCGACGTTTTCCTTCGCCTGAGTTTTCTTTGCCATGAGAACTTGCCTCCGTGCGCGAGAAGTGAATAGTTTCTCTGGTGATTTCTAGCCTAACCGCGCGAGATTTACACTGGTCTGGGAAGGGAACGATGTCGCGAATTTCGTCATAGTCCTGCCTACAAGCTTGCCGATGGGCGACGGATATGCTGTCGCTGCGGGAGGCGGTTCAGTGCGCGCTCGGTCTGGGAAACAAGCCGGCTTCCGTCCGCTCTCAAGCGCCGGCGGGAAACTTTGAGCACGTCGTCGATGCGCCCCATGATGCGGAAGTAGCCGTCCATGTCGCGGCTGGCGCCGTCGCCGGCGAGATAGTACTTGCCCTTGAAGTCCGCAGGAAAGTAATTCTTCTTGAAGCGGTCCGGGTCGCCCCAGATGGTGCGGATGATTCCCGGCCAGGGGCGCTTGATGACGAGTATTCCGCCCTTGCCCTTCTCGACGTCGTGGCCAGTTTCATCGACGATCGCCGCCATGATCCCGGGCAGCGGCATCGTGCAGGAGCCCGGTTTCAGCGGATGCACCCCGGGAAGCGGGGTGATCAGATGGCTGCTCGTTTCGGTCTGCCACCAGGTATCGACGATCGGGCAGCGCCTGTCGCCGACGGTGTTGTAGTACCACATCCACGCCTCGGGGTTGATCGGCTCGCCGACCGTGCCGAGGATGCGCAGCGATTTCAGATTGTATTTCTTCGGGAGCTCGCCCCCCGCCTTGATGAGCGTGCGGATTGCCGTGGGTGCGGTATAGAACGCCGTCACCTTGTGGTCCTGGATCACTTTCCAGAAACGCCCGGCGTCCGGCCACACCGGCACGCCTTCGAACATCACTTCGGTTGCGCCGACCGCGAGCGGCCCGTAGGTGCAGTAGCTGTGCCCGGTCACCCAGCCGACGTCCGCGGTGCACCAGAACACGTCCGTGGGCTTGTAGTCGAAGACCCACTTCATGGTGACGATCGTCATCAGCAGGTAGCCGCCGGTGGCGTGCTGCACGCCCTTCGGCTTGCCGGTCGAGCCCGACGTGTACAGGATGAACAGCGGGTGCTCGGCGTTCACCCAGGTCGGCTCGCAGGTTTCGGCCTGGCCCTTGGTCACGTCGTCCCACCACTTGTCGCGCGGCGACTGCATATTCACGGGCGAGCCGGTGCGCCTGTACACGATCACGTTCTTCACAGCCTCGCAGCCACCCAAGGCGAACGCTTCGTCCACCGCGGGCTTGAGCGGGATTTCCTTGCCGCCGCGCATCTGCCCGTCGGCGGTGATCACCGCCACCGCCTCCGCGTCGATGATGCGCTCCTGCAGGCTCTTCGCCGAGAAACCGCCGAACACCACCGAGTGCGTCGCGCCGATCCGGGCGCAGGCCTGCATCGCCGTCACCACCTCGATCGACATCGGCATGTAGATGATGACGCGCTCGCCCTTCCCGATGCCGAGCGATTTGAGCGCGTTCGCGAACTGGCAAACCTTGTGGTAGAGCTGCTTGTAGGTGATCTTCGTGACCTTGCCGTCGTCCGCCTCGAAAATGATGGCGGTCTTGTCGCCTTGCGTCTTCAGGTGCCGGTCGAGACAGTTGTAGGAGGCGTTCAGCTCGCCGTCGTAAAACCACTTGAAGAACGGCGCGTCCGATTCGTCGAGCACCTTCGTGAACGGCTTGTGCCAGAGAACGTGCTCCTTCGCGAGCCGGCCCCAGAACCCCTCGAAATCCCGGTTGGCCTCGTCGCACAGCGCCTGGTAGGCCGCGGCGCCGGAGACGTTCGCCTGCTTGACGAATTCCGGAGACGGCGGAAACAGCCGGTCCTCCTGGAGCACGGACTCGATCGTTGCGTCGGCCATTTGCAAATCCCCCTGTGGAGGTGCTGATATTACCGGCCCCGGCGCGGGCTTCGCAACCATGCGGCCGCAGCTCGCAAACGCCGAAAAAAAAAGACCCGCAGGAGGTCGATTTCCTGCGGGCCCGAGCCCGTCCGCCTAGGAGGGAGGAGGAATTGAGGCGGACGGTGATTCCGCGATGCTGTACCGATCTTTCCAAGCGACAGCAGCGTATTCGCAACACCCGTGCCATCGCGATTTGTTCATGCCGCATCAGGCAATTAGCGCTTTATGGAAGAATGCGCGCGCGGAGAAATGTCGCCGCGGGACGACGCAGCAATGCAGCGAATCGACTAGTGGACTGATTTCGCAGCTCTTGGACCTGTCTCAACACCGCGACATCTCCACGCGGACGAAAAGCTGCTGTGGGTATACTTGTCCTCTTGCCGCATCGTGCAAAGGCGGGACTAGGCATGGCCGTGATCAGACAAGACGACTTGGTCCAGAGCGTCGCCGACGCGCTGCAGTACATCAGCTACTTCCATCCGCGCGACTACATCCAGCACCTCGCGCGCGCCTATGAGCGCGAGCAGTCGCCGGCAGCGAAAGACGCCATCGCGCAGATCCTCAGCAACTCGCGCTTGTGCGCCGAAGGGCGCCGGCCGGTCTGCCAGGACACGGGCATCGTCAACGTGTTCCTGAAAATCGGCATGGACGTACGCCTGGACGGTTTCACGGGCTCGGTCGCTGACGCGGTGAACGAAGGCGTGCGCCGCGCCTACCTGCACCCGGACAACAAGCTGCGCGCGTCCATCGTCGAGGATCCGGTCTTCGGCCGCAGGAACACGAAGGACAACACCCCGGCGGTGATCCACATGGAGATCGTCCCGGGGAATCGCGTCGCCGTGGACGTGGCCGCGAAGGGCGCAGGCTCCGAGAACAAGTCGAAGTTCGCGATGCTGAACCCCTCCGACTCGATCGTCGACTGGGTGCTGAAGACGGTGCCGACGATGGGAGCGGGCTGGTGCCCGCCGGGGATGCTCGGGATCGGAGTCGGCGGCACGGCCGAGAAAGCCATGATGATGGCCAAGGAGTCGCTCATGGAGCCGATCGACATGCACGAGCTGCTCGCGCGCGGGCCGCGCGACGAGCACGAGGAGCTGCGCCTGGAGCTCTACGAGAAGGTCAACCAGCTCGGAATCGGCGCGCAAGGGCTGGGAGGCCTCTCCACGGTGCTCGACGTCAAGATCAGGACGTTCCCGACGCACGCAGGATCGCAGCCGATCGCGATGATCCCGAACTGCGCTGCGACCCGGCACCTCCACTTCGCACTCGACGGCTCGGGGCCGGCGGAGTTCGAGGCGCCGAGCCTGGAGGACTGGCCGGACGTGGCCTGGACTCCCGCCGCGCAGTCCAGGCGCGTGAACCTCGACACGCTCACGCGCGGGGAAGTCGCGAAGTGGAAGCCCGGCGAGACGCTCCTTCTGACGGGGAAAATGCTCACCGGCCGCGACGCCGCGCACAAGCGCATCCGGGACATGCTGGAAAGGGGTGAGAAGCTCCCGGTGGATTTCACCGACCGCGTGATCTACTACGTCGGCCCGGTCGATCCGGTGCGCGACGAGGTCGTCGGGCCCGCGGGTCCCACCACCGCGACGCGCATGGACAAGTTCACCGAGATGATGCTCGGGCAAACCGGCCTCATCGCCATGATCGGAAAAGGTGAACGCGGTCCCGCGGGGCTCGAGACGATCCGCAAGCACAAGGCCGCCTCGCTGATCGCCGTGGGCGGCGCCGCATACCTCGTTGCCAAGGCAATCCGAAAGTCCAGGGTGCTCGCCTTCGGCGATCTCGGCATGGAGGCGATCTACGAGTTCGAGGTGAAGGACATGCCGGTCACGGTCGCCGTCGATGCGAACGGCACCTCCGTGCACCAGACCGGCCCGGCGGAATGGGAAAAACGCATCAGGGATTTCAAGATCCCCGTCGCGGTCGCATAGAATTCAAGGATCCCGGGCTTCCATGGCAAAAATCCTCGGCGGCATCGGCACCTCGCACGTCCCCACGATCGGCGGCGCATACGACCGCAACAAGCGGAACGATCCCGATTGGGCGCCGCTGTTCAAGGGCTATGAGCCGGTCCAAGCCTGGCTCGCGCGGCGAAAGCCCGACGTACTCGTGTTCTTCTACAACGACCACGCGACCACGTTTTTCTTCGATCACTACCCGACTTTCGCGTTGGGCGTGGGCGCCGAGTACGCGATCGCGGACGAAGGCCTGGGACCGCGCGCTGTTCCCCCTTTGAAAGGCCACGCCGGCCTCGCGCGCCACATGGCCGACGCCCTGGTGAACGACGAGTTCGATATCTCCGTGTTCCAGGACCTGCCGATCGACCACGGCGTGCACTCGCCGCTCACCATGTTCTGGCCGCCCGCGCCCGATTGGCCCGGGAGGATCGTGCCGATCGAGATCAACGTGCTCCAGCACCCGATCCCCACGCCCGCGCGCTGCTGGAAGCTCGGGCAGGCGGTGCGCCGCGCCGTGCTCTCCTACCCCGGGGACCTGAAAGTGGTCATCGTCGGCACGGGAGGGCTCTCGCACCAGATGAACGGGGAGCGCGCCGGCTTCAACAACGAGAAATGGGACAGGAAGTTCCTCGATCTGATCGCGCGCGACCCGAAGAAACTCGTTGCGATGCGCCACGCGGACTACATCAGGCTGGGCGGCACCGAAGGGGCGGAGGAGATCATGTGGCTGGCGATGCGCGGCGCGCTCTCGTCGCGCGCGAGGAAAATCCACCAGAACTACTACCTGCCGATGACCACCGCGATGGCGGTGGCGCTGTTCGAGGAGCCGCAAGCGAAAGCACGCTCCAAAAAAAATGAATCCTCAGCTCAAGGGCGTTGAAGAGCTCGAAGGTACCTACCTCTTCGACATCGCCACCAGCGCGAGGGCGCTGCGGCTCAACCGTTTCCTCCACGGTTTCACCGTGCCCGGCAGCCGCGCGCTCTTCAAGGAAGACCCCGAAGCGGCGTTCGACAGAGCCGGCCTAACCGAGGAGGAGCGCCGCATGGTGCGCGAGCTCGA
>JACXTT010000650.1_pt1 | contig 59219 bp, 53 predicted proteins | sample 9270951 | NCBI WGS metagenome assembly JACXTT01 (sample SAMN15532306, study PRJNA645909) | rock metagenome | isolation source: weathered quartz diorite | place: Puerto Rico | collected 2017-06-21
CGTCGATCTCACAGAAGTGACCTTCATCGATTCCGACGGGAAAGCGCTTCTGACTGAGATGTGGGAACAAGGCGCGACGTTTCGTTCAGCGGGGTGCCTCAACACCTCGATCGTGGAAGAGATTACTGAAAAAGGTCGGGCAGATTCGCTCGACCGAAAGGCGCGCACACAGACATCATGAATAGGATCGATGGAGTACGCATCATGAATTCCTCCTCTCTCATTCGACATGCGATTTTCGGCATCCTCATTTGTGCAGGACTCACGAGTCTGGGCGGTTGTAAGAAAGAAGAGGCGGCGGCGGTGACGGCGACGCCGCTGGACGTGCAAGTCGTGACCGTTGAACAGAAGGACGTGCCGATTTATTACGAATGGATCGGGACTACAGACGGACTCGTGAATGCCAAAATCCGGGCACAGGTCACCGGATATCTGCTCAAGCAGCATTACCGGGAAGGGGCCACGGTCAAGAAGGGCGATCTTCTGTTCGAGATTGATCCGCGCAAGTTTCAAGCTGCGCTCAAGCAGGCAGCGGGTGAACTCGATCGGGCACAGGCTCAGCGTATCAAGGCCGAATATGATGTGGTCCGCAACGAGCCGCTGGCCCAGGAAGGCGCCATCAGCCAGAAGGAGTTTCAAGACTCTGTCCAGACGAGCCGGGCCGCATTGGCTTCGGTGGAATCCGCCGCTGCCTCGCTGGATCAGGCGAAACTCAACCTCGAATGGACGAAAGTCGTGGCGCCCATCGATGGTGTCGTCGGAGTGGCCAAGGCACAAATCGGTGACTTGGTGAATTCCAGCGACGAACTGACATCTATGTCCCAACTCGATCCGATCCGAGTCTATTTCCCCGCCAGCGAACAGGAGTATCTCAAATTTTCCGCTCTTGTACAGGAGCGCTATCGGGATAAGGAAGATCCGAGAAAAATACGGGATGACGGCCGCATTGAAATGGTCTTGAGCAACGGCGAGGTCTACCCGCACAAAGGATGGTTCTTCCTCGCAGACCGTCAAGTTGATGCTAAGACCGGCACAATCCGCATCGCAGCGCTGTTCCCGAACAGCGAAAACATCTTGCGCCCCGGTCTGTATGCCAAGGTTCGTACCGCACTCACGGTACGCAAAGACGCCCTTCTGGTCTCACAACGCGCAGTCAGCGAAACACAGGGGCGCTACCAGATCGCGGTCGTCACGCCGGAGAACAACGTTGAGATTCGCCCCGTCACGGTCGGTGAACGCGTGGGGTCACAGTGGATCATCGCACAAGGACTTGCACCGGGCGAGCGGGTGATCGTCGACGGGCTGCAGAAACTGAAGCCCGGGGTGACTGTCCACCCTGTCCCATTTTCCGACAACTCATCCGTGTCCAATCTACAGTCCCTCCCGAGGAGTAAATGATGGCCAGATTCTTTATCAATCGTCCGATCGTCGCCATGGTGGTCTCGATTTTGATGACACTCATCGGCGTGGTCGCCATGGTCCAACTTCCCATCGCCCAGTTCCCGAACATTGCGCCGCCTGAAATTCAGCTGCAGGCGACCTACCCGGGAGCGGACGCCATCACGCTCGAACAGTCGGTGGCCACGCTGATCGAACAGCAGATGAACGGTGTCGACAACATGATCTACATGTATTCAGTCAATGCTGGCAACGGACAGACGACACTCCGTGTGAATTTCGATGTGGCGACGAAGGCGAACGACGATCAAATTTTGGCACAGATGCGCTACTCGCAGGCCGAATCTCAGTTGCCCCAAGAAGTGCGGAACTACGGCGTCACCGTGAAGAAAGCCACCACCAGCCCGCTGGCACTCTTTTCTCTCTATTCTCCAACCGAAACCTACGACAACATCTGGCTGGCCAACTATGCCTTCATCAACATCAACGATCCGATGTCGCGTGTGCCGGGCATCGGGCAAGTCACCATCTTCGGCGCCGGGCAGTATGCGATGCGGTTCTGGGTACGGCCCGATGTCCTGGCCAAGCTGGGCATCACGGTCCCCGAAATTCTGGATGCCGTGAAGAAACAAAACACCGTCAATCCCGCCGGACAGGTAGGGGCCGAGCCGATTCCAGCCGGCCAGGAATTCACCTACAGCGTGCGTGCGCAGGGACGCCTGCTCACGCAGGAAGAATTCGAGTCCATCGTCGTGCGGGCCAACAACGATGGCTCCTTGGTGCGTCTGAGAGATGTCGCCCGGGTCGAGCTGGGAGCGCAGTCCTATAACACGATCGGTCGTATGAACGGCAAACCCGCGGCCATCGTGGCCATCTACCAGCTGCCGGGCTCGAATGCCATTCAGACCATGGATCAAGCCAAACAGCTGATGGAAGGGCTAAAAAAGCGGTTCCCCGCGGATTTGGACTATGTCGTCTCCTTGGACACGACGCTCTCGGTACGGGAAGGCATCAAAGAGATCGTCGATACCCTGTGGGAAGCGTTGCTGCTGGTCATCATTGTGGTCTTCATTTTTCTGCAGGGTTGGCGCGCGACGTTAATCCCGTTGTTGGCCGTTCCCGTCTCGCTCGTCGGCACCTTCATGTTGTTTCCACTGTTGGGATTCTCGATCAACACGCTCTCGCTCTTCGGACTCGTGCTAGCCATCGGGTTGGTCGTGGACGATGCCATCGTGGTCGTAGAAGCGGTCGAGCATCATATAGAGAATGGCCTCCCTCCAAAGGAGGCGACTCTTAAAGCCATGCAACAGGTTTCGGGGCCGGTCATGGCCATTGCACTCATCCTGGTCGCCGTATTCGTCCCGACGGCGTTCATTCCAGGCATTACCGGCCGGTTGTACCAGCAGTTTGCAATCACGATCGCGGTGTCGGTGATCATCTCCGCGTTCAACGCTCTCACGCTGAGCCCGGCCCTCTCCGCGCTGCTCCTTCGCAGGAAAACGCAGAGTCGAGGCCCATTGGGGTGGTTTTTCGGATGGTTCAATCGCGTCTTCGGCCGTGCAACCGATTGGTACGTGCGTGTCTGCGGCGGACTCATACGCAAGGCGGCCTTCTCGATGCTTTTCCTGGTGCTGGTGGCCGTGGCGTCAGGTTGGTTCGGGTCGAAACTGCCCAGCGGGTTCTTGCCGATGGAGGACCAGGGTTACCTGTTCTTGAACGTCCAACTGCCGACAGCGGCATCGCTGCAGCGTACGGATGCGGTCTGTGAGAAGATTCAGGCCATCCTGAAGGAAACGCCCGGCGTTCAGTACGCCACGTCAGTGGTTGGGTTCAGTCTGTTGAGCACCGTCAGCACGACCTACAACGCATTCTTCTTCGTCACGCTCGCACCTTGGGATGAACGCCATAAGCCGGATGAAAATCTGCTCGCGATCTATCAGCATATTAAGGCCAGACTGGACGGACTTTCAGAGGCGCAGGCCTTTGCGTTTCCACCGCCTGCCATTCCGGGTATCGGCACCTCCGGCGGGGTCTCGTTCATCCTTGAGGATCGAGCCGGAAAAGATGTTGCGTTTCTCGCTCAACAGACACAGGCCTTCATGGACGCGGCACGCATGCGTCCGGAAATTGAGAGAATCAATACCACCTTCATTCCCAACGCTCCGCAGCTTTTCGCGAAGGTGGATCGCGAGAAAGCGTTGAAACAGGACGTCAACCTCGGCGATGTCTACCAAACCGTGCAGGCCTTCATGGGCGGTGTGATGATCAACTACTTCAATCGATTCGGTCGCGTCTGGCAGGTCTATGTGCAAGCCGATGGGGAGTTCCGGACGCGCTCTGAAAACGTCGGTCAGTTTTATGTGAAGAACGCGTCCGGTGATGCGGTGCCCCTTGCCACCCTCGTGTCCATGGAACCGGTGGACGGACCGGAATTCACGATGAGATATAACGGCTACCGGAGCGCCCAGCTCTTCGTCGGCGCAGCGCCCGGTTACAGTTCGGGCCAGGTGATGCAGGCGCTGGAATCGGTATTCAAGGAGACGATGCCAGGCGAGATGGGGTACGACTACATCGGCATGTCGTTCCAGGAGAAGGTTGCGGCGGAAGGCGTGTCGGCCAGTGTCATCTTCGGCTTCTCCCTCTTGTTCGTGTTTCTGATTCTGGCGGCGCAGTACGAAAGCTGGACGCTTCCCTTCAGCGTCTTGTTGGTCACACCGGTCGCCGTATTCGGGGCATTGGGCATCCTATGCCTGCTCAAGCTGATCGCTCCTCAAGCCAGTGAGAACGACGTGTTCGTCCAGATCGGTCTGGTCATGCTGATCGGTCTCTCCGCTAAGAACGCGATTCTCATCGTGGAGTTTGCAAAGGCCGAACTGGAACAAGGCAAGACCGCCATGGAAGCTGCATTGGCCGCTGCCCGCCTCCGCCTCCGGCCGATTCTCATGACGGCGTTCGCCTTCATTCTCGGGGTGGTGCCCCTGATTCTCTCGTCGGGTGCCGGCGCCCATGCTCGCATCCTTCTGGGCCTGACCGTATTCGGTGGCATGACGGCCGCGACCTTGATCGGGATCTTTCTCATTCCGGTGTCATTCTATGTCGTGGAATCGCTGACTGGAAAAAAGACATCTCCGCTCCGATCTGTCGCGCAAGATTACGAACCGCTGGGACTTAATCCCCAACCGCACGTGCATCCGTCACCGATGGCGACGACTCACAGTCGCATAGAGGGAGGGGCCTGACATGAGACGCCTGCTGATCCCCGTACTATTCATCGTCTCGCTGTCCGGTTGTCTGATGGGACCGGATTACAAGCGACCGGAGACTCCTCAAGTCGAATCTTGGCGGGTCACAGAAGCCTCATCCGGTTCGATTGCGAACTTGCCTTGGTGGGAACTGCTGAAGGACGAATCGCTGCAGCAACTGATCCGCACCGCGTTGCAGGAAAACCTGGATCTCCAGATGGCGGCCGCCAACATCGACGAGTATCAGGCCCAACTTACGATCTCTCAATACGACTTGATTCCATCGCTTTCCGCGTCCGGCACCGCATTCGGATACCGGAACACGAACAACAACGTCCTGCCGATTCCGGGCGCCGGGGCTGTTCCCATCTCTTCATCGCGCAACGGCACCACGCTTTCGCAGTTTTCGGGCGCTGTCGGTCTCAAGTGGGAAGTGGATCTGTGGGGCCGCATCCGTCGTTCGGTCGAGGCAGCCAAGGCGCAACTGTTGTCCAAACAGGAGAATCAGCGTGCCGTCATCCTCAGCCTGGTCGGGAACATGGCCGAGAGCTATTTCGATCTGCGCGCGTTGGATTTCCAAGTGGATATCACCAAACGGACACTCAAAGCCTGGGACGATTCTGTTCGGCTTTCACGGCTCCGTTATCAGAAAGGGGATATCCCCAAGCTTGATCTTGACCGGTTTGTGGCGGAACGGGAAGGCACCGCGGCCCAATTGGCCGATCTGGAACGGCAGGTCGCTCAACGGGAGAATCAGATCAGCGTGCTACTGGGTCACAAACCCTCGACCATTTCACGGGGACGGGTGCTCACTGAACAGCCCATTCCACCGGAGGTTCCACCCGGCCTGCCCTCCGAGTTGCTCCAGCGACGACCGGACATCATCCAAGCCGAACAGGAGCTGGTTGCCATGACAGCCAACATCGGCGTCGCGCAGGCCATGCGGTTTCCGCAACTCGTGCTCACCGGCCAAACCGGTGGCGCGCAGATCAACATCTCCGACGCGTCCTTCAACCCCTACGCCACATTTGTAGGCGCGGCCGCCTTAACCGCCCCTCTCTACAATGCCAGCGCACTCGGGTACCACGTCAAGGTCGCGGAGGCGCGGGGTAACCAGGCCATTGCGCACTATCAAAAAACAATTCTCCAAGCCTTTCAGGAGGTGGAGGATGCGTTGATCTCGGTTCAAAAAACCCGGGAGCAGCGGGAGGCGCAGGAACTGCAAGTCCAGGCTTTGGAATCGTCCTTACGGCTGGCCGAACTCCGCTACCAAGGCGGTCGGGCCAGCTATCTCGATCTTCTGACGGTGCAGCGTTCGCTGTTCGATGCGGAGTTGGCCTTGGCGAAGACGCGTCGCAATCAGCTCGTCTCGGTCGTTAAGCTCTACAAGGCTCTGGGAGGTGGCTGGTCTCCGAGCGGTACGGGAGCAAGCAACCCCTCTTCGACGACGCAGGAACCAGGATAAGCGTTGTTTACAGCTACGGTTGAGTGTGGAGGTCGTTATGGCAAAGTACGTGATCGTCATTCTCATGGTGGTTTTAGCAGGCTGGCCTTCGCTTTCCACGGCCGAGAGTCCAAAGTCGCTTCGTGACGTGTTCAGGCATGTGGACCCGTCGGTTGTCGTGGTCGAAACCGACAACCGTCACGTGGTGACAGGACCGAAGATGCAGTTGGCCACCCTGCCCGGCCTCGGCTCCGGCGTGCTCATCTCGTCTGACGGAAAAATCCTGACCGCCGCGCACGTCGTACAGACGGCCGACGAAATCAAGGTGCAGTTCCTCAACGGAGCGGAGTCGCAGGCTACTGTGGTCGCATCGGATCCGGCGGCGGATATTGCGCTACTGCAACTCACACAGGTTCCAGCCGGCGTCACGGCGGTCAAGCTCGGCAATTCAGACGAGGCTGAGGTTGGCGACGAAGTCTTTGTCGTCGGCGCCCCACTCGGTATGAGTCATTCATTGACCGTCGGTCATATCAGCGCCAGACGGAAACCCCGTACGATGTTTGGCGACATGTCCAGAGCGGAATTCTTTCAGACTGATGCAGCCCTCAACCAGGGGAATTCAGGCGGGCCCATGTTCAACATGGCGGGTGAAGTGGTCGGCGTCGTCAGCCATATCATATCCAAATCGGGCGCTTCCGAGGGATTGGGATTCGTCGTCACGTCCAACCTGGCGCGTCGGCTCCTCCTCGATCAGCACCGATTCTGGAGCGGCGCCGAGAGCTACATGCTGTCCGGCGATCTGGCGAAGGTATTCAACCTCCCGCAGAGCGCAGGAATGCTGGTCCAGCGAGTTGCGTCGAACTCCCCTGCCGCGCAGATCGGCCTCAAGGCGGGAACCATGATGGCGGTGATCGAGGGCGACCCGATGCTCGTCGGTGGAGACATCATCCTCGAGGTCCAAGGAATCCCGCTGACCAGTGACGGCGCCGGCTACCTGGTCATCAGGGACCGATTGAGCAGTCTCCGCTCGGGAGACACGATCACGGTCGTCGTGTGGCGTCACGGCCGAAAAGAAACGCTGACGACCAAATATCCCTGATGGGGGTAGAGGCCAGGTCGCCTCAAGATTTCCTGCCGCGCTGTGTGGCTGCCTTGAGGGAGTAGTCGCCGGCGGTTGCCTGGAGCCCGCATCGGGATAATGGGCGTCCTGCCGCTGCGGGAAATGACGGACTTCCCGGGAGAATAGCCTCCAGATCATGAGTTCAGACTGCCCTGTCGATTTTTGCCTATTCCGAACGACTACTTGGTACAGCGGCGGACGAATGGAGGAGGAGACACCGATGAAATATATCTGTTTAGGATACTTGGACGTCACCCACTGGGCCACATTGTCAGTTGATGAACAGAACACCATGATAGATACGTGTTTCGCCTACGACGATAAACTCAAAAGGAACGCGCACTGGGTGTGGGGAGAGGGGCTCCAGGGCCCTGATACCGCTACCACCCTCCGATACCAGAGTGGGAAGGTGGCCGTCACCGATGGCCCCTTTGCCGAAACCAAGGAAGTATTGGGAGGACTCTTGATCATCGAAGCCAGGGATCTCAATCATGCCATTCAGCTGATCTCGAACCATCCAGGCATGAAAATGGGCCCATGGGAAATTCGCCCGGCGCAGGATCTGACCGAGATGATTCGTGATAGTGAGTGGCGGCGCGCTGTGGCCACATGAACGAGGGACACGGGCCTGATGCCGCTTGCGGGGGACGCGATGCCCGGCCATCATGCGTGCGCTGAGCCTGGTGGCCATCCCACGCTGCGTAACTATCTCATGAAACGCATCGGTAACCCGTCCCCCCCTTGAGCCGTAACATTCATTGCGCCATACTGGGAGACTATGAATTCGGCGGCCGTTCGGTTGTATGAAACGATGGAAGATCGGTACCGCACCCTGTTGGAGGTGGCGGAAGCGATTTCCGCGCATCGCGATCTGCACGAGCTCTTTCGAGATCTCGCCCAGCGTCTGCCCCGCGTGGTACACGTCAATTTCGTCGGTCTGTCTTTGTACGATCCGGTCCGTAACACGATGCGACTGCATACTATTCAGGCGAACGTGCCGGCTGATCTTGTGGGTGGCCATGAGGGACCGGTCAACGAGAGCCCTGCCGGATTGGTATGGCTCACGCAGCAGTCGATCCTCGTCTCCGATCTTGCCGAAGAACGTCGCTGGCCCTCCGTCACCGAACGCATGAAAGAAGACGGGACGAATTCGTTTTGTTTCGTTCCCCTCACCACCGCCGTACGACGCTTGGGAGCCATGGGATTTTCGAGTTTGCAGAAGGCGGCCTACGATGAAGCAGATCTGGAATTTCTCCAGCAAGTCGGTCAATTAATCGCCGTCGCGGTGGACAATGTGTTGCACCACCAAGACCTCACGCTTGACCAAGAGCGCCTGCGGCTCTTACTCGAAGTCTCCGAATCGATCGCGTCACATCGTGATCTGGCCGAGCTGTTTCAGGATCTCGCGCAGCGACTTCCTCACGTCGTTCCGTTCGACTTCATCAACGCGGTGTTGTATGAACCGGCGCGCGATGCCATGCGCTTATGGTTGTTGGTGACCTCGGGGCCCAGCACGATTCAACCGGGTCTGGAATTGCCTGTCGACGAATCCCCCGGGGGTGTGGTGTGGAAGACGCAGCAACCGATGACCGTTGATGATGTCACGAATGAGAGCCGTTTCCCCAAGTTGATGTCATTGCTACGGGAGAATGGCGTGCGGTCCTTCTGCGTGGTACCGCTCACCACCGCACAGCGCCGTCTCGGCGCGATGGGATTCGGGAGTCTGCAGCGTAGGATGTATCAGGATCGGGAAATCCAGTTCATGCAACAGGTGGCCAAGCAGGTGGCCGTGGCTCTCGACAATATATTGAATTCCAAAACGGCCCTCGACTATCAGGCACAGCTGACTCGGGAACGCGACCGACAGCAGCTCCTGCTGGACGTGAATAATGCTGTGGTGTCCCACCTGGATCTGGATGCGCTCTTCACTGCCGTGAGTACCTGTTTGCGGAAAATTATTCAGCATGACGGCTCCAGCCTCCTGCTCCACAACAGCGAGACCGGTCAGTGGCGCATTCATGTCCTGGACTTCGAACGAAATGAAAGCTTCGTTGAGGAAGGACAAGCCGAGGAAGGTGCGGATTCTCCGTCGTGTCTGGCGATTTCAACGGGTAAGGTCGCATTGTTCAGAGAGTCGGACCTGAAAGAGATGGCGAACTCCTCACCTTGTGCACAGGACCTCCTCAATAGGGGGGTCAAATCCTTTTGTTCCTTTCCGCTTCTTGCTCATAAACGCACGCTGGGCGCGCTGAACGTCGGCCGCCGACAGGATGATGGCTTTGCCCCGGACGATGTCGAGCTGCTTAGCCAGGTCGCGCAGCAAGTCTCGATCGCCGTCGAGAACGCGTTGGCTTACCGGGAGATCGCCGCGCTCAAAGACAAGCTGGCGAACGAGAAAGTGTATCTCGAGGAAGAGATCCAGACGGAGTACAACTTCGAGGAAATTGTTGGCGAAAGCCACGCGCTCAAGCACGTTCTGAAGCAGGTCCAAACGGTTGCCGCTACCGACTCCACCGTACTGATTCTCGGGGAAACAGGCAGCGGAAAGGAACTGGTTGCGCGGGCGCTCCACAATCTAAGTACCAGGCGTGAGCGGACCTTTGTCAAACTGAACTGCGCCGCGATCCCGACAGGCCTGCTGGAAAGCGAGTTGTTCGGACACGAGAAAGGAGCCTTCACCGGAGCCATCGCCACGAAAATCGGCCGGTTCGAACTGGCTGACGGCGGCACGCTCTTTCTCGATGAGGTCGGCGAAATCCCATTGGAGCTCCAAGTCAAGCTCCTTCGGGTTCTCCAGGAACAAGAGTTTGAACGGCTCGGCAGTATACGCACAATTCGCGTCAATGTGCGGGTCGTTGCGGCAACGAATCGTGATCTTGATCAGATGGTAGGAGAACACGAATTCCGTAGCGATCTGTACTACAGGCTCAAAGTGTTTCCCATCACCGTGCCGCCGTTGCGCGAACGACCGGACGATATCGCACTGTTGGTCCGACACTTCGCTCAGAAAATCGGAACACGGATGAAAAAACGTATCCAAACCGTTCCTACACAGGCGATGCAAGCCATGCAGGCCTACTCCTGGCCCGGCAACGTGCGTGAACTGGAAAATTTCATCGAGCGGGCGGTGATCCTATCGACCGGCTCTGATCTTGCGGTAGCCCTGTCTGAGCTCAAATCATCGGCGGCTTCGTCGCATGAATCGGCGGTGACACTCATAGAGGCGGAGCGCGAGCACATTCACAAAGTGCTGCGGGACTCAAAGTGGGTCCTCAGTGGCCCTGCAGGCGCCGCTGCCAAACTCGGGATGAAACGGACGACCCTCCATTCTAAGATGCGAAAGCTCGGTATCGTCCGTCCATCGTAGTATCTTTTTTCCGTCCAACGTCCTAGACCACCGCTGTCGATATTTCGTCATCTGACGATTGGGCGACTTCGTCACTTCGACAGACACTTTTGGATTTCAACGCATAGGACTTAAAAATTCATCATGCCATCAAATAGTTAAGATGTCTGCTTGATTTGTGACCAGGCTGGAACAATCGTTGCTGTCCCTCGACCCACATGTCGATGAAAAATGATCTCCGTGTTCCAGGTACAAGGCTTTGGAGGGCAGCTCTCATGAATCGTCGTAATTGGATCGGAACAGTTCTACTTCTCGCAGCGATGCTGCTGGTCGGCGGCGGCCTGGTGGCCTGGAAATACGAATCCATTCAAGACTCCCATGCAGCGTCCGCTCATCAACCCGAGCCGATGGAGTCCATTACCGTCGCCGTTGCACTCGAGATGGATCATCGCCAGACCACGACATCGATCGGCACCGTGTTGGCCCTACGTTCGGTCATGTTGAAGAACGAACTTGCCGGAACTGTCCGCGAAGTCCGTCTCACGCCGGGACAGATCGTGGAAACCGGCACCATGCTGGTCGCGCTCGACGTCTCCGTCGAAGAAGCTGAACTGAGGGCGCAAGAGGCCCAGGCCGCTCTTACCAAAACAGTGCTCAATCGCCGCCAGAACCTCAGTGAGGAACTCGCCACAACTCAGGAGGAAGTTGACCGAGCTCGTGCCGACCTGGATATTGCCCATGCTCAAATTGCCCGCACCAAGGCGATCATTGCCAAGAAAACCATCCGTGCGCCGTTCCGGGCACGCGTAGGCATTGCCGATGTGCATCCCGGCCAATACCTGGACGAAGGAACTTTGCTCACGACGCTGCAGGGCGTCGGTGAAGCGGTACATGTGGATTTCACCGTCCCCCAGCAAGTCGCGGCTGCCTTACGGGATGGCGAGACGGTCGATGTGTTCGCGGCCGGCGAAGCTTCCGGCATCAAGGCCAACATCATTGCGCTCGATGCGCGCGTGGACCCGACCACTCGGAATGCCATGGTGCGGGCGCGGATTGACGGCACACGCCATGCTCCGGCTCCCGGCGCGTCGGTCCGGGTTCGCGTTCCCGTTGGCCCCTCGCGCAAGGCTGTCGCCATCCCGGTCAGCGCGTTGCGCAAAGGACCAGGCGGCGATCAGGTGTTCGTGATCGCGCCGGACCAGGATCACAAAACTCGGGCGCATGTGCGGCAAGTGGAAAGCGGCACGATGGTCGGCGATCAGGTCGTGATTCAGGCCGGACTCGACGCCGGTGAGACCATTGCCGCGTCAGGGTCGTTCAAGTTGCGTGAAGGTGTGCTCGTCGCCATTGCATCCGACCCACAACTGAAGCAGGCCCAAGCCCAAACGGTCGGCAAAGACTGAACCGATCACCCGTGCAGGAAGGAATAAGGATAGACCCATGCGATCGCTCACCGACATCTTCGTGAAACATCCGGTCCTGGCCGTGGTCGTCAATCTTGTCATCATGCTCGCAGGGTGGCGAGCCCTGATGACCTTGCCGGTGCAGCAATATCCGAAGATCGAAAGCTCATCGGTCATCATCACAACCATCTACTACGGCGCGAGCGCCGAAACTGTGCGCGGCTTCCTCAGTACGCCGATCGAACGGGTGGTCTCCGCGATCAGCGGCGTCGATTATGTGGAGTCGACCAGCCGGGCCGGTGTCAGCACCGTGACCGTGCATTTGAAGTTGAACCACAGCAGTACGGCGGCCCTGGCGGAAGTCACGGCGCGACTCCAACAAGTCCGGTCCGAACTGCCGACTCAGGCCGAACCCCCGGTGATCGAAGTACAGCGGGCCGATCGGCCGTACGCCTCGTTCTACCTCAGCTTCACATCCACGGAACGCACAGTCCCGGCTCTTACTGATTGGCTCCTGCGTACGTTGCAACCGCAATTTGCGACGCTCTCCGGTGTTCAAAAGGTCACCATCGAAGGAGGCCGTCAGATCGCAATGCGCATTTGGATCGATCCTGATCGCCTCGCCTCGTTCAACCTCTCGCCCGGTAACGTACAAGGTGCGCTGCTCCGTAACAACTACCTGGCGGCGGTCGGACGGACGAAGGGCAACTTCGCCCAGATCAACTTGCTCGCGAATACCGATCTTCGTTCGGCACAGGAATTCGAGGAGCTCATCGTCGCCGACCGGGGAGGCGCCATCGTCCGCCTGAAGGACGTCGCGAAAGTCGAGCGTGAAGCCGAAGAAGCGGACATGGTGGCAAAGTACAACCAGGCACAAGGTGTGTACCTTGGCATCTGGCCGGTGCCGGGCACGAACGAGATTGACGTTGCGCATCGACTCCGCGACGAAATGGACCGCATCCGGCCGACCCTACCGACGGACATCGACATGAAACTCGTGTGGGACGGCACGATGTTCATGCGCAACGCACTGGCTGAGATTACTAAAACGTTGTCAGAGACGATTCTTATTGTCGCGGTGGTGGTGTTTCTCTTCATGGGCTCGGTACGGACGGCGCTCGTGCCACTCGTCGCCATGCCGGTGTCGCTGATCGGGGCGGCGATTTTCATGTTTGCATTCGGCTTTAGCCTCAATCTGTTGACATTGCTGGCAATCGTTCTTTCGGTGGGACTGGTCGTGGACGACGCGATTGTCGTCGTCGAGAACGTGGAGCGGCATGTGCGCCTTGGTCAATCGCGGATTGAGGCGGCGCTGGCCGGCGCGCGCGAGCTTGTCGGCCCGATCATCGCGATGACAATCACGCTCGCCACGGTGTATACGCCCATCGCCTTTCAGGGCGGCCTCACCGGCTCACTGTTCCTGGAATTTGCCATCACGCTGGCGGTCGCCGTGGTCTTGTCCGGTGTCGTCGCGATCACGCTCTCGCCGGTCATGAGTTCCCGGTTCGTGCATCCACAGGGCAAGGAAGGTCGGTTGACCGCCTTTGTCAATCGACGCTTCGAAGAAGTGCGCCGTATCTACGCCCGGCTACTCGACGGCGCGCTGACGATGCGATGGGGCATCGTGACCGCAGCACTCTTGATCATGGTCGCAGCCTGGCCACTGTACCTCTTTTCGCGCCAAGAACTCGCCCCTGTGGAAGATCAAAGTCACATCAGCCTCTTTTTCGAGGCCTCACCTGACTCCACGTTGGCCGCCACCAACCGTGAACATCTGCAGATCGTACGAGCGATCACGGCATTTCCCGAAACGGAATTCACGTGGGGGCTTACCACCGCATGGGGCGGATTCGGCGGGCTAGTCGCAAAAGACTGGCACGTTCGGACACGCTCGACCGAGCAGATGTACGGCCAAGTCTATGGCGCCGTGTCGCAGGTGCCGGGCCTGCGCGTATTTCCACGATTGGATCCGCCGTTGCCCACCCCCGGCCAATACGATGTCGAACTGGTCTTAGAGAGCGACCTGCCGGCCGAGCAGCTGCTCAACACCGTCGGCGCCGTGCTCGGCGCCGGCTGGCAAAGCGGCAAGTTTATGTATGTGGACACCGATCTCAAGATCGATCTTCCCGAAGCTCGCGTCATCCTCGATCGTGAACGTCTGGCCGACCTGGGGTTTGATCTGGCCGGAGTCGGCCAGGAGCTCGGCACGATGCTGGGTGGGGCCTATGTCAACCGGTTCAACTACTTCGACCGCAGCTATAAGGTCATCCCGCAACTCGGGGACAGTGACCGTGCGACGGTTGGTCCCCTGCTCGACTTGAAGATCAAGACACCGGGTGGCCAGCTGGTGCCGGTATCGACATTCACCCACATCGAGACGAGTACCGCTCCGCGTACCTTGAACCGGTTCCAGCAGCGCAACGCCGTCCGGATCTTCGGCGGCGTAAAACCGGGGGTCACGAAAGAAGAAGGATTGCGCGTGCTGGAAACGGCGGCGGCAACAGGTGGGGCTCGCATCACCCTCGACTACGCCGGCGAATCGCGACAACTCCGCCAGGAAGGAGCCGCTCTCACTGTTACGCTGGGCTTTGCGGTGGTCCTGATCTATCTGGTGCTGGCCGCCCAATTCAAAAGTTTCCGCGACCCGTTGATCGTCCTACTGGGGTCCGTGCCGCTCGCCATCTCTGGCGCGCTGGTCTTCAGTTTCCTGGACCTGACGACAATCAATATTTATTCACAAGTGGGATTGATCACACTGGTCGGGTTGATCGCGAAGAACGGCATTCTCATCGTGGAGTTTGCGAATCAATTACAGACCCGCGGGTTCACAAAGGCACTGGCAATACGCGAAGCAACGTTGACTCGTCTACGGCCCGTGCTCATGACTTCTGCCGCCACGGTCTTCGGCCATCTCCCTCTGGTACTGGCAACAGGTCCCGGTGCCGCCGCCCGCAACAGCATCGGCATGGTTTTGGTCACGGGGATGACGGTCGGCACGCTCTTCACGCTGTTCGTTGTCCCTGTGTTCTATTCGTTAATCGCTGCGCAGCACCAGCCTGATCTGGAGCCTGAAGGAATCGAGCTTGATACCGAGGATGAAGCGCTGCTCGCGGCGGGTGCACAAAGCTGAGGAATGCGATGCTGAGGATTACCTCGGAGAAGAATCGCAATTCGGTGCGACTCAGACTGGAGGGCAGCCTGACCGGACTCTGGGTTGGTGAACTCGAACATGAGTGGCGAACCATCCGAACGGCGGGAGCGGTTCCTCTCGTGGTAGATCTCACAGGCGTGACCTTTGTCGGAGAGGATGGCAAGGCTTTATTGAAGCAGTTGTGGCGAGAGGGGACTCAATTGATCGCAACAGGCTGCTGCATCGGTCACCTCGTCGAAGAGATTGCCGCCTCAGAACCAGACATGTCCGTCATTCGATACGGGACGAAATGATAGGGACCACCTTGCGCACCGTCAGTCTATTCATCGCCTCCTTCCTCCTGGCCGCCTGCGCCGTTGGACCGGACTACTCTCGGCCCGACCTTTCACCACCGGCGTCGTTCCGATCGGCCAGTACCCCGGCCGAAACCGAATCGTTCGCGAACTTGCCCTGGTGGGACCTGCTCCAAGACCCCGCGCTGCACACGCTGATTCAGACGGCACTCCAAGAGAACAAGGATCTCAAACGCGCCGTCGCCTCCGTCGAAGAATTCCAAGCCCGTCTGCTCGTTGCCAGAATGGACTTTGCCCCGAAGGCCGACATCACGGGCAGCGCCCCGCTCATGGGACGGAAAGCGCAATTTCTGTTTCCCGGCTTTCCGAACGCGTTCAACTACTATCTCCAAGGCAATCTCGCCTGGGAGCTCGACCTCTGGGGCCGCATCCGGCGGTCCAATGAAGCGGCGCGCGGCGACCTCCTGGCCCGCGAGGAAGCCAGGCGCGCCGTGGTCTTGCAGCTCGTCAGCGGCGTCGCTGAATCCTATTTCGATCTGTTGCAGTTCGATCGGCAACTCGAGATTGCCAGGCGCACCCTGCAATCATGGCAAGAATCGGTGAGGATCGCGCAGGCGCGGTTACGGGAAGGGGTCATCGCCAAGCTTGACCTGGATCAATTCACGTCGGAGCGGGCCAACGCGCTGGCGCGGGTCGCCGAGTTGGAACGGCAGATGGTGCAGAAAGAAAATCAGCTGGCCGTGCTGGTAGGACGAGGCCCGGGGCCCATCACACGCGGACGCTCGTTGACGGAGCAAGTCCTACCGCCTGCGATCCCTGCCGGCCTCCCGTCGGAACTCCTGCAACGGAGGCCGGACCTCGTGCAGGCCGAACAGGAACTGGCGGCGGTGACGGCGCGAATCGGAGCCGCCAAGGCGGACCGGTTTCCCAAACTCACCATCACCGGCATTTTAGGTGTCGCCAGTCCCCAGTTTTCTCGGCTCATTGCGAATGAAACGGCATTTGGCGTCGCCGGTCCCAGCATCGCCGGCCCGTTGCTCAATGCCCAAGCCCTCGGGTTCCAACAGAAAGCCGTCGAAGCGCAGGCGAGGCAAGCCCGTGCCCAGTATGAACAGTCGGTCCTTGTCGCGTTTCGAGAGGTCGACAACGCATTGATCGCGGTGCGGACTGCCCACGATCAACGGAACGCACAGGCGGAACAGGTTGAGTCTCTCCAATCCGCCTTTCGCCAAGCGACGCTCCGCTACAAGAGCGGTCTCGCCAATTATCTGGACGTCCTGATCGCCCAACGTAATCTGTTCGAGGCCGAACTGTCGTTGATGAGCACGCACCGGCTCCATCTCGTCTCGGTGGTGCAATTGTACAAAGCCTTGGGCGGCGGCTGGTCCCCGTCGGATGCAGCACAGCAGATACCGGTAGCCAAAGTCGTCGATGCCGGAAAGGGTTGAGCAACTCGAAGGTCGGACAGGTAGGACAATTTTAGAGTGTTGGGATCGTACCACGAGAGGACTCGCATGAAGACTCGAATCGATCTACTTTCTCCGGTACGTGTTGGTCGCTACACCCTGCACAATCACATTTCAGCAGTCATCGCACAATTTCGGAATGGGGCCATCCATGCACTCGACGCCGGTTTTGACGGGGTGGAGATTCACGCCGCCAACGGGTCTCTGATCGATCAATTCCTTCGCGACGGCACGAATCGGCATACGGACATCTATGGCGGATCGGTGGCCAACCGCGCTCGCTTTCTCATGGAAGTCGTCGAAGCGGTCGCAGACGTCTGGGGAGCCAACCGGGTCGGCGTACGGCTGTCGCCGGTCAATCCCTTTAACAGCATGTATGATTCGGACCCCCAAACGACGTTCGAATATATGGGCGAGCAGGCGAATCGACTCGGACTGGCGTACCTGCACGTGGTTGAAGCTGACGAACACGGAGAGGCAACACATCCGGCGGTCAATTTTCGCCGACTCCGTGACGCATTCGGGGGAACCTTTACGGCGTGTACTTTCACGACCCGAACGGCCACATCCTCGAACTCCTCACCGTGAATAGCGACGAGCGCTCTGATACGGCGTAAGGAACGTTGCCGTTGAACCATCGATGCCTCGCACAAATACACCAGATGCTTAGGAGGACACACTCATGAGACTCGAACAGAAAACAGCGATTGTGACCGGGGGAGGAACTGGTATCGGCGAAGCGATTGCGAAAGTGTTGGCTCGGGAAGGCGCGAAGGTCGCGATCACGGGCCGCCGGAAGGACGAGTTGGAGCGCGTCGTCAGGGACATTGAACGGAAAGGCGGACAGGCCTTGGCGATTCCGGGCAGCGTGACCGACGAACAAGACGTCCAGAACACGGTGGCAGCCACTGTCCAAGCATTCGGCCGGCTCGATATCCTGGTCAACAACGCAGGCAACTTGTTTCATGCGGCGCGACTTCACGAGACCACTGATCAGATGTGGGATGAGACCTTTGATGTGTTCATGAAGGGGACATTTCGATTCATTCGCGCGGCAATTCCTCGGATGCTGCAGCAGGGAGGAGGCTCGATCCTGAACATTTCCACCGTCGCCGGTCTCAAGGCCATCCCTGGCTTTGAAGCCCATGCCTATCAAGCGGCCAAGGCGGGAGTCATCATGCTCACCAAGACAGTGGCGGTGCACTACGCAAAGCAGAACATCCGATGCAACTGCATCTGCCCAGCTGGGGTTATTACCCCACCCGTCGCAGACATGTTGAAAGATCCACAGACCAAGGCCTGGTTCGAAGGCGTCCATCCCACGGGTCGGCTTGGGCAACCGGAGGAGGTTGCCGAAGCTACGGTTTATTTTGCGTCCGATGAGTCACGCTGGACGACTGGGAGCATCTTGTCGGTGGACGGCGGCGTGATGGCCGCGTGAGCCATCGAAGATCAGCCAGTACGGAACGGCGGAATCCAAGGGAAGCGTATCGGTGTCGGTTCCATCTCCCGAGCTGGAGTGTTGATAGACCGTATCGTGAACCCAACGGCGTTCATCGTGAGCGAACCCGATAGAACCTCTTCTGTGCGCGAAAACAGGGACATTCTAAATTCCCTGGGTTTTCACGCCAAGGGGAATAGCTGATGACCGATTTACTCCTTTCCGCCTTCCATTTTCTGTTGGTGTTTTCTCTCGTTGCCATCCTCGCCGCGCAGAATGCTCTTGTCAGGCCTGGATTAACCGTGTCGAGCCTGCATCTGACCGCCAGCTTGGACCGTGCGTACGGCCCCGGTGCTGTGTTGTTGCTCGGCACAGGCTTTGCTCGCGTGTTTTTTGGCGCAAAAGGTTCGTCATTCTATCTGTCGAATCCTCTCTTCTGGATCAAGATCGGACTCTTCACGACGGTGGCCATTCTGTCCATACCACCCACCGTGCAATTGATCCGATGGACCAAGCAGGCTGCACAGGAAGCAAGATTTCTACCGACGAATGAGCAAATCAGAGGTATGCAATGGTGGTTACGTGCCGAAGGGGCCGTCCTACTCGCGATTCCGTTTTTTGCCGCGGCCATGGCCCGCGGGTTCGGACTCTCGTGACCTTCTTAGGGAAGGGACTAGAAGGCAAACCTTTTTCGTGAATCGGACAATGGTGAATCGCTGTCGATTGAGGGCTCACCTGTTCGACTACTAGGTAGGCACCGGTATCAGAAATAAGGAGTCCGTCATGCAACAGCTAACCCCCTGCTTGTGGTTCGATGATCAAGCCGAAGAGGCGGCAACGTTCTACGTGTCTATCTTCAAAAATTCCCAGTTGGGACCGATCACGCGCTACGGCGACGCGGGCGCCGAAACCTCGGGAAGACCGAAGGGATCTGTCATGACCGTCACATTTACGCTAAATGGCCAGGAGTTCGTGTCGCTGAACGGCGGACCGCTCTTCAAGTTTACCGAAGCGGTGTCCTTCATGGTGAAGTGTCACTCGCAGGAAGAGATCGACGAGATGTGGGCGAAGCTGTCGGAAGGTGGACTACCGGGGCCGTGTGGCTGGTTGAAGGACAAATACGGCTTATCCTGGCAAATCGTCTCTCCTGAGTGGGACTCGATGTTGCAGGATCCGGATACCAGGAAGTCCGAACGAGTGATGGAGGCAATCCTCCAAATGTCCAAACCTGATCTCGGAGCAATTCAGCGGGCGTATGCAGGATAAACATCGACAATCCGGTAACCCAAAGGAGGTTCGTCATGCGGTTCATGGTGATCGTGAAAGCCACCAAGGAGTCGGAAGCCGGTGTGATGCCAGGCACGCAACTCTTGACTGAAATGGGAAAGTTTAATGAAACCCTCGTGAACGCGGGCGTGCTCCTCGCCGGCGATGGACTGCATCCCAGTTCAAAAGGGGCCCGCGTGAGGTTCTTGGGCACCAAGCGTACGGTGATCGACGGCCCTTTTGCCGAAACCAAGGAACTCATCGCCGGGTACTGGCTCTGGCAGTGCCAATCGAAAGAAGAAGCGATCGAATGGGTCAAGCGCTGTCCGAATCCACACAACGAAGACAGCGAGATTGAAATTCGTCAGGTCTTCGACGCCGAGGACTTCGGGGCCGAGTTCACGCCAGAGTTGCGAGAACAGGAACAGCGCGTGTTCGAACAAGCGAAGACGAATGCACGGTAGCCAAGGAGGCACTGCTCGCATTATGACGATCGCTACTTGTCCAGACGGTACCGTCTGGAACATGCCTGAGGAGCGCACCCGCGTGATTCGCAGCTGAATAGGGAGACAAGGAAGGGGGGAACGTCCATGAAAAATAAAGTCGTCATGTTTGAGATTCCATCTTCAGATGTCAGGAAAGCCAAAGAGTTTTATGAGGCGGTATTCGACTGGACAGTTGAATTATGGGGTGACGATGGAGCCATGGCGCTCACCACAGCCGCGGACAAGGACTACAATCCGACCGAGGTCGGTGGCATTAACGGAGGATTTTACACACGCAAATCAAAAGATGACCATCCGTCATTTGGCGTGGAAACCGAGTCCATCGATCAGACGGTCAGAGCGATCGAAAAAGCGGGCGGGAAAGTGGTGACCCCCAAGCACGCCATCGGAGAATGGGGATTTATGGCCGACGTGGCCGATCCGGAGGGTAACGTCATGGCACTCTGGGAAAAGTCTCGGAAATGAGTGTGGAGTCAAGATGGCCGTTGACGCCCGGATGAGACAACACTCCAATACAAACTGCGCGGAGGAACATGGTGGACATTATTCATAGAATTGGAATCAAGGCGCCGATTTCGAAGGTGTACGCCGCCTTATCGACGATCGAGGGCATCGCGGGTTGGTGGACCAAGGAAACTTCCGGGTCATCCAAGGTTGGGGGTACGATCGGGGTCCGGTTCCTTTCTGTGGATGGAAAAGAAATCGGACGCATGAACATGGAAGTCGTCGCGCTCGATTCCAACAAGAAAGTGCATTGGCGCTTTAGCGCGGGGCCTGAGGAATGGATCGGAACGGACGCGGTATTCCATTTATCTCAGGAAGGCGATTACACCATCATCCTCTTTGGTCATAAACACTGGCGCGAGGCGAGCGAGTTCACCGCTCATTGCAGTACGAAATGGGCCACGTTCCTCTTGAGTCTTAAAGATCTCGCCGAGACCGGCAACGGCAACCCTTCACCCGATGACATCAAAGTGGACAACTGGAATTAAGCATCAAACTAAGAAGAAGGAGACGGCAATGATCAGTAAGATCTTCGTCAATCTTCCCGTGAAGGATCTGGACAAATCGATGGCGTTCTTCAAAGCGGTCGGCTTCTCGTTCAATCCGCAGTTTACGGACAATACCGCAGCCTGCATGGTCATGAGCAATGACATTTACGCCATGCTGCTGACTCACGACAAAGTCAAGGAGTTCTCAAAGAAGCAGATTGCGGATGCGCACAAAACGACAGAGGTACTCACCGCCGTTGCCGTTGAGAGTAAGGCAAAGGTAAACGACCTCGCGGACAAAGCCATCAAGGCGGGAGGGAACGAAGCCTCCTCTCCCAAAGACTACGGCTTCATGTTCACTCGAAGCTTTGAAGATCCGGATGGCCATATCTGGGAAGTGTTCTGGATGGACGAGGCGCAGGTGCAGAAGGGGCACGCATGAGCGGCTATGCGGGCACCGATCGCAAAAGACAATGAGAAGAGAATAACTGAACGTCCATCGCAAGCGACCCGGAATGTCGATTTCGTAGCCACCGAACGACTACCGTATGACAGTCAACGGGCGAACCAGAAATCACATCTCGATACCCTACAAGGAGGGCACCATGCGTTTCCTATCTCTTACCGTTACGACGTTGTGCGTTACGTTGATGGGTTTTCCAGTTCTGGCCAAAGAGAAAAAGCATGATGCTCCTATGGATGAAAAGGCCATGATGGAGATGTGGCAAAAACTAGCCACGCCTGGAGAACCGCACAAGCAATTGGAAAGCCTGGCCGGAAGCTGGACGACACAGACCAAGGAATGGATGGAGCCCGGCAAACCGCCAATGGAATCAAGTGGCACGGTCGAGATGAAGGCCATCTTAGGCGGGCGGTTTCTCCAGCAGGAATACACCGGCAGCATGATGGGCCAACCGTATTCGGGCGTCGGGACGACCGGGTATGACAACTTGCGCAAGAAATATGTGTCGACCTGGATCGATTCGATGGGCACGGGTATTTTCTTGATGGAAGGTACGGCCAACGCGGACGGTAAGACGATCACGCTCAAGGGAGGGCATGACGAACCGGGTGGTGGGCACATGACCCATCGTGCAGTGTGGAAACTCGTCGATCAGAACACGCAGATCTTTGAGATGTACGGAGCCCACAAGGGCGAGAAAGAAATGAAGGGAATGGAAATCACCTACACGCGGAAACAGTGATCGGACGGCGAGTTGACCAGCGCGGCTGGCGGCCGGCCGCAAAGAACCGAGGCATCGCGAGAAAGGAGTCATACATGAGCAGGGTACGGCTGCTGATCGGCACCAGAAAGGGTGCCTTCATTCTGACATCCGACGGCACGCGGAAACAGTGGGATGTGAGCGGGCCGTTCTTTGGAGGATGGGAGCTCTACCACGTCATAGGCTCCGCGGTCGATCCAAATCGGTTGTATGCCTCGCAAACCAGCAGCTGGTTCGGGCAAGTCATTCAACGCTCGGATGACGGCGGGAAAACCTGGAGCGCCCCCGGCACCAAACCCGAAGATCTCATGGGATCCGACAACATGCCGAAGGGTGAGAGCAACATGTTTCTTTACGATACTTCGGCGGAAACAGGGAAACCGCTGACGACGCATCAACATTACGATGGCTCGCAACGCCCCTGGGAATTCAAACGGGTCTGGCATCTCGAACCATCATTGACCGATCCCGATACGGTGTACGCCGGAGTCGAGGACGCGGCCTTGTTCCGTTCGACCGACGGCGGGCGTACCTGGCACGAGCTTGCCGGGCTACGCGACGTGAAAGGCAATCTCTGGCAACCGGGCGCCGGGGGAATGTGCTTGCACACAGTCATGTTGGACCGGGCGAATCCTCAGCGCATGTATATTGCCATCTCCGCGGCCGGCGCATTCCGGACTGACGACGGTGGCCGGACATGGCGGGCGATCAACCGGGGCTTGAAATCGCAATATGAGTTGCCCGACCCGGATGCAGATGTCGGCCACTGCGTGCACAACCTGGCCATGCATCCATCGCGCCCGAACGTGCTGTTCATGCAGAAGCACTGGGACGTGTTGCGGAGCGACGATGCCGGCGGGTCCTGGCACGAGGTCAGCGGCAACCTGCCGAGCGATTTCGGATTTCCGATCGCCGTCCATGCCCATGAACCCAATACGGTCTATGTCGTGCCGATCAAGAGCGACTCCGAGCACTATCCACCGGAGGGCAAGCTACGGGTCTATCGCAGCCGTACGGGAGGCGACGATTGGGAGGCGCTGACAAAGGGTCTGCCGCAAGAGAATTGCTACGTCAATATTCTGCGAGACGCGATGACCGTCGATCAGCTCGACCCCTGCGGCATTTATTTTGGAACGACCGGCGGCCAGGTCTATGGCTCGACCAATGGCGGCGACAATTGGGCGCCCATCGTTCGGGACCTCCCGGCGGTGCTTTCAGTCGAAGTGCAGACGCTCTAAAGAAACGTGACGCGTGAAGTGTCGTTCGTGAATCGCAAGCGAAGGAGTTTGAACGCGAGATACGCGTCACGAGAGACGAGACACGAAATGATCCGGGTAGTATTGCCGCAACATTTGCGAACCCTCGCACGGGTCGGCGGTGAAGTGACCCTTGAGGTCACGGGTCCGGTGACACAACGTGCGGTCCTTGATGCGCTTGAAGCCCGCTATCCAATGTTGCGAGGAACGGTGCGCGATCACGTCACGCACAAGCGCCGAGCGTTCGTACGCTTCTTCGCGTGCGAACAGGACCTCTCTCATGAATCGCCTGATACTCCGCTGCCCGACGCCGTCGTGACGGGAAGCGAGCCGTTCCTGATTGTGGGGGCCATGGCCGGCGGGTAACGGCGAATTGAGGCGCATGGCCAACAGATGCTGGCCAGAATCCGCAAAGAAACGCGCTTCCCAATAACAAAGGAGCAACCAATGAGTAGGCAATCCAAAGTCAAGTCGACAACAAAGCGGCAAGGTACCAAAAGCATCCGCACCTCAGCGAGCATCTGCTGGTTTGACATCCCGGCGGACGATCCACAGCGTGCCAAGAAGTTTTACCGCTCGTTGTTCGGGTGGAAGATCGAGAAGTTTCCCGGAGCGGAGGACTATTGGCACATCGACACGGGTGGCCCGGACGGCACACCGGATGGTGGATTGATAACACGCAAGCACCCCGAGCATTCCATCACCAACTACATGGCCGTGTCTTCAGTGGACAAATCAGCGGCGAAGGTCGAGAAGCTCGGCGGCACGATCTGTAAGCCCAAGACGGCGGTACCGCAGATGGGCTATTTCGTAATCTGTCGGGACACGGAAGACAATGAATTTGCGCTGTGGGAACCGAACGACCGTGCCAAGTAACGCTCCAGCTATGGACGATGCACAGCGAGAAGCGCATCCGTGCGGCATTCAAGTTGGTCAGCCTCTCAATTGAGCTCGGATGGGGAATAGTCTGTCGAGCGTTGCCTCAATGTAGAAGCAGAGAACAGTCGCCCGAACAGTTTAACCGAAAGGAGAACGTGATGAATAAACCGGTCAAGCCGATTCCAGACGGGATGCATACGGTGACCCCGCACTTGGTGTGCGCCGGTGCCGCCGATGCGATCGAATTTTACAAGAAGGCTTTCAATGCCGTGGAGTTGGGAAAGGTACCTGGACCTGAGGGAAAGCTCCTGCATGCCCTGATCCGAATCGGAGACTCACCCGTCATGCTCGTCGACGAATTTCCCGCTCACAACTCATTCGGGCCGAAGTCGCTTAAAGGTTCGCCCGTCACCATTCATCTCTATGTTCAGGACGTAGAGGCGGTTTTCAACCAAGCCGTTGCAGCCGGCGCGAAAATCACGATGCCCGTCGCCGATATGTTTTGGGGAGATCGGTACGGCCTGCTCGAAGACCCCTTCGGACACCACTGGTCGATCGCCACACACGTTCGCGATGTCAATCCGGCCGAGCTTCAGAAACAGGCGCGGAAGGCTTGCGGCTAGTCGACGGCATTCAACACAAACACGGTGCGGGAGCGGATGTTCATTCCGCTCTCAGGCGAGACAGACAGCGGTCACCGCAATGGAAGAAGTCTAGGGGCTTCAAAGTGCTGGTCGACGCCTAACCCACATGATTCCAGCAACTTCTGATTGACTTGACGGACCGGGGAAAAGCACACCTCGATAGTGACCGTTCATCTTTGCTCATGTGCGCTCGCTCCATCTCGCAGTTGAACGGCTAGTGATTTCCCGAGTGGCACCATGTAAGCGCATCTGGTAGCGTGGACAATATCCAAACCACCTAGTCTGGAACCGATCGCTCGCCCTCGCGCATTCGTTCGCGACCCTTTCCAGTCTATTCACACACCACTTCTCACAGGAGGTTCGCCTATGAGACGTACAGACCTATTGTTTCAAGCACTCTGCGGCTGGTGCGCAATTCTATTGCTCTCGGCCGTTTCGTCTTCGGCGGGAGAAGTCAAGAAAGGAGCATCGGCCATGACGATCTCAAACGGCAAACAAGTCACTCTGGAATACACGCTCAAGTTGGATGATCAATCGATCGTGGATACGAACGTCGGTGGGGAGCCCTTGAAGGTGACCCAGGGCAGCCACCAACTCATTCCGGGTGTCGAAAAGGCTATCGAGGGTATGGCATCCGGAGAGAAAAAGAAGTTTACAGTCGCCCCCATGGAGGCCTATGGCACCGTCGACCCCAACGCGTTTCAGGAGGTGGACAAAAAGATGGTGCCGGCTGATTCCAGGAAAGTGGGGACACAGCTAGAGGGAAAAACCGCCGATGGGCGCAAGGTCTTTCCACGTATCTCTGAAATAAAACACGAGACCGTCGTGCTGGACTTCAACCATCCGCTTGCCGGCAAGACACTCTATCTCGACGTCAAAGTCCTGGATGTCGCGATGGTCCCGTCGGCAGAGTGATGCCTCACGTCTCGTGCGGGGCGATCACTCGCCCCGCACGAGCGTGACGGTGTGTCCTGTACTTCCCAAGTGGCTTTGATCGCGACGCTATTCCTATTCACGAAGATCATCAGTTAGCAAATGCCCCAATTGAGCGCCAGAATCTCTGGCTCATGGATCCAATCGCTCCTTAACTGATCGACCATCCAAGCGTCACGCGGCGCGCGATACCCGGTTTCTGCTTAGCCTGGGGCAATGTTCAGCGTTTTGGCGGCATACGTATATCGTCTATCACCTCGCTCAGTTTTAAGTACCTCACCAGGTATTGCTGCCACTCGCCACTGGAATTGCACGGTGCCTGGGACCTGCTCACGGAGAGATATGGTGAGGCGCTCCTATGTCAAATATGTCGCAGCGACACTCATTACCGTGATCCTACATCGCGCGTCAATCGGCTGCGAAGGGCACTGCATAATTCTCGCACCGCCTCGTAGTGTTCGTCCGAAATGATTCCCGAGGGCTGCTCGACGAGAATCGCTGTCAGGGAGTCCTGCAACGCGGCGTAAGCCGTATGCGCCGCTCGCGAAAGGAACATGCCTCCCCCCGCATTGAAATACCAATCGCGGAGAGACTGACTTAGCTTCCGAAGATCTTCGTACCCGACATCGTTAGCCCGCGGCCATTTAGGCAAGAGCTTTGTAAGCCGCCACAATTCCTTAGAGGTCGAGATCCGCTCATGTAGAAGCTCTATAGAAGGTTGTAACTCCGACAGCTCGGACTCCTTATGCTCCAACAAGGCACTCGCCCTGGCTGCGACTTCGGCTGCGAGATTCCCCTGCTGATAGAGGATCGTTACGGCACGCAGGTACGGATCAACTCTCGAATCCAGCGTCGATATCGCCATCACCGGGAGAACCTTCCCGGAGGGGTTCTTCCACTTGCCCTTTGCAAAGCCCAGTTCGGTCAACGCGTACCCGCCATCCTTCAAGGAGTTCGGGGAAATAAGAAAGACGAAGAGATCACAGGTCTCCACAGCCTCCTGGATCGCCATATCATATTCAACGCCTGGCTTGAGAGTGGAACGATCGAAAAACACGTCGTAACCACGAACCGACAGCGAGAGGCTGATCGCCTCCGCGATTGGTCGTTGTTCATGGGCATAGGAGAGAAACACTTTCATGAAGGTTTCCTTCGTCCATCGCCATGCTTGAGCCTACGCGCTGTCTTTTTTCGCTTGGGGTTCTTTGCCGATCGCCGGTTGGTCGAAGCCTTCGGACTCTGTGGTGAGGCATCGGACTGGTTCGCTTCACACTCCGCAGAAGCCACGGCTTCCTTGCGCAGCTGCAATTCCGTTTCGATATAGTTTAGGGATTCAATGGTCGATTTGATGGCCTGTTCTCTAGAAGACGGAAGTTTCTTGAGGATATCTCTCACAAATTTTATTTGTGTCAGGGCTGAATTTTGTTGTTGTTGGTTCGCCCCCGATTCGGCAAAGGCAGATCGATACTTCGAGACGAGAGCACTCTGTTCTTGCACGAGTGTTCGGTGTAGAAACGCTCGGATGAGTGCCACATCGGCGATGGTAATTGCATCCCATACACTGCGTGCAGTATGAAATCGCTGCTGCGCCAGGGACTCGCATTTCGTGAGTAGCAATTCAATATCGAATCCCTTCTTCCCTAAGAGAGATTCGACTACCAGTTCATTGATGATGGGATAGGGATCTGGCATCCCCTCGTCCTGTTGTCGCTGGGTCGCTCGACGATAATAGTCAGCCGACTGCTGCAAGTGAGTATTCATCTTTTCGAGATTGCGTTCCAGGCGAGCCAACCTCTTGTAAGCGCTGCCCATGATGCTCAGCCTTTCTGCCGTTTGCGCAATGGCGAGGAGGTGCCCTGCTTTCTCAATGGCCGCTTCGATTGCGGTCGCTTCACCATCTTCCTCTCCGCGCCGCACAGTGAGATTGATCCATTGCTCAACCGCGCGCAGCGTTCCAGGATTTGAAGCATCTCCGCTTTCGGCTGCCTGCTGGTAATGTTGGATGGCTTCCTTAAAGAGACCTCGCTCGCCGTAGGCTGCTCCGAGTCGCTCCTGAAGTTGCCCCTGTTTGAGCCAATCCGATGCGCAGTCCTGCTCGATCTTGCTGGGCGTTTCATTGAGTGAAAGACTCTCAAGCTTCGTGAGGGCCTCCTCGACGGCAACAGGAAGATCATCGGGATCGGGAGCGTACACTCGCGAAGCTGGATCCAAACAGAAATCCGGATCTCCATAGGCTTGATACGCACCCCACGTGTTCGATTCCGGAAATCTCGCCCAGGTCTGCCGTCTGGCTTCCTCCAGCGCTCGACCGAAGGAGCGGTTTTCAAGGAGTTGCATGTAGAAGGCGTGTGCAAAGCAGAGGGCCGCGTCGTCACGAACGGGCCACCCGGCTGCCACGACCGCCCGCACACCCTTCCTGATCAATTCGCGCGAGATGCTAGCAGCCATTTTATTGTAGGCAGTGCCACCGATCTGACCCAGATAGCAACAATTCAAAAACACGAGTTCAGGAATGGGGTCCATCATGGTGATCTCTGCCGCCGTAAGGAAAAGACCTCCGTCAAGCACGACGCCAGCCTTTGCCCCTGCGGTTCCAGTGTCTGACTCGTTGTAGTAGCCATGCCCCGCGATGTGGATGATCCGATAGGGCTGAGCAAAGAGCTGATTGAAGACTTCCACTGAACTGAGACGCTGACTGGAATGATGCACCCGATACAGCGGCCTCGATTTCAACAAGGAGGCCACCTGTTCTGCTTCTTTCCTCGCACCAGGAAGCTCCGGATAAGTGGATGGGGTTAGAGGATCTCCGACCACGAAGACATTGTAAGACGTGGAATCCCTCGGGCGCTTTTCGAAGTCAGGAGACTCAAGTTGTCGAATCATGCCCATGCGCACACACAGCGGCTGGTCCGTATCAATCATCAATTCCCAGGGATAGTTGGCCGTCACGTCATCAAGGACGAAGACCACACGGTCTTGACCGAGGAGGTTATCCTTGAGATCCGGTGGAATCAGGAGTTCATAGAGTGTCTTGGCAATATCTCGCTTGAACGCGGTCGACGAGATTGTTCGCTGAATAAGCTGGGCGATCAGCTCAGGCTGATTGTCTTGAACCGTGACTTCAGCGCGGGCACGGTCCGACAGAGCGAGAAAGCGAAGCTTGTGTGGACGATAGGTTGCTGGGGCACAGTCTCTGAAAACCACATCGAGGAGAGCGGTATAGACCAACGGATCTTTGTTCTTGTCTTCTTGCAGCACAGTCCGTAGACGGTCCTTGAGTGCCGGAGGCAAGCTCAAGGAGATCGGAGGTAGTATGTCTGGGACCGCAGAAATCGTCCAACGACGCCAATACCCACGTGTGCTGGAGGGGACCAGCCTGGTTTGGCCACCTCTCCCTTTTTTCAAACGGCGTTCGACCTCAATGTCTGCCTGGAGTTCTCGTTCGAGGCGTGTGGCTACACGCTGCAGGGATCTTGACGCCTCGACTGCTATATCGAGGTAGAGTTCGATGAACTGGAGGTGCGCCACTTGTGGAAGCAGAGGCCGCTGTTCTTTGTCGACACGATTTGCAAGAGCGTGATTGGCCAATACCACACCCCGTACAATGGCATTGACCGAATCTTCCACAGCGATATTGACGGACGTGTTGGACCCAATCAGCAAGCTATTAATCGTGAGTGCGGGAGGCTTCGCCGCTGGATTGACTGAGTCCCGAGACTGATTGATATACAAGCAATACTCCGTCACTCCTTGATATACGGCTTGGGAAAGCGCCGAAGGTGTCAAGTCTCCCCACTTGCCAAGCCCAATAACAATCGCGCCGTGCTGCACACCCAATGATCGTTGAATCTCATTAGGCGGGGACAATACAACAGCCGCTGTCCCGGCTCGTCCGGGATAGCGGCCCAAGTGGTAGCGTTGAGACAAGGCATTTCCAATAATCCCATCCACGATACGCTCTGCCCCGGCAATCGTGTCACCCTCGTAGTGGCTGAGCAGAATAGGATCGCTGGTATGCTTGAGATCTCCATGCCACACAGAGACTTGGAGCTTGTCAGAGGTCCGTGCCTTGAGGGATTTCCGTTTTCTGCCGAGCAGTCCGGCTTCTAAATCGGATGGCGTTGGATAGAGGACCGGTTCGGGCGTGTAGTCAAAGATCTCGGCACCGCCTCGGTCGGCGCTTAGAGCGGCCTTGCTAAGACGAGCCGTCGCCCCTTCTTCGAGCAATTCCCGATAAGCCGGAAAGGCGGGCTCATGGTCTGCAAGGTCGCCGTGCGTAGCATCGACATACCAGACGGAAATGTCCGGAAGAAGGCCCGCTTTATAGGTGACGCGTCCATCGCCTTCGGCCGTGGCCTGAAAGATAAGGCGACCGTCCTCAACCTTCACTCCACAGACCGTTTTTGGAGCCCATCCCGCCACGTAGCGAACACAATCTCCGTGGGGAATCCGTTCGGGAAGCTCGGTGAGTGTCTCCTTGGCACGTTGCAATACCTGGGCGTTGATGTGAACATTGGAGTCCGTATGTGGACGAAGTTTTGTCCACGTTGCCTCGCGAAAAAATTCCCACTGGTCTTGCGGCAAGAGTTCCAGTGCCCCGGGATAGGCAGCGACGAATGCGACGATTTCGCTTATGGAATGTTCGACGTCAAGCAGAGCCAGCTGCCTCACGGTCTTCGCCATACCAGCCAACGATTCCACCATGTCATAGGAACCGCGGTTTGGGGTTCCGAGCATGATGAATCGTGCCCCCTCTCGGCTACAGGTCATCTCCCAAAGGTCCGGATAATCTTGAATAAAGCGCCGCACCACAAGGCCGCCCATACCGTGTGCAATGAACCTGATGGGTTCACGAGTTCGACTGACGACCCTCTTGACCTCTATGGCAAGTTTGGAGGCAGCTTGTTTGATGGAGTTGCGCCAATCGTAGCCGAACGGAATCACCTCATGAGAATCAGCGAGATATTCGCAGAGATTCCGATAGTAATTACTGACAAGACCGCTCACCGTCACATCGGGTGCATCGATGGCGATTTTGTCGAGATCACCTCGGAAGAGACGAACATAGCTCAACCAAACATCGTTGCCGCTCGCCTGTAATTCCGACCCCATGATGCCCGGCAACACGAATACGACCGATTGGCTTAGTCCCGATCTGTTTTGAATAGAACGCGGCATCGGAACCGGCTGTACCTTTGCCTCCTCAAGCAAGCGAAACTCAGATGGCCACTCGTTCTCTGAACTCGTGATCGACTGAGCCAGCAGATGGCGCGTCCGTGCATTCCGGAAATATCGGAAATGGGAGACATCGGCGCCTTGATCGAAGAGATACCGGGAAGTTGTGCGGCGAGTGGCCCCCTGGAACATCGAATTGGTATTGACGACCAAATCGTTGTCCGCATTGTCATAAATGACAGTGTCTGTGATAAAAACTCCCAACCGTTTGAACCAACTCCCCCCCTCGATATCTCCTGCAATGACACCCAAGTCCCCTACGGCCTCCAGATCGGGAGCGTTGAGCAGCGCCACCAGCGGCGACTGCGGAACCATCGATTCGATGCCCGGAATTACGGATGGATTCCATCGACTCTTAGCGACTTCAAGAGTAATGCGCTTCGCGACCTGATAGACCGGCGATTGCCCTACGACGGGAATCAAGCCGATAAGACTGGTCAGCACTGAAAGAAAGCGATCCAGGTTTTCCGAGGCCAGCACGGTGCCCTGCGCCGGGCACGCCACTCGGATGACCCGCACGATCTGAAATGTCTTCTTGCGGAGAACACTCGCCAATTCGGCCAATTGCTGTTGATCATGCGTATCTGCTTCAATCGACGCGTCACCTTTCCGTCGAAATCGATTGACTTGTCCGGATGCAATTTCCTTGAGAGACAGCAGCTCTGCCACCTGCCCGCCTCTCGAATGCGTCACAATGGAGAGGCGCGCGCTATCTGGAAGGGCATTTGCCAAAGCCAATGTATTTTCGATCGGGCTCCGGCTCATAGTTCGATGCTCGAAAGCGTAGATATGCTCTCCGAATACTCGTGTGAGCGCCTCCCATTCCGACGAAGCGTCATCGCTATGAAGAGCGCCGAAGCTCCCCTGAGTGTTGGAGGCCGTTCCATGAATAAATAGCAGTAGATGCTTATCGGACGGAATGTCCGTCGGAGGAATGCACGGAGAGTCAGTCTCAGTAGATGGTCTTCTCCAACGATACACTCCTTCTTCAGGGCGAATCTTTTTCTCAATGAGCCAGATAATCAGTTTGGCCGTCAACCAAGCTCCCAGCTGCTCAAACTTTGTTACTCCATGCTGTTTCACCCAGTCCGGCCATTGCTTGGAATCTTTTGCCTGTTCCCAGACCTCGTCTCGTTTCAACCGGAGAATCCGCACCGCACCGGCTGCGATATCGCTCACCACTCCTCTGCTCGGCGGTGCAGCAGGGATGACAGGCGCAACGTCCAATTCTGTGGTCGCTTCCGAGTCTGGCTTGAGCCGGGATTGCCGGGCTCGGTAGGTCGCAACCGACAACCAGATCGATATGCCATCTTCAAGCATGAACTCGATGAGGTCGTCATCTTCGGCCTCAACCGACACCGGAGATGGCGCTTTTTCACGGGCGGATGGGCTGACATCGAACGCGCCCAGTACTTCCACCTTGTCCAGTAGATCCGTATCGTCCTGTAGCTTGACCCCGGAAAGAGACGCTCCCCGAACTGCCGCACTGGCTTCCTCTTTCGAGGTTGGTCGACCGACAATGCGAAGTTGGATGCCCATGACTACTCCTCTCTAGGATGCCATGAAGGCTGAAGGCAACGGCGGCGTGGACGCTGCCGTTCCTCTCCCCTCCCCTATTACGGCAAATGTGCCCATTCGTTTCGTTGCCCTGGCCTTCTCATCTGCCCGCAATGCATGCAACAGAGACGGGTAACGCCCGAGAGATGTGTTGACGATGAGCTGAGCAAACATCTTGCCACTCAGGATCTGGAAGCTTCCACGGCACGATGTCATCATGAGGACGTAGTGCGGCAGGGAGAATACAGTATTTTAATGCTGTCCGATAGATTGGAGGAGTCAGCAGAGAGTTCTATGAGCGTCTGATAAAGGCCGATGGAGAATCCATACTGATACAGCGCTGTATCAAAATGGGTAGGGGTCTGCTCATCACACACTACAGCGTCCGACTGTCGATCCACGTCACCTGACCGGTCCGGCGATTCACTTCCTGATACATATGCGCTGTGCCGCCACGGCCGTCACCTCCGCCTCCGTCCCAGAGACAAAGAAACTGAACTTTGCTGATGCCATACGACAGGGCGGTACAGAGGAGCCAAAGGTTACAACGTTCATAAGGATCAACATCTCTCGGAGGAGGACCAAGACTCTCCGGAGTTGAGCGAACAGTCGCCGTGAGCTTGGCCCTGGCCCTGAAATATCGCTCGCGCCATGATTCGCTGTGGCAGACGACCGACTTCTGGATAAAAGTCGGTTCATCGAATGGCTGAAGCCACTGAACCTTGACCCCTCGCTGCTGGCAAACCTCGGTAAAGAGCAGATCGGCACCACACGCACCTTGCGTCAGGGCCAGGTCCTCGGGACCGGCGTCAAGGCTCCGCAAGGCCTCGGCGATCTTCTGAGCCGCAACCGGTTCTTTGGAGGCGGGAAACCGAGGCGGTTGCCGTCCCGGTTTATCGATCAGGTGCCCGCTGAAGAGGAAGACCCATCTCGGCGAAAACGGCGGGGTCGCTCGCCGGATCTCAGCGTCGACGATAGCCAACGCGGCGGCCGTCTCCTCGGACCTGAATTCGAGATCGCGCAGCAGTTCCAACGTCTGACGGGATGAATCGAGCGCGAACCAGTCTCGGTTGGCAGCGGCCATGGCAGCGCGGTACTCACGAATCATCACGTCCTTCGGGTTGACCAGGAGGCACACCTCGGCGTAGCTGGCCCGCGCCCAATAATCCTTCTTGTCTCGTTCTTGCGCCGTAAGGCTCGCCCACAGCACACCGCCAATGAGGTTGTCGATCACCGTTCGGTTCGGTGGCCCGCCAAGATGCTCGAGCAATAGATGCAGCGTCAGCGAATTGATGCCCGAGTAAAAGTGGGAGGGATCGGCAATGAACGCTCTGTGGTACGGCTGGATCGCTTGTTCGAGACTCGCCTGTTCAGCAGTCGCAGCGGTACGCATCTGCGCAGGAGTACTGTCGGGCCTGCGCCAACGCTGAACCCAGTTGTCCTTTTCCACTCGCCCCGCCAATGCCCAGACTTCGGAATCTGAGGGGTAGTCCTCAGTGAGCTGGCGCGTGCACTCACGCGCCTCTTCGTAGCGGCCGAGTCGGCCCAGGCACACGGCTTTCTTCACGCGGCTCGGCTTGTCCTCGGCATCGAGCTGTAGCGCCGACTCGAACTGCTCCAGCGCAAAATCGAATTGCCGTAGCTTGATCAGGCTATTCCCGGCCGCGCGGCGCGATTCAATCCACAGCGCCTGCGTCGGCGTCTCGTCGGCCAGCACCAGAATGTCGCCGACGTGGTTCCTCTGGCGTGCCACTTCCATCCGGCTCTTCCACGCCTCATAGGCCACGCTGAACTCGTTGCGCTTGGCAAGCAGGAGATCTCGCCACTGAGGTTCTTGCAGGTGATCAAGTAGGGAATACACCGGGCTTACCTTGCGGCCCTGCCAGGACTCCATCGTCGCGTTCACCATATCGGTGAGCTTCGCCCGATCTTGCTCCAATGTCGCGAGGTCCGGTCCACAGTCTTTGATGGAGTAACGCAGTTTGCGATCGGTATACAGGTCAAATGCGGTCGGCACTTGTCCGCCGCTGATCAGCACGACACCGCGTGCCCGCAGCGCATGCCTCACACCGAGTTCATACCAGACATTGGGATTGTCGATCGTCAGATCAGCGACAACAAGGTCGGCAATGAGCAGCTCCTGGAACATATCGGGTAAAATCCCTCCAGCGCGCTGCTCTTCATCCGCCCGGAAGACGTCCAGTCCCACGGCCTCCAGCGCCGGCTTGATCAGTTCGGCATAGACACGATTAAAATCGATGTCATTGCCTTGGCTGTCCTTCTTCACACCGAACGGCATCGCGACAAAGGCATGAGGCTTCATAATTTCTTGCGTTTCAGCGGCTCAACCTTTCGGCACTGTAAGGGCTTTCGGCTCTCGCGTACCGCAAATTATACGTAACGATATGAAGAGGTCAACGCACTCCTAACGACAGGGACATGCTAGCTCCGAGCCCGTCTCACCACCAGAATTCCATCGCGGATCGTGACCAAGACGGCGCTCACCCGCGGATCCGCCGAGACCGTACGGTTCAGCTCCTGAATGGCGGCCGTGGAATCATCCGGCGGCGGCTGCTTCAAGACTTCTCCACTCCACAGTACGTTGTCGATCAAGATGACGCCGTGTGGAGCAAGCAGCTCCAGCGAACGCTGATAGTAATTGAAGTAATTGGTCTTGTCCGCATCGATGAAGACCAGATCGAACGGGCCCGTCAGCGTTCTCATGGTGTCGAGCGCCGGGCCCATACGAATGCTGATCTTGCTTCCAAAGGGAGCCGCTGCAATATGGCGCCGAGCCAACGCCGCGGACTTTTCGTCGATTTCGCACGTCAGAACGGTTCCATCCGGTGGTAGGACTTCCGCAAAGCACAGTGCACTGTAGCCCGTGAACATCCCGATTTCGAGTACCTGTTGTGCGCCGACCAGCTGCGTCATGATTTTCAGGAAGGCGCCTTCCAGAGGTCCGACCAGCATCTGGGGATGCGCCATAGTCCGATGGGTCTCTTCACGGAGGACCCGACAAACAGAAGATTCTCGTATGGAATGCGCTTCGGCGTACGCCTCGATCTCGGAAGGGACGAGTCTGTTCATTGGAATGCCTTTCGATAGTTTGAAAAAGGCGGCCCCCCTGCGTACACTGCGCAGGTCAATGCCAACGGATTCGAATAGTAGCATAGTGCACCGAGAAGGAGGCCGGCTTGAAGACCCTCGCGACGCTAGAACCCCTCACGACCAGACTCCTCGAAATTCAGCGCATCAATAGCGCTGCGTCGGTCCTTTCATGGGATCAGGAAACCTACATGCCTGCCGGTGGAGGCGAGGCGAGGGCTGAGCAGATCGCGGTGCTTCAGGGCTTGGCCCATCAGAAGCTCGTCTCTTCGGAGATTCAGGACCTCCTGTCACAATGGGTGGATCCTACGACCGGCCAGGCAGCCGATAAGACCGGTGCCATCTGGGATGAGCCGTCGCGGTCGCTGTTGCGGGAGGTATGGCGGGATTTCAGCCGTGCGAAGAAACTGCCGTTGGATTTCGTCGTGACGCTGAGCCGCGAATGTTCCCTCGCGCAGCAGGTATGGGCTGAGGCGAAAGAGCACAACAAATTTTCCATGTTCCTCCGGAATCTCCGGACGGTGCTCCAGCTCAAGCGCGAGGAAGCGCAGTATCTCGGCTATCACGATTCGCCCTACGACGCACTACTGGATGTCTATGAACCGGGCGCGACCATTGCCGGCCTCCAGCCGGTGTTTGGTGCGCTCAAGTCTCGCCTGGTGCCGTTGCTGAGGAAAATCACTGAGAGCCGGGTTCACATCGATGACACTATCTTGCATCATTCCTACGATCAGGATCGGCAGATGGAGTTCGGCCGACTGGTCCTGACCGCGATGGGGTATGACTTCAAGCGGGGTCGGTTGGATCTCTCGGCGCATCCCTTCACCACCTCGTTCCATCCGACCGACGTACGCGTGACGACCCGCGTGCATGAACATGAATTGCAGTCGTGTCTTTTCAGTTGTATCCACGAGGGGGGCCATGGGCTGTACGACCAGGGCCTGGATCAACAGTATTTCGGCACGCCGCTGGGCGACTCGGTTTCCCTCGGCATCCATGAGAGCCAATCCCGTCTCTGGGAAAATTGCGTCGGGCGTTCGCGCCCCTTTTGGCGCTTCTTTTATCCGATTCTGCAGCAAACCTTTCACCACCAGCTGGGCGACATCGATGTCGACTGGTTCTATGCCGCGATCAATCGTGTGAAGCCGTCGTTGATTCGAGTGGAAGCTGATGAGCTGACCTACAATCTGCACATCATGCTGCGGTTCGAGATCGAGAAAGACCTCCTGGAAGATAAGACTCAGCCGGAAGACTTACCGGGTATCTGGAACGACAAGATGAAAGAATACTTGGGCATCGTTCCGACGTCCGAGGCCGAAGGGGTGTTGCAAGACGTACACTGGTCGTTCGGCGCCTTCGGGTATTTCCCGACCTATACTCTGGGAAATCTCTATGCCGTACAGTTCTTCGAGCAGGCCAAGCTGGAGATTCCTCATTTGGAGGATGAGATTGCGGCGGGAGAATTGACGGTGTTGCGCCGGTGGCTCGAACAAAAGATCCACCGCTGGGGTCGCATGTTCACACCGGCCCATCTTGCCGAGCGGGTGACCGGTTCCACGGTGAGGCCTGAACCCTTCCTCAAGTATGTGGAACAGAAATACGGCGAACTTTACCAACTGTGAATATCCACCACGGGCCGGGTGTCGTATCCCAAGGCGGCATTCAGTTTCGACAGGCTGGACGGGGTCAAGGTGAATTCGGCCTGCACGTCGATCCGATGGGGCACTAGCAGAGTCGTATGGAAGACAATATCTCGAATGGGGATCTTGAGCTCCGGATCTTGCGGAGTACTGAGCTGGACTAATTCCACGGAGTTCGTAATCGTGCTGCTATCTTGAGGGCCATAGGTGGTGATGACCGCGTCGATAATGTCTTTCACCTTCTCGTTGGCCTCTACCCCTTCAATCCCCTTCAGCAGCAACGGAATCGCCTGCTCCTTGGCTTGATCCGACAGTATGAAGTTTTCAACCCTCCCCTTCCTTCGAAGAGAGGTGAGGTCGTTATCGAGGTCTTTGCTGAAGGCTCCATAGGCGAACCGAAAGAATTCGAAGTGGAATGCCCTCACGCCTTTCGCAAAGGTTTGCAGCTCGCAGAGAAAGCAGAGCTGCTGCAACTTCACATCACTCAGCTGGCCATGACCTTCCGCAAGCTGCAGCACATACAGCAATAGCGCCCGGTCGATGGTAATCTGATTGGGTGTTCTCAACGCCTCTCCACCATCAGTCTGACGGGTGCACTATAGACAGCCGGGGGAGCCGCCGTCAAAGGGAGCCGGACTTACGGAGAGGGTCCTCGAAACACTCTTGACCAGCTGCTCTGTTTCGTCTTTAATCCCGGTCTAGGAGGCTAAGTCTCATGACGATGTCCAAACATGCCAAGGAAATGGGAGTGCTGAAGGACCATCTTGGAAAGCACCAGCTCAAGTTTACCCGGCAGCGTGAACTGATTCTGGATGCGTTTCTCAAGCAGGAACACATCACGGCCGAGGAGATGTACCACCAGCTGGCACGCAAAGACCCCCATCTGGGTCTGGCGACGATTTACCGCACGCTCAACCTGTTCTGCGAGGCCGGGCTGGCCCAGGCCCGGCACTTCGGCACTCAGACTCAGTACGACAATGTCTCTCACAAAGGCCACCACGACCATCTCATATGCACCAGCTGTGGGAAGATCGTGGAGTTCCAAAACTGCGACATTGAGCGTCTGCAGGAGGAGGTCGCGTCACGTAATGGCTTTACCATCCAAACTCACCGCCTGGAACTCTATGGCCTCTGTTCCCGCTGCCGTCATTGATCCTCGCCGCTTTGTTCTGGTATTTTTTTTGAGACAGTTTGTGACGACGTTCAACTCTCGCCACCTGAAAATAAGGATTCGTCATGCTTCGATCGCCCAGACGATGCTCTCGCTCGATTGGTGTTCCGGCGCGGCTCAATTTCGCCGGCCTGTTTGTGGTCTGTCTTGTGGTGGCCTTGTGGCTTCCAGCTCCCACTCAAGTTTCGGCCGCCGATAAGCTGATCGTCTATTCGGGACGATCGGAGCGCTTGATCAAGCCGGTGCTGGATGCGTTCACTGCAAAGACCGGCATTCAGATTGACTTGCTATCCTCCGGCACGACCGAGCTGGTGAATCGGTTAAAGGCGGAAGGCGACCGCAGTCCAGCCGACGCGTTTATCGCCAACGATGCCGGCAGTTTGGAGCTAGCCCGCACCGTCGGACTCCTTCGCCCCTTGAGCATGCTAGAAGTCGAACGGGCGATTCCACCTCAGTTTCGCGCGGCGGACAACAGCTGGATCGGCTTGTCGGGTCGGTTCTGGATCATCGTGTACAACACCACGATGGTGACGCCGGACCAGATCACATCGTTGTTGGACTTGGCCGACCCTAGGTGGAAGAACACCATCGCCATTCCGAACGCCGGCAGCGAATACTTGCAAGCGGGCGTCTCAGTCATACGAGCCAGTTTGGGTGACGATCACACCAAGAAGTTCCTCGAAGGGCTTCGGGATAATGCCGGAAGCCAGGTCTACCAGAAGAGTTCCCAAATCGTCGAGGCGGTCGCGAAGGGTCAAGTCGCCCTCGGCGTCGTGAATCATTACTATGTCTATCGACATCTTGCCGCTCAACCAACCGCGCCGCTTGGCGTGATCATGCCCGATCAACGCGAGGGCGGCATCGGAGCCATCATGAATGTGGCGGGCATCGGCCTCTTGAGACACACTTCCCGCTTCGACAACGCCAAGTTGCTTGTGGAATTTCTCGTCGCGCAGGCCGGTCAAAAGATGTTCGCCGACCTCGACAAGGAATACCCGCTCCATCCTGAGGTCAAAGCCGATTCGTCTCTTGTCGAACGGAAGAGCTTCCGGACGGCCTCAGTGTCGTTGACCAAACTGGCCGAACTACGGGAGCCTACGCTCCTGCTCATCGAGCAAGTGGGGATGCGGTAGATCGCCGAGCAGATTTGTGATTGCCGTACGTCGATTATCTGTCTCCCCTCTGCAACTTGCCGTGCTGGCCAGTACCGCACTGATCCTTTTACCGTTGGGCTACGTCACCGTCTTGGCTGTATCGGCCGATTCCACAGTTTGGCACCGTCTCTGGACGACTCGTGTCCCCGAGCTGCTGCTCAATACGGTGTCACTGGCAGGCGCCGTGGCCTTGCTGGCGGTCGTGCTCGGTGTATCGACCGCCTGGATGATCACACGATTCGAATTCCCTGGTCGGCGACTTTGGGAAGTCGCCCTCGTGCTTCCTCTGGCCATGCCGACCTATGTCCTGGCCTATGTGTACCACTATCTCTTGGGGTACGGCGGTCCTGTGGAACATCTGTGGCAAATGGTCGCTGGTCCGCAATCGAGAATCGTCTCTCCCCAAAGTTTTTGGGGAGTCACCGTCGTCATGGCGCTCGATACCTTTCCTTTCGTCTACCTGCTCACACGCAGTGCGCTTTTAAGCTTCAACGTCTCGTTTGAAGAAGTGGCCAGGACCTGCGGCGCATCCCAACTACGCACGATGCTCAGCGTGACTCTGCCGCTGGTACGTCCCTCCATTGTTGCCGGTGTCGCACTGGTCGTCCTTTATGTCGTCTCGGACTTCGGCGCCGTGTCGCTGCTGCGCTATCAAACCTTGACCTATGCCGTCTTCCAGCAAATGACTGGACGGTCTGACAATCAAGCGGCGAGCATCCTGAGCATGCTGCTGGTCATGCTTGCACTGCTGTTTTTATTGATGGAGCGGTGGTTTCGCCGTCAGAGCCGGTTCTACCAGACCACGGGGCGCTTTCGAGCGCCTCAACGAATCCGGTGTGGCTGGTTACACACCTCAGCACTGACGGCCTGCCTGGCCACAGTTACCGCCTTGGCATTTGGAATCCCTGCCTATCTGCTGACGACGTGGAGTCTGTCTTCGGAAGCTCAGGCGATTCTCGATGCTCGTTTCGTCGGATTTGTTTGGAACAGTGCCATGCTGTCCAGTCTGGCCGCTACGGCTGCCGTGTTGGTTGGACTGCCGCTTGCGTATCTCGCCGGCCGGCAACCGACCTGGCTCAATCTCGGCTGTTTGCAGGCGGCCTATGCCGGCTATGTGCTGCCGGGGCCTGTCGCGGCGCTTGCGGTGCTGGTTCTCTTTTTGAATGTTATGCCGTTCCTCTATGGGACCGTGCTGGTGCTGATCGTCGCCTATGTGCTACATTTCCTCCCAGCCGGCCTTCAATCACTCGAACCGTCGATTCAACAGATTACCCCCAACCTCGAAGAAGTGGCCCGTACGTTAGGACTCGGAGTTCGGGAAACTTGGCGGCGCGTCACGCTGCCGCTTATCCGTAACGGGGTGATTGTGGCATGGGTCCTGATTTTTCTACAGACCATGAAGGAGCTTCCAGCGACGTTGCTATTGAGGCCCGTGGGGTTCGACACATTGGCAATCCGTGTCTGGCTGGAGGCGAGCGAGGAATACTATCAACTGGCCGCTCCGTCCGCGCTCTTGATTGTGCTTGTTGGTCTTCCAGCACTGGTACCGTTGCTCTCGCGCGATTGGCGGGCCGCGTAGAAACCAGATGAACCCATCATCGCCTATGACGCAGAAAGATGCCGGTCAGCTTGACGGTCAAGCCGATTTATACCAACCGACGTCGTCTATCTTGGAACTCCGTTCCGTGTCCTGCGCCTATGACCCAACCAGGCCTGCGATCCAAAACATCTCGTTTTCGGTGCGAGAAGGCGAAATCCTCTGCCTACTCGGCCCGTCAGGTTGCGGCAAGACCACCGTGTTGCGGGCGATCGCCGGATTTGAGCCGGTGCGGGCCGGCCACATCTTTTTGTCGGGCCGGATGGTTTCGTCCTGCTCCGAAACCATCCCAACCGAAGAACGCCGTGTTGGCATGGTCTTTCAAGAGTATGCGCTTTTTCCACACCTGCGCGTGGCTGACAACATCGCCTTTGGACTCCGTCACCTCTCTCGGGCAGAAAAGATGGGTCGTATCCAAGACATGCTTCGGCTGACAGGCCTCGAAGGACTCGAACGCCGATATCCACATGAATTGTCGGGAGGACAACAGCAACGAGTGGCCCTCTCGCGGGCATTGGTACAGAATCCGGTCTTGCTCCTCCTGGACGAGCCATTCAGCAATTTGGACCCCGACATGGCCGGTCGAATGCGGCAGGAGGTTCACGCCCTCCTTCGTCGGACGAAGACCACGACCATATTAGTGACCCATGATCACGAGGAAGCCTTTGCGATGGCTGATCGCATCGCCGTGCTGAATCATGGATGCCTTGAACAACTCGATGCGCCAGAACTTGTTTATCACGTGCCGGCTACCCCCTTTGTTGCGGACTTTGTGGGACAAGCCGACTTTATCCCCGGGCGCATCCGGCAAGGCATGGTCCATACTGAACTCGGGGACTTCCCCAATACCCTCGACAGCGCGGAGGGAACCTCAGTCGCGGTGATGATACGCCCGGACGACATTCACCTTACCCCAAATCCATTGGCAGGACCTCGCATCATAGCCCGACAGTTCCGAGGCTCGAAGAATTTATACACCGTCCGACTCTCCTCCGGTCAGGTGGTCCACAGCAGCGAAAACTCGACCAGCGTCTACCAAGAGGGAACACCGGTGGAGGTGGGGGTGTTGGCAACACATACAGTGCTGTTTCATGCTGCTGCTCTCCCTTCCAAATCAGACTGAATTTTTCCATTGACAGAGTCGAAGAACGGATGGTATTGAGAAGCATTATCAAGAAGATGGGGTCGGGGGGAATGTCCTCTTGGATGCGCTGAAAGAAATCGTGGATTATGGAGTGATCGGCCTGCTGCTTGTCCTCAGCGTATGGGCCGTGGCGGTAGCTGTCGAACGGTGGCAGTTTTACCGACGAATTGACCCTTCCCAATATCCAAATTCACAGCTTTTCGAGATCGCCCTGACGAAGCGGTTGGTCATTATCGGAACGGTGGCAGCCAATGCCCCGTACATCGGGCTTTTGGGAACAGTCCTCGGAATCATGCTAACCTTCCACACGATGGGAACCTCAAAAACCATTGCCGTCAGTTCCGTCATGGTCGGGTTGAGCCTCGCACTGAAGGCCACGGCGGCCGGGCTTCTGGTGGCTATCCCCTGCGTGGTCATGAATAACGCCCTCCGGAGACGCGTCGCTGAACTCGTCACCCTCTATAAAGCCCAGCAACATGGATGAGGAGTTGAACCAAATCAACGTCATCCCCTTGGTTGACGTGATGCTGGTCTTACTGGTGATCGTGTTGACGACGGCCACCTTCATCAGCACCGGTCAAATTCCTGTCGATTTAGCCAAAGCGACCGAAGCCGCTGATCGGAAAGACGTACCGCTCGTCATCACATTAACCTCGCGGGGGGAACTGTATCTGAACGATTCCGCCGTTCCTGAGAATGGATTGCGGATGGTGCTTGAGCGGCAACCGAGGGAATCACTGGTGGTCGTCCGCGCCGACAAAGTGACGGTTCTGGAACGATTTGTCCAGGTGGTCGATGAACTGAAAGGCCTCGGCTTTGGCCAAGTCAGTCTTGAGGTGGTGAAATCGTGACTGGGCTTTCCTCTCACTCTCCGGATCACCCTCACCTCCATCGTCAGGGTTGGGTGTATTCTGTGGTTTTCCATGCGTTGATGGGCGCTGCCGCTCTCGCGCTGATGCCCATGTTTACATCACCGCTTGAGCCCGACTCATTCAAGTGGAACGTGGCACTGTCGGAATCTCCGAGCCTTCAACCAACAGTGGATCCGCTTCCTCACGCCACCCCGACTCCGCCACCAAAGCTACAGTCGGTGAAATCCCGATCGACACCACTCGAAGCAACGAAACCGATTCAGTCACACATGACTCAACATCGGCCCACTCAAGCCATTCAGGACGTTACGGAAGTTACGCCGGTCAATCACACCGCCTCTCCTATTATGACGAAAACCGTCGAATACCATGAAGTCAGCCGAATTGAGGAACCAGTTACGCCTCAAAAACGAGGCGTCGAAGAGCCGGCACCGGCCAATGACAGAGCCCTCAATGAACCCGTGACACCACCCGCCAGCCAATCGATCATCGATTCAGTCGCCCAACAGCCTACCATCGAGGAGACACGCGAAATACCGGCACCTGCCCGGCAGCCCGCTACCGAACAGGTAGTAGCTTCCACAGCTCCTTTGACGGCAGCGCATGCCGTCAAGGCAGACTATGGATGGCTCATGAAACAGTTGCTCGGGCGTGTCAATGAGCTCAAACAGTATCCGCACATGGCGCGCATGAATCACTGGGAAGGCAAGGTTGTCCTTCGAGCGGTCATCAAAGACGATGGTCGAGTGTTGATGGTCGATGTGCAGGAAAGCTCAGGGCGGTCCATTCTCGATGTCGATGCGATGGAAACCCTGAAAAAGGCCTCTCCTCTTAAACTGGATCATCCCTTAGGGAAACCATACGTCGCGATACTGATGCCGATCAGCTATTCCCTTCGTTAGCCCCGCCAAACGGACAGCGGGGATTGTCAGGGGTTGGCGGATGCTCAACGCCTCAGTCAATCAACACGTGAAGATGATCGATACGACCTTTTTCATCACGGAAAAACCATGCTCGGACAGGACGTCATTATGGACCGAACTCGAGGTATTTATCCCGGCCTTCCGGCGCTCTGGCAAGCCGGAGCGCGGTGGACATTCTAGTGTACCGTACGGTCGGGCTGCTGCTGCTTGCGGCTGCCCGCCACGGATCGGCCTCGGTGTACAACTTCACCTCATTCGACCAAGGATGGGGCTCATCCCCTCGCGTAGGGTTAGGGCCTCTTCGAGCAACTCGTTGTATGCATTTCTTGTCCTATACGGACATAGACCAATGTCTCATGGAGCATGCAGCCGATGACGAAGCCCGGACGATACGGTCATCCTTCCTTCACCATCGATAATAATTGCTTCAACGTCCGGTAAGTGCTCCACCAAGGCCATTCCGCGCTCAGGGCCCAACACAAAAATCCCCGTATCTAGTCCGTCGGCCACCACGCCTTCCTTGGCGATGACCGTCACACTTTGACACGCGCGTGCCGGTTGCAACGTGTGTGAATCCAAGATGTGATGATAGCGGACTCCATCTCGTTCGAAGAACCGTTCGTAATCACCTGCCGTTGAAATAGCTTCATCCTTTAAATCGATGACGGCGATCAATGCTCCTTCTTCGCGTGGGTGCCTGATACCGACAGGAAACCCCTTTCGATCTGGAAGCACACCGAAGGTTTTAATGTCTCCCGACAAGGCCACGACACCGCTCGTCGCTCCTGCCCGCTTCATCTCCTCCACTGCCCGATCGGCCGCATACCCCTTGCCAATCCCGCCGACATCGACACGCATTCCTGCACGCGGAAGATAAATGGTCTGCTTCTCCGAATTTACTTGAATGCTTGCCCAATCGACGAGCGGCTTCAGCTGTTGCAACTCCTTATCGTCGGGAATGTGTTGTTCCTCGGTCACACTCCAGGCTTCAATCACAGGGCCGAGAGCAATATTGAACCCACCCTGTGTGAGCTCTGCGAGGTCCAGAGCCCTGATGACGAGTTGGAATGTGTCTCGACTTACCGGCACAGGCCGGCGACCGGCTTCCGCGTTCACCTGTGAGAGTTCACTGTCAGAGCGCCAGGTGCTCAATAGCTGTTCAAGCCGCTTAATTTCGTCGAACGCGGCCTGTATGGCCCGATCACCCACGTTTTTGTCGGAAGCCACAGCCGTGACTGTCACGAGGGTGCCCATGTGCATCTGGATGCGTTTCGAGACAACAGGCGGAGATGTGGGTTGCATTTCTACACAGCTCGCCATCATGGGAATGACGAGACAGAGCATGCGTATGGACATGGCATGAAGGTGGCGTATCATCATTGTGGCCTCGTCCTTACCACCAGTGCCGGCGAAAATATCTCGAATACCGAGGATACGGCATGACCTCGTACAGCCGCACTTCCATCCGTGCCGGCTGTGGAAACGCCTCGACCATGGATCGCCCATCGAAGATCGGATACTGACCATCGAGAAAGTCTCGCACGCCTGCCGTTTCTGCCTGATCAGCAATCACGGAGGCTACAACCATCCGCCCATAGCGCGGCGAGTCAACTTCAAATCTCCAGGTCCCCACATACGTAATGGCACCAGCATCCACGGAAAATGCCAAGGATAACTCCGCCATGGACATGAACGGACCTTCGCTAATTTGCACTCGGGTGAGCTGATACCTTCCGGGAGGCAAACTGACTGCAAAGCGTTGATCCGGAGACTCGATCTCTACTTGAAAACGCTCGGCAGAATCCTGGTCCTCCAATACAAGAAACCGGATTTGAGGCATATACCGTCGAGAGCGTTCTCCTGTTAAAACCGTGAAGACCCGTCCCACAACCAAGTTGCCTGTGACCTCGTCTTGCCGGACCAGTGAAGGCAATTCCGTCGCGCAGCCTGTGGCACTCATGATCAGGATACCGAGTACACCTGCCTGCAACATCCGGATCGTCTTCATACGAAAATTATAAGACAAGCTGCTCGGGAATGGCAGGTCGCTCAATAAAAATTAACCGCTTGACAGACGAATGCTGATGGAGATATTAGTAATCGTTCTCAATTTAAGAATATCGATCCGTTGGCTATGGCTATCACAAACATTCCTTCGTTTGAGCGTAATCATGATCTGGAAACACGCTGTGAGTGCGGACAATTGATCGCCAAGGTATGCGGACAGGGACTGGAACTGAAATGTAAGCGTTGTAAGCGTATTGTCGTGATCCCCTTTTCATCTATCGAGGGCTGGGGAGCGTTCTCAGCATAATCCCAAGTTGTTCACGGAGGCCTATGTAGCTGCTCCATTCATTCTGCTGTCGCAGAAGACCAGAGACCACCGAGTCCCGAGTCAAACCACAACCTCAAACATGGTGGAGGATACCGATGAAGATGCGGTCAATCCTCGGGGCTCTTGTCCTTCTCGGCTTACCGGTGATGCCGGTCTTGGCGGAAAACTTGACCCCAGAGGAAATTAGAAAGATGGTCGATGAAGCGGTAGAAAAACGTTTGCAAGAACATGAACGGCGAGAAGGACCGATGGAACGCCACGAAGGTTCGGCTCCACCAGCTGCCGAACCTGGAATCGGTGCGCTTCATGAAGTCGCCAGAGAACGCCGGACAGACCAGCCGCAACCCTTATCGTTCGGAACAAGCGGATCTGGACGACTTGTCTATGCCAAACCATTCGTATCGTTCCCGAAGGCCATCGTCGGTGGTTATTTCGACATTCAATATCGAGCCCATCGCAAGCCGGTGCTGGAATCTGGTTTTGAAGACATACGAAATAATCAGGGCACCACGAATGGGTTCGACCAACAGCGATTCGTTCCATTTATTTATGCGGATATCACCGAACATGTGAAATTTGCCTCGGAAATTGAGATTGAACACGGAATCAGAGCGACCAATGACGTTGAAATCAGCTTAGAGTTCGCCCACATCGACTACCTGATCCATGAAAAGGTCAACTTACGAGGCGGGATCATCCTGGTTCCCCTCGGCAAGTTTAACCTTCTGCACGACTCCCCATTGAACGACTTGACCGATCGGCCCCTGGTCAGCCAATTCATCATTCCCTCAACCCTGTCAGAGACGGGTGCCGGCCTCTACGGAACGTTCTATCCCGGTCGAACCGGCAAATTGGATTATGAGGTCTATGTTACGACGGGTCCCTGTGGCTATGGCAAAGACGGAGAGCCTCGAGTGAACGAAGAAACCGGCACAAAAGAGGCCCGCCAGCGCAAATGTGGCTCGGCCGATGGACTGGACATTAATAATGGGAAAACAGTTGCCGGTCGTCTGGCTTTTAGCCCTATGCTAGGAGTGGAAGTCGCTGGGTCTGGTTATTATGGGAATCGATCGCCCACCAGCTACAGCCCGCTCAGTATTTTTGCCATAGACTGGACGCTTCAAAAGGGCCCTTTCGAACTTATTGGTGAAGCAGCCTGGGCCTATGCGAGAAATAACGCTCGCGCTATTCCCGGAAGTACGTTCCAGGGGATCGCACCTGGAGCCTTACTGACGGGCGTGGGCACACTCAACCCGCTGGGTACCCCTCCTGAACGACTGCAAGGGTTTTATGTCCAAGGCAACTACCACTTTATGCCTTCGTTCTTGACAAAACTCTCGCCAAAACGTTTCGGAGAAGGCTCGACATTCACCGCTGTGATTCGATACGACAGAGTCAATTTGAACGTAGCGAACAAGGGAGAGAACTCGGGGGAGCTCGAGCAAATTTCGTTCGGCTTTAACTACCGCCCGGTCGAAGACGCGGTGTTCAAGATCAGCTATCAATACATGCCCAAATCGTTTAACCCAAACAACGGGCAACGCATTCATGACGGTGCACTTGTCATTTCAGCCGCAACGTATTTTTAAGGACTCAGGGAGGCCGGCTCTTCCCGGCCTCCCCTAACATGACATCATGAGAATTGATCCATGCGAATGATTGTCCTCCTTCCGTTGTTCACATTGGCAGCCTGTGCATCATTAAGCGGTGGACAAGATCAGTATTTTGTCTGCCCATACGACACCGTCTGGGAAGCGACTTCGGAAACGATGAAAGGCTATTCGGTCACGTCGGAGAATAAAAGCAATGGAACGATTGAGACGGCGTGGGTCGAAATGGAAGGGAAACGACGATCCTATGGAATTTTTGGACGGGAGGGATTCGGCAACCGCGAACGCGCACGCCTGACGATTGCTGTCAAGCAAGATCATGACGTCTCGTCGGTGAATGTGCTGGAAACCCGTCAACGATGGCACGCCAGAGGGGGCGTATCCCAACAGGCGACAAGATGGTGGCCCATCGAGCCATCGGAAGAAGTACTGGAAGAAATCACCGGAAAACTCAACGCTCGTCTCAAAGAAAAAGGCTGTGCGGTATCCCCATGATCATAGGCCTCTTCTGCATACTCGTCACCTTGTTCATGATGCCGACACCCTCGATCGGCGCCGAACGTATTTGGGACAGAGATCTCAAACGTTATTTGACCGACCAAGAAGCGAACATGGCCGAGATCTACTTGAAGGAAGAGGAAGGGATCAAGCTCATGCTTCCGAAGTCCGAACGGATTCGGAAAGATGTCATCAGGCTCGGCTCCGAGAAAAAGTCTCTTATCGAAGAACGGATCGGCTGGAAGTTCCCGGAAGAGTCTTTCGAGGTCTACATTGGGGAAACCGGAGATCAGGTGGACGGCTACGCAGTCGTCCAAAATACCATTGGCAAACATAAACCGATGACGTACATGGTCGGTGTCGATCACAAGGGTTCGATCTCCGATATTGAACTCCTTGTGTTTCGGGAATCACGTGGGAGCGAGGTTCGCCAGAAGCGATTCAACGCTCAGTATGAAGGCAAGTCCGTTCTCGATCCGGTTCGGATCAACAAAGATATCATCAACATCAGCGGGGCAACCATGTCGGTCCGTTCCATGAGCGCCGGCATCAAACGTGTGCTTGTACTGATCGATGAATTCTACTTGAAGCCGTCCGGGATCGGCAGCGACACACTGGCCGCCAAAAAAGACAGGGGATTGTTGCCGTCCATATTTGGGAACTAGATCGAGCGGACCCAGCGTCCCCGCATGCGAAACTTCAACCAGAAATTTAGGCTGCGCGATTCCGATCGCCATATTCGGATGCTGTACACATTCTTCCTGCTATTGATGTTCGTCGGATTTTGCTTTTCCTTTTTTTGGGCACATAGTATGACGGGATTATCACCCCACGGCATCGCCGAGCACTATCGCGGGTCCGATGCGACATTTGGGGAACCCATGTCGTTTCGAGAGCTCGCGGAAATTACCCACTTCCATCTCTTTACGATGCCGGTCGTGTTCATGATCCTGACGCACGTGATGTATCTGACCGGCGCCAGTCACACCCTGAAGACGATCGTCACCTGGACCGGATTTGGTGGCGTTTTTCTGGACCTTTTGTCGCCATGGCTCATCAGTTATGTGTCCCCCATTTTTGTCGTCTCCATGTTGACCGGCGATACTCTGATGACCATCAGCTTCCTGGTCATGATGGTCGTCCCATTGTATGAAATGTGGGTGCTCGGGCAGCCGCTCATGGGAGGCAAACGACCCCAAGAATCGTAAGCATCAGAGCCAAGTACACACTTTTTCAGCGGCCAGAGGTTATGTCCACCCAGAGCCCAGGATCACACAAGATGGTCCTGGGCTCTGTCGTTCTTTTACGGAGGCACGTCATGCGTCTCGATACTACCGATCATGTTGAGCCGGCGATCTTGGCGCTCCAGGCCATGCTTCTCAAGATTGATCGGCTTCATGTTCCCGCGACGTCCCGTCGCGATCTCGAAAGTATCCTGGTACGACAAGTGAGCAGTGAGCTCGATCGGCTCCTCCCTTGGCAAGCGGGACATGGACATGGAACAGCACACGTTGCGATCCGGATCGGGTGCGCGGCGAATTTAGATGATGCGGCGTTGCATCAGCTGAAACTGGCCGCGTTGCTTCACGATATCGGCCTGCTCATGCTGCCGTTGTCTGTCCAAACCGGGAGAGGATTCTGTGAGCCGGACTTCTATGTGGCGATTCAAAATCATCCACGCCTCGGAGCCACGCTGCTTGAGCCGTTCACCTTCCTCCGTGAGGCAACCGTCATAGTCGCGCATCATCATGAGCACTGGGACGGATCGGGATATCCCTACGGCGTCAGAGGAGAGTTCATTCCCTTCGGAGCCAGAATCCTTGCCGTTGCCGATGCGTTCGAGGCCATTCAGGTTCCAGACATTCGTGATCGATCCCTACGTGACCACATCGCACTTCGAATCCTACGGGTAGCTTCGGGCACTCAATTTGATCCCTTTATCGTCAATCTATTATTCGACCTCATGCAAAAGACGGAAACTGTCACGTTGCGATGAGTATTTCCCTGACAACACCCCCGGCGTGCGACCGACGCCGGAATCGAAGTGGGAGGTTCACCGCTCCCACTTTATCGGCGGGGGTCTTCACCTCCCGAAGACCCTCGCTGCTTATTGACGCTCTATCAACAGGAAGTGATGCACCATGAGCCATTCCCACAGACCGTGCCACACACGGATTTCACGCAGTCTTCTCTCTTCCATTCTTATCCTCTGCGGTGTGGTTGCCTGCTCAGGCGGCGAAAGCACGCCCGTACCTCCCGCCGTCACGGGTACCGCCGGCGCCGAAGAAGCCGTCGGCGAACGGCTATTTCTCGAGACGCGATTCGCCCAGGCGTTCAAAGTATTCGTGGACCATGGCGGAAATATCAACGATCCCAAGGTCGGTGATGGGGTCGTCAATACGCTGGAAACATTGGGCACACCGATCGACCCAGGGCCCTTCAAAGGGATGTCGATGAACTGTCGCGCCTGCCATTTGGTGGATGACGTGCTCGCAGCTCCAGGTGGCGGCATGCGAACCTACGCCGACTTGGCGCGCCGAAGTCCGATTCCTGCCCGGGCCGATGGGAAGACGCACGCGCCAAGAAACTCTCCTCCGTTGGTCAATTCAGCCCTGGAGAGACCGGGAGGAGCCTTGTTCCATTTCGACGCCGAATTCAATTCCATGGAGGAATTGGTCGCTGCAACCTTTACCGGTCGAAACTTCGGCTGGCTTCACGGCGAAAAAGCTCAAGCGATCGCGCATATCGCAAAGGTGGTCCGAGGAGACGATGGCTCCTTTGACTTGACCGACACCGGCTTGTCCTACCGAGTGTTGTTCACCGGCACCAACCCGAACATTCCCGAGGAGCTGCGCCTGCTTCCCCCATTTCGCGCTTTCGTCGGATCAGCCAGCGACCAAGAAATCTTCGACGCGGTCGTCAAAGTGGTCGCCGCCTATGTGAAGGGGCTTCGCTTTTCACAAACCGAAGACAGCGGGGCTTTGATTCGGTCACCGTTTGATGTCTTCTTGGCGATCAACGGCTTACCTCAGCGGCCTGATCCACATGAATCTCCGCTATCCTACAGCCGGCGGCTCGGGGCGCTCATCAACGCACCAAGCTTCACGCCCCGATTCGTGACGTCCAATCCCAACCGATCGAATGGACAATTTCAGTTCCACTCTCAAGTGTTCGAGTTCGGCGCGACCGAGCTGGCCGGCTTGAAGATGTTCCTAGCGGAACCGGCCGCGATACCCGCATCACCGACCGAGTTAACCGCGGGCAAGATCGGGAATTGTCTCGCGTGCCATGCCGCACCCAACTTTACCGATTTCAAGCTGCACAATACCGGCACGACGCAAAAAGAGTACGACCTCATTCACGGTGCCGCCACATTTGCCGCGCTCGTGATCCCCAATCTTGCCACTCGTAATGGAAACTACGACGCCTTCCTTCCTGGCACTGAGAACCATCCCGCTGCCTCAGAACGTTTCCGAGCGATCCCGGTGCTTGGCAACCCGACCTTGACCGATCTGGGTGTGTGGAACATCTTCGCCAACCCCGAGATCCCAAACTCGCAGGCAAAAATCAGACTCATCCTGTGTGATGACCAGGTGCCGTGCCCCCTATCCGATTCAACGTTGCTGGATCGAGCCATAGCCAGGTTCAAGACACCGGGCCTTCGCGATTTAGGCCATTCCGCGCCCTATATGCACAATGGGCAATTTGACACCTTGGATACGATCATTGATTTTTATATAGAGGTCTCGGATCAATCGCGTAGCGGGACGCTACGCAATGGAGCGACCGAGCTTCAAGGTATCGCGCTCACGCCAAACGACATCACACCCCTTGTGGTGTTTCTCAAGTCGCTGAACGAGGACTATCAATAATCACCTGCTGATTCGGTAATACTCGTTATGATCTGTCCTCGCTGCAACAGACCTACCGGACACCAGAGTTCCCTTCTCTGGTGCAGAAACTGCCGGCGAGTCCACCGTCAGCAAGGGCAAGCTCGTGGGCTCGTGAATTCGCTCCGGACACGACGGCTCAAAGCATGGCTGAAAACACTTCCCGATCCATAAATTTCTCCACGCGTACGAATGATGGATGGGATCGCGCGATTTCCATGAGCATGCAAACTTGAGAGACGGATCATCTTGCATGCCACTACTGAAAGAAGGTCGGTGGACGGGTGGCGTTATAAGAGATCGGGGTCTCGCACGTACGGTTTTGGTGAACCGTACGTACCGAACAGGATGGACGAGTAACTACTTCTTGATTTGCTCCGAAAGAAATCGATCGAGACCGACTTGTTCGATCGTCCGCAGTTGCGTTTCATACCAGTCAACGTGCTCTTCCGAATCCTGAATCATATGCTCCAGCAGGTGACGTGTTGTGAAATCACTGACTTTGGCGCAATGTGCGATTGCCTTTCGGAGCGATTCAACATCTTCACGTTCGAAATCCAGATCGGCTCGAAACAGCGCCGCCACATCCCGCCCCTCTGCGACCGTATCGAGTTGTCCCACATTCGGCGTCCCGTTTAGGTACAAGATATGGTCTATCAGTCCGGCAGAGTGTTGCACTTCTTCGGTTGCCAGATGGCTATAGAACTCATGCAGCCGTTCATAGCCCCAATTCTTGCACATGGCGGCATGCAGCAGATACTGGTGCACCGCCGTTAATTCGGCTTGTAAGACCTGATTGAGAAGTTCAACGACACCTTCTTTGGCTTTCATGCTGCCTCAGGATTCTTTCTTGATTTGCTCGGCAAGGTAATTCTCCAGGCCGACTTGCTTGATGGTTTCAAATTGGGTTTCGATCCAATCAATATGCGCGTCAACGTCCTTCGCCATGTCTTCGAGCATGTGCCGCGTCGTGAAATCAGCAACCTTGGTGCAATGCACGATTCCTTCGTTGAGCAAGCTCAGCATTTCCTGCTCTGCCTTCAAGTCCAATTTGAACTGTTCCGGAACGGTCTCGCCGACTTGGACGGCGTTCATTCGCTGCATATTGGGCACACCTTCCAGGTAAAGAATATGCCCGATGAGTTCATCGGCATCTTTCATCTCATCGATGCTCCGTTCACGCACTTTGTGCTGCAGACGCTCGTACCCCCAGTTCTCGCACATTTTGGCATGAACGAAATACTGATTGATGGCGGTCAAATCCGCCGTGAGGATTTTGTTGAGGATATTGATGACCCCTTCTTTTGCTTTCATGATCGGTTCTCCTTTCGTGCTAAGCCGACCGCTTTTTGCCATTATCACCACGTCTGATTGATATCGTCAACTCGAGAAATAGTTCCATTTCGAGTTTACTTCTCAGTTTCAGATGACATAAGTTCTCAGTATCACGGGGCCGCGCCTACTCCTGAAGAACGACCGTCTTCTGATACGGATCGAGAGCCATGGTTCGACTACTTGAAAGAGCGGTCGACGAGATGGTAAGTTTCGTCGAATATCGACCGTCTTGGATTTGATACGGCAGATGACCTCATGATCAAGCAGGCAAGGCGTATCGGCCCGCTTCTTTTTTTATTCGTTCTCGCGGCGACATTGAGCCCCGGCACCGTCGTGGCGCACGGAAACGTGTCGATCGAAGAAGACACCTGTGTGCGCAGAATCGGTGGGAACATGGTGCATTTCAGCGCATACCAACCTCAGATTGAGCCGAAAGCTCAATACTGCACGGACATCCCGGATGTGGGTGATACTTTTCTGGTCGTGGATCTGATTGACCCAAGCCTGCGGACGCTGCCGGTTGGGGTCAAGATCATCCAAGGGGTCAATGAAAACGAGCAAGACGAGACCAAGACAGTGGCGTATTGGAAGCCGGCTTCTCACCCGGACGGTGTGGTGAGGGGCGAAGCCAAACTGGACAAGGGCCTTTATAAGTTAGTCATCACCGCCGAAGGGCTGAGCCCTTCATCTTATTTGCTGCGCGTGCAACAGGTCGACTATTCAAAACTCGGACGCGCAGCACTGGGGCCTTTAGCATTGCTGCTGGTACTCGGGATCGTCGGGTACGAACTCTCGAAATCGGTCAAAGTGCGGGGTTGGTTTGCCCGACGTCGTACATGAGCAGCCAGGCGCGACATGTCAGTATTTAAGCATTTACTCTACCATTTCAGAGAGGGATCACTCATGAGGCCTTTCGTAAACCTAAAGCTGACGGTTGGATATGCGGTATTTGCGGTGGGTGCTCTCTTGTCTTCACAAGTCCACGCTCACGGTGGGCTCTCCATGGCCGAGGACATGTGCAAACTCACGGTTGGCCCCTATATGATGCACTTCAGTGGCTACCAACCTGAGAACACACAGGAGAAACAATTCTGTGAAGACATCCCGGCAACCGGCCAAACGATTGTCGTCTTGGATTACATTGAGCAAGAACTTCGCACACTACCCGCCGAGGTTCGCATCATCAAGGACACCGGCTCGGAGGACAATCTTGAGGCTAATACAGTCTTCCACCTTCCAGCAAAGGTGTATCCCAATGGTTCCATCGATTTTACCTACACTTTTGACAAGCCGGGGAAATTCGTCGGCATGGTCACCGTGGGCGATAAGCAGCAACATATCTCCCGGTTTCCATTCTCGGTAGGAGAGCCGAAGTTTTTTTCAAAATTCCTAAATATCTATATGGTTCCTGTAGCGGCCGTGATCATCGTAGTTGGGATTGTGTTTTTCATGCGCGATCGCCGCAAACCGTCGCAGGTAGCGGTTTCCTAGGGTCGCAATCGCGGCTGGGGCGCTACGCATTATAGGGATCAGAGAAAGAAGAGGTTTGACCATGTCCTGTCACTTTCTGATTCGAACTTGGGTGTGTTGCGTGTTGCTTCTGGTCGCAGCTCCCTTCTCGGCGCTGGCCCAGCATGGACACGAATTGGCGACAGATACCTGCGTCCTGCACATCGGACCGTATAAGATGTACTTCAACAGCTACCAGCCTGACACCTATTACGATAGGCAATTCTGCCAGGAACTGCCGGGGCTCGGAAACACGGTCTTGGTCCTTGATTATGTGGAGCAGGAGCTTCGCTCTCTCCCCGTGGAAGTGCGTATCATCAGAGATACCGGCTCGGAGGACAATCTCGAAGCCGTGACAGTCACACACCTTCCTGCCAAGGTTTACCCGACCGGATCCATTGACGTGAAGTATAACTTTGACAAGCCCGGAAAATTCGTCGGCTTGGTGTCAATCGGTGAAAAGCGCGAACACCTCTCACGCTTTCCATTTTCGGTCGGTGAAACCGGAGCCGTGTCACACCTACAGCACTATATGATGGTTATTGTGCCTGTCTTGGTCGGCATCGCTGTCGCGGTGTTCTTCTCCTTCCGCGATCGTCGCAAACCTTCGGAAATCACCCGTGCCGTAGGCGGCTGACCCATCGCAGAAGCGATACGCTAAACAGCCAGATACGTCACGTTTTCTCGGGTACAGCACTCGGGCACGAGGAGGAATAATGATCGGCTCACCGCGCAGGCGCACGTTCGCGCGCTTCATCTTGGTCGTGACATTCGTCCTGGGGATGCCCATCACCTCGGCCTTTGCGCATTCTATGTTGGTGAAGGCGGAGCCTCCACGACGCGCCATCCTCACTAAGTCACCGACTCAAGTGCGATTATGGTTCAACGAGAAGATTGAGGGAGACTATGCCTCGCTCGTGGTCCTTGATGCCAAGAAGCAGCCGATCACCGACTTGAAACCCACCCTTGCCCCTGATGACCAGAAATCGATTCTGCTGCCATTGCCGGATCTGGCACCCGGCAAGTATTCTGTAAAGTTTCGTGTCCTCTCCGTCGATGGTCACGTGGTCGAATCTGCCTTCGACTTTACCGTAAAGGGCGAAGCTCAAAGGAAATGATCGAGGCTGCCGGTGCGCTGTTCCGTTTTCTGCAACTAGCGTCCAATATGATACTGATCGGTGGTTGCGTCTTTTTAGCAATCGCCGAACAGCGGTTCATCGGCTCCGGACATCCGTGGCCGTCCCGCCTGAAAAAGACTTTTCCCTGGCTGGCGATCGCGACCCTGACGGGATTATTCGGTCTTTTGGCGACAACAACCGCGCAAGCGACCGGGGTCCCCGAAAATGCCTGGAATCCGCAAGCCTGGTTGGATTTCTTGCAAAAGACTCGAATCGGGCTCATTTGGATCTTGCGTACCGCCAGCGCCCTTTCCGTTCTTGCAATCGTCCTGTACGTCTGGACTGCGCCTGCCGCGCGATGGCGCTACGTCCTTTGTGCGTCAGCCGCTGCGCTGACCTTGGCCCTGGGTTCACTCGCCAGTCATTCGGCAGCCGAAGAGCAAGCGTTAGTATCTACATTGTCTTACGCCTTGCATCTCATCGCGGCCAGCGCCTGGTTCGGTGGCCTCCCCGGAGTCATCCTGGTTGCCTCTTCATCCGCCGCCGCTGCAACTTGCTCGACCGAAGAAAGAACGCGCGCCAGCGACGTGTTGAACCGGTTTTCGGCGATGGCTTTCCCAACGATGATCGCCGTCGTCGTGTCGGGCGTTGTCGTGGCCAATCGTATGATTGACACCAACTATGCCGGACTGGTCGCAACCACCTACGGGTGGCTCCTCATCACAAAGTTGATGTTACTCGCCGTCATTCTTTCCATCGCCTCACGAGCAAAGTCTGTTTGGGTACCCTCCCTCAAACAAGGTTCGGAAACAGCCGCAGTCGGCGGACAAAAGCTCAGGACATGGGTGAAGGTCGAATTTCTCCTCGCCATTCTATTGGTCATTGTCGCAACCTTGCTGGCCAATGCCGTCCCGGCAAAGCATGACGTCATCGACAACTGGCCCTATCCATTCCGCTTCTCGATCGACGCTACATGGGGCGACTGGCTTGTACGGGCACTCGTGGGGGTCGGAGTCGTCCTCTTGATGATAGCCGCGGCGACGATCGCTCTCGGCCGTAAGAAAGAGTGGACGGCCCCGTGGCGTATTGCGGTTCCGGCAGTCCTGGGAATCTTCGGACTCGCCGCGACCTTCTATCCCATAGCCGTGCAATCGTACCCGGAAACCTACAGGAAGACCCCGGTGCCGTTTGATGCCATCTCCATTGCAAACGGTGTCGACCTCTTTGCCGCGAATTGCATTCCTTGTCATGGCCCCCAAGCAAAAGGGAACGGCGTGTTGGCCAAGACGTTACCGAAACAACCAGTAGACCTTCTCACAGAGCCTCATACCGCCATGCACACCGCGGGTGACTTTTTCCATTGGCTGACCTACGGTCGATTCAACGGAATTATGCCGCCCTTCGGGGAGAAATTCTCCGAAGAAGAGCGCTGGGACGTGTTGAACTTTCTTCATGCCAATTCCCGAGGGTATCAGTCAAGAATCATCACTCCCCGTATTCTCCCCGAACAACCGTTCATGGCTACGCCAAACTTCTCGTACACGGCGCACGACGGATCGAGTGGGACATTGAAAGATTTTCGCGGGAAACAAGACGTGCTGCTTGTCCTCTTCTCCTGGCCAGAGTCGCGCGGGCGGCTTGACCAATTACGCACGGCTGCCGCCACGATCACCGGAAAAAATACAGCTATCTTGGCAGTTCCCATGACCGACCTGCCTCCAGATGAGCTGGCCGCAACCGTTCACGATATGCCCTTCCCTATTGTCACCCAGGGGGCGCGAGAAATCGCCCGCAGCTATGCGCTGTTCCGTCGAACTCTCTCCATTCCAGACCTATTCGGCGAAGGGACACGTCCGAGGCATATGGAATTTCTCTTCGACCGTTACGGTTATTTACGAGCACGGTGGATCCCTGACGGCGACGCAGCGGGGTGGACGGATATTGCTTTCCTAGTACAGCAGATCGCTCTCCTCAATCAGGAACGAGAGATCTTGCCTCCTCCCGGTGATCACGTCCATTGAAGAGTGTTCTTGCGTAGTCGACCGAGCCATCCTGTTTAAACAAAAACACCCTACAGAAGGACTGGTCTGCAAGTAAAACTGGCGCCAGAAATCATGCCGGCTCACCTTGACTTCCAACACCTACAAGAGTATACCTGCGGGCGCACAAGCCAGACCTTCCATTCACGCTGTCCACAAGGGTTTAGCGGGCCTTACCCATGATATTTTGCTTGACTCGTCTTGAAGCTTTGTCGGATACTTGTGCACCTTTCGCGGGTCCTTCCACGGGAATAAATTCATAGGTTGTGGCGGGATCCTTTATTTTGGAACGTGGCATTCGGTAGCTGCACACTTTCATTTAACACAAGGAGGTAGGGGACATGGCAGCTGACAGTTCGGGGCGAGGGTACGACATTTCGCAGTGGTACGACTCGAAGCCGGTGAAGATCGGCTGGTTGGCGATCTTAGGGATCGGGGTGTTTTGGGTACTGTATCAGCGGGCGTTCGGGTACTCGCACGG
>JACXTT010000651.1_pt1 | contig 59149 bp, 54 predicted proteins | sample 9270951 | NCBI WGS metagenome assembly JACXTT01 (sample SAMN15532306, study PRJNA645909) | rock metagenome | isolation source: weathered quartz diorite | place: Puerto Rico | collected 2017-06-21
GTGGGAGTTGTACGGCCGGGGCGAATAAAGGGAGATATGGGCCATCCGAACCTGCGACGTCGTAATGGTGAGGAACCGGTGGAATATCCGTCACAGGAACTAAAGGAAATCTTAGGCAGAACATTGGGCGTGCCTTTATTCCAGGAGCAGGCCATGGAGATCGCCATAGTTGCCGCGGGCTTTACACCCGCGGAAGCCGACGAGCTCCGCCGGAGTATGGCCAGTTTTAAAGCCAATGGCAAACTGGGCCTGTATGAAAAAAAGCTGGTGGACGGCATGGTGGCCAGGGGATATGAAGAAGGGTTTTCAAGAAGGGTGTTTAAGCAATTGCAGGGTTTTGAAGGCTATGGCTTTCCGGAAAGCCATGCCGCTTCCTTTGCTTTACTGGTTTATATATCTTCCTGGCTGAAATATTATTACCCCGATGTATTCTGTGCAGCCTTGCTGAACAGCCAACCCATGGGATTTTACCAGCCCGCGCAGATAGTTCGGGATGCCAAAGATCACGGGGTTAAAATTTTGCCGGCAGATGTCAATCATTCTTATTGGGACAATACACTGGAAGAAAAAGATGGTGTTTATCATACTGTGCGTTTAGGCTTCCGGCAGGTCAAAGGATTAAGGGAAGAGGATATGATCTTATTAATAGCAGGTCGACATCCATGCTATAGTCATGTTGACCAGTTACGGAGAACCGGTGTATCTGAAGCGGCTTTGGAAAAGCTGTCGGATGCGGACGCCTTCCGCTCATTAGGTACAGACCGCCGCCAGGCTTTATGGGAGGTATCGGCTCTTGGTGACCGGCCGATCGCCTTGTTTGATGGCACGCCATCAGAAAGTACGAAGGAAATACAGGTTCAGCTTCCGCTGATGACCGAGGGTGAACACGTGGTGCAGGATTATTCAGCTACGGGATTATCCCTGAAAAATCATCCGGTAGCGCTGGTTCGTGAAAAGCTGGCTTTGTTGCACAATAGGCCAATCGCTGAACTTAAAAAGAGGAGAGACGGAGATCCCATCAAAGTCGCGGGTTTGATCACTGTTCGTCAAAGGCCGGGGACGGCTAAAGGTATCTTATTTATGACACTGGAAGATGAAACCGGTGCGGCAAATATCGTGGTATGGGAAAAGTTGTTTGATACCTATCGTAAAGAAATTATCCAGTCCCGTTTGTTCATGGTCGAAGGGAAATTGCAGATCGAGGGAGAAGTGATCCATGTGGTCGCCAAACGCTGTTTTAATCTGAACAGCCTGCTGCGTGGTTTGACCGCAGGCAACCAGGACGATCTGCCGCTGTTAACCCTGGCGCGGGCAGATGAAACGACAGCGCCAGGGCCCGATAGCCGGGAAGTGTTTCATAAGGGGAGAAATTTTAAGTAATTAGTTAAATTATAAATACTAAAAATATTAGTATTTTTTACTGTTTTTTGTGTTTTTTTCTCGATTTTTGTTTTAATGAGAAGTAAGTTATTTCACGAGAAGCCAAAAACGGTCAAAATAGGAGGAGAGCGATGGCTGCGCATTATACCGGACAGTGGCGAGGGGTATATGCTTTACGACATCTTACAGGAGATTGCTATCGGTCGTATTCTCTTTGATGCTAATGACAACTGGATATACGACGGTGATGTATTGACCGTTGATGAACAGGAAGATGCGGCAGGGTTTATTAGCGGCAATCATAAAGAAATGGATAAATTGATCAGGAGCTTAGGATAAAGATGATGGAGCAATTGTGTTTTTTCCCCGAGGCAGGACAAAGTAGGGGACTGCCTACCGATTTCCTGGAATATTTTCCCGGTTTGTTCAGCGAGGAAGAAGGAAATAGGTATCTGCAAAAACTGATAGCGGAAGCGCCCTGGAAACAAACCGTACAAAAAATGTACGATAAAGAAGTGATCACACCTCGGTTAACTGCCTGGTATGGTGATCTCGGTACTGATTATTCTCATCCTGGCAGAATATCCAACCCGACCCCGTGGACACCGGAATTGTTGGCTATCAAGCGAATCGTAGAACCTTTGGCTGGGACTCAATTCAATAGCGTTTTATTAAACTATTACCGCGATGGTAATGATTCCGTTGCCTGGCACAGTGACAAGGAAAGCATTCTGGGCAAACATCCGGTGATCGCTTCGGTCAGCTTTGGCCAGGTCCGCAGTTTTGATATCCGTAATAAAGCAGACCATAGCGACAAGTATTCAGTTCGGCTGGAGCATGGTTCATTTCTGCTGATGAAAAGCGGATTGCAGGAACATTGGGAGCATCGTATCGCCAAGTCCCCTAAACCCATGAAAGTACGTGTTAACCTGACCTTCCGGGTTGTCATCTGATTTTTACCAAAGAATTTAATTTTTAAACTATCCACCATATATATTCGCAGCATGAAGAAACTGTTTATTTTTTGTCTGATCGCCCTTCCCGCAGCACTGATCTCCTGGGGTTTCAAAGGACACCGGGCTATCGCGACAATCGCGCAAAAACACCTGACCAGTAATACCGCTTATGCCGTCTCTGCTTACCTCAAAGGAGAAAGCATGGCAGAAGTGGCCACCTGGGCAGATGAGAACCGCAATTCCACTACTGCTCCCTGGCATTTTCTGAATTTGCCCCTGGGCTTAACACACGAACAATTTATCAAATTTGTGAGCGAGAGCGATAATAATGTTTATAGCGCGATCCTGAAGACAGAAGCTAGCCTGAAGGATAGAAGTTTAACACCTGATCAAAAGAACGAAGCACTAAAATACCTGATCCATCTGGTGGGTGACGCTCATCAGCCAATGCACGTCAGTCGTAAAGAGGATAAAGGCGGTAACACCATACAAGTACGTTTCGACAATAAGGGAACCAACCTGCACAGCCTTTGGGACAGCAAACTGATTGATCATGAAGGTTTAAGTGAAGCGGAAATTGTCAGGTCATACGATGTGGCGACAAGCACGCAGATCAGGCAGTGGCAATCAGACAGCCCCATGGAATGGATCTGGGAAAGTTACCAGGTCAGCAGTGAACTTTATGCACAGGCCAAACCCGGCCAGGAAATAGATGAAGCTTATTACCAGAAGTACATCACGGTTATCCATAAACGCATCGATCAAGCCGGTATCCGTTTGGCTGGTGAACTCAATAAGCTGTTCAATAATGAGCAGGTGAAAGTGAGCAATGCTGTGTCTGTGTCTTCAGCAGGTACTCCAAATGTAACTGCCATAAAACTGGAGGAGATCAGGAATTCGATTGGGAAAAATGTGAGTGTGCAAGGCAAGGTGTACAGCAGCAAGGATATTGGCAGTATGGTACTGGTCAATTTAGGTGCGGCCTACCCCAATCAATTATTAACGATCGCGCTAAAAGGTAAAGCCAAAGAGCTGGGGAACCAGTTAAATGATAAGATGATCACAGTGGAAGGAGAGGTCATTGACTATAAAGGGAAACCGGAGATCATTATCACGGATACATCAAAGGTCAAATTTTGATTTATGCATGAACCGTTCATTATACCGGTGATCTACCAGGGAACAGAGCACGAATTTAAAGCGCGTTTTGAGCGGTGGGGGTACACCCACCGCATTGCCGTGTTGATCGATGAAATGACTGTTACATTTGAGCCGGATGAGGAAGGTGGCTACCGGGCTTTGAGCAATAATGGGCAGCCCCTGGCAGCAAATTCAGTAGATATTCACTTGTTTCAATTGATAGCAGAAAAGCTGGCCAAGCTTAGCAATGCTTGAATCTTTCTTAATCTAACCCCGGGTTATTGATCTTTAGTTAATAAGGAAGGCCTTATATTATTATCGTAGATCTGCGTATGAAACCTCATCTTTTTCTGTTCAAACAATATGTAAACCTGGAATGCCTGAAGCCTTACCCGTGGTCATGCCGCGAAGGTAATAAATCAGGTGGCCTAAATACAGATCACGTTTATCTTCATGATGGATGAAAATAGCTATCAATAATTTGGTTGGGATCAGCGTTTTTTGATTATTTTCTTTAGAATATTTAAAGGCTTGGTTTTAAAATCAATGACGTGAATTTTCGATTACTTCGTACGCAATTCCGATCGATATTTCATTATGCGATGATGTAAAGTAATCAAAAACCGGATTGTACTAAATTTTAAATTGGTTTCACGATCAAACAGAATAGTCTTTATTTCTATAAATTAATAATAAATCAGTTGTAGCTCACTAATTGCAGAAGCATTGATGTCGCCACCTAAATTGCAAAAAGGTAACAAATTACCTGAGATATGCAGTGATTGTAATGAATTAGTGTCTAAGATATCTTTAAAGATGGAGTCTTTACAGTCACTTATATTGACGATCTCCGGAAAGTATTGACTAACAAGGGAATAAACTTTAAGCTGTGGAATGATGATATCTATATTAGTTGACGTCATATATTTCATAGAATTTAATAAATCTATGTGCGCTCTTGCCTGTTCTTGCCAGTAATGATGAGTATGGTTTTTTCCCGCTATAAAATAGCAAACGGCTAAAAATTTAAAATCGACTGTGTTAGTTTTTCCCAGATTCTGGTCACCGGCTTTTAGTATTTCAGAAACGACCTTAATTGTTTCATATAATATCGTTTCCACCGTTGGCTCGTTAATTTTAGAGTTTAAAAAATCGCTCAAAAGAACAATGACCTGACCTAGGAATCTGAGATCAATGGATATGGAATTTTCTTTAATTTTTTTCAATAAACCATTATCTCCTATCAATTCGTCATGAAGCTCGTCGGTTAAAACAATCAAGCAGGTTTCATGCGTGATAGTTTTAAATCGGTTTACGTTGGTATTAATACTTTTCATTCTCTTAAAAAAGTACAGCAATTTGCCAAGCGTGCCATTCCCAAGTGACAAATTGTTGTCTGGAGCAAACATTAATGCTTTATATATAGCATTGTCAACATCTTCCAATATTTCGTCAGTGTTAGCTTCGAAAAAATCATTTTGCACTAACCATTCAATTGCCCATCCGATACCAGATAGACCATTTGAGAAGTTTATCTCATTGATACGAGTAATGTCTTCTGTAATAGCATCGAACATATCAAAGCCTTTATCAGTAAGTGTAGGATCTTTTGTATATTTTGATAGTATAAAATAAGCGAGTCCTAACCCTGTTTTTCCATTTATTAAACCTATACCATTTGGGAAATAATCATTGCTTTTATAGTTCTTAATTATTTCAATCAATATTTTTTCCATAGGCCTTATTCAGTTAACGATTTTTTCCAGGACCAGTTGTTGACATAACCCTGCAGTTCGTTTTTATGCATACGGCAGATTTTTAGATACTCCTCCATGTAATTCATATAAACAACACTATTCAAATAGCCGGAATTTTCTTTTCTGGTATGATGTAAATGGAATAATGGGCCTTTGACCCTTTTCACCCGATGTCCCAAATTTCCCATTCGTTTAACACGTTCAATATCCTCTGGTCCCCAGCTTTTGAAAAATTCATTATCTCCCCCCGATGCTATGTACAAATCTTTTTTTGTGAAAATTGCACCGCCCCATGAACGTTTCGTTGCTGTGTGGAATTTATAACGGTTCTGATAAAGTAAATCTGCGTCGGTGAGTTTGTTAAAGGCAATCTTAAAAAGATTGTCAACACCGAGAAAAGTTCCATCATAAGGAGAGACCATATCTGTATCATTATCTCTCAATAATGCAACACTATTGACAATTTGTTGTATGGGTAATATTATATCCGTATCATAAATGGCAATTATGTTGGTTCGGGCTCTTTTAATTAATTGGTTATTAAGCCATGCATGGTTGAATAATCTGTTTTCATTTGGAAAGAAAAATAATTGGCAATCTTTTGGTAGTTTATTTCGTGATATTTTTCCGATGTTGCCACTTTCGCCAATAATGATGTTTGTATCAAAAAATTTATCAAGCCAGCGGGTTACTAATAGCAAATTTTCCAATCGGTCATCTGAATCTATGCTTACGGGAATCAGAAAGCTTGTGTCCCGCAAATTAATCCTGTCTTTTCGCTGATGTTGTTTGTAATCATTAATTAGCCCCACCATGAACTTACTGCATGTTTGGTCATTTATGGAGCTCAAATCTTCGTCATAAGGAGGGTATTGTGTGTATTCTACCTTACAAAATGACCTTGGCTTCGCAGATATTGAACCTCCTGTATAATGTAAAATTTTACAATCATGCCATTTTTGGATTTCTTGATCAGGCCAGCAAAAATCTAATTCATGATCAATCTTAACTTCATGCTCATACAGCAAAGCATTCCATAAAACCGCCCACATATCAGCGCACCATGCTTGTATTCCTTTATGTTCACTTCGCTTTTTACCTGCGGTTGCATACTCTTTTTCAGCATTAACATTGTTAAAACGGGTTAGGAGCTTAAATAACGCCTCACAGTCTTTTTCTACCTTACACCAATAATCATATGTGACATTTTTTAACAAATACTGAGCTCCCCCTGCATTTGCATCGTTTTCCAGGACGGTTTGCGCAGTTATATTTACGGTATTACACATTTCCAAAAACAATTCGCGGCTACCCGAAGAAATGATATAATCCGTATTTATGTAACTTTTGGTATCTGAAACAAACCAGTAATGGCCTTTTGCAAGTTTTTGAAAATCAGGCAGTTTTCTGAAAATTATATCTGAATCATGATAAAAAATAACCTCATTTTCTAATTCTGGAAATGCATGAAAGTGTTGCTTGATGATATTAGGCCGAATGGAGGAAGGATACTGTTTCTCGATTCTCATATCAGGATAAGCAAATATTTTAATATCCGGGTTTTTTAATATGATGTCTTCGAAATGCATTCTCAGCCCTCTTTTTTGATCATATCCGACCAAAATATGCATATTCCCTGGCTGAACACCACGGCGTTTAAAGTTGAATATTTGTAAGTCGATTTGCCAGCTAAAATAAAAGTCATCGGGTTGCGCAGAAAGAAAAATCATTTGAAATGGCTTATATTAATAAATAGAATTTCGAAATAAATTCCCCTCTGATTGTTAATTGACCTGCATTTCATTTAATGCTTGAATTAACTGTAAACTTTGTTGTAATTGTATCTGCAGCTGTTTTAATTTATCTGTAGGTAGTGAAACTAAATCGGTTATTCGAACCTCATGATTATCATCCTTAGTGACTTTGACACCATTTATTTCCATCATTAATTCATTTACTTTCACATCTAATTTTTTTGCAAGTCGGAAAAGAAGGTCGGCACTAGGATGAGATTTTCCGTTTTCTAGTTTATTATAGGTAGCCTGTTCAATACAAAGAGCGTCTGCAAGATTTTGTTGTGATAATTGTTTTTGCTTGCGTAGTTCTTTAACTCTGCTGGTGTTTACAATAAACATAAATCATAATCATTTTGGTGTGTAAATCATATCTGCTTAAATCAAACATAGATATTAAAAATATTTATATGTTATTTTTAAATTACACAAACGTTTGCGTGGGAAATTATTAAATAATTGTTAGTCAGAAGATAGGAGTGGAATAGCTGTAGGTGCGATGTGGTAATTTAAAATATGAAGGGTGATCGGTGAATTGGTGAATGGAATATATTTTATTGATTGATATTCAATTTTTTGCTATGTCAATTAAGAATAAATTTATGCAAAACGGGAATACCGATATTGTTTTAGACAATCATAAATTTAATAGTTTAGATATAACAAAAATATTTAGCTTTTAAACCAATGAGAACCTTAAAAAAACTTAATTTACAGCAATTGAACACAGAAGCGCACATTATGCGTGAACTTGATCAGAAAAACATTTTGGGCGGTTTGGGGACCGCTACTACTACGCTACCCTATTGTTTCATCATGTCAAATATGCCCATGTCTATGACACCTCAAGATGGCAATGAATGTGTGGCAGCTACTCTCGGTTACATATCTTCCTTATATGGAAATTCATCACAGGATGAAAGTTATTTTGTTAATTCATGGGAAAGTCAAAACCCTAATGCAGATGTATATAATAACGGAATGAGCGGTACTTATTCTCAAATGGACAGTTTTGTGGGGCAAAGCTTTTCAACCTGTACTTTAGTGCAAGCCGGAGGGATTATCGGCGCTCTAAATCAAGGTGACCCTGTTTTTGTTCAAATGAGTAACACTGGCACCAGTCAACAACATGCGCTTACGGTTATAGGCTATGACAGTTCTCCCAATAATCCTAATTTGGCACTTATGGATCCTGCTACAGGTAGCATAACTCATATGTCTTTATCCGACTTTAATAGTAAAGGAAAAAATGCAGTGGTTATAACAGGTCCATGCACTCCATAAGTATTAATGTGTGTTTAATGAAAAATAGATTTCTAATACTGTTTGTGAATATATTTTTTCAATTAATTTCTAAAGCAGGTTTTGGTCAGCAAAACAAGCTTGGAGGTACCTACATTACCGATATATCTGATTTTTCTGGGGGGAGGTCATATTTTACGTCCATTACCTATAAATATAGGAAGGATACGTTCTTTTATTGGCATGGAACTGAGTACGGTGAGACAACAGGTACAGGAGTATATAAAATTGACGGAAATAAATTATATCTAATATTTGAAAACAACAAAGAACAAAAGTCGTCAAAAAGATTATGGACTTTAACGCCCGTTTTCGGTCGCCCGGTACCGGATAATTATGAACTTTCTTTTAACGCCATTGACGATCAAGGTAAGGAGGAGTATGGAAGCTCTCTCATAATTAAAACCGCTTCCGGCCTCAATGACACACTATCAATCGTAAATACCCCTCTTATTAAAGCCTATAAAAATCGGGATTTTCCTCTGCAGGTTAAGGGTATTCTCATATCACATAAGCCGGTGAATTTTGAAATAGATACACCTGGTTGTTACAATGTCAATATTAATTTTCAGCAATTGGGTAATGAGAAAATTTGTAACGGGGAGATTTGGATGTATAATATTATTGAATTGAAGCAAGATAAGATGATCTTGCAAGAAATAAAAGGTTCAGACGAGACGAAGAAATCTCAGGAATTTATTTTTATTTCTTATAAGAAAGGTTATTCACAATAATTTAATTGCTTAGATTACTAAAATCGTAATATTTCGCAGCCTCAACATCGTAATTAATAATATGGTACGGGTTCTACTATAGGCGGAAAACCGTACCATATCGATTGCTCTATTAAACAATAGAGCAAACAGGCGATATGTTATCTCTTAAAAATAAGATCATCATTAATAAACAGACTTTTCAATAATTACTTATGCTATTAGATGTAAAACAAGGTCATAAAAAGACTGCGTTTCAAATTAGTTCGTTCGTAGCACTAATGATGTTGGTGTTAAATTGTTCGGCACAGGATATCCTGTCAAATGCTTTTAATGATCGATTAACAAGGGCAAATATGTTGTTTAATCGCCCCGACAGTTTTGTCTCTATACCTGTTACTCCTAATAAGCAGGTGCTTTATGAGTACGCCGTTAAACACGTTAATAAAAACGTAGAGGTCAGGTATATTGTCAATCCTTTGGATATTCAATTGAAATCTTATAATGAACTCGTGAAAAACAAAAAGCCGGGTGAAGTGCTTATTGATCCCAATACATCGTACTTGGCCTATTTCTACTCAATGTTGAAGAGTATATCAGGCAGCCCTCCTGCAAATTTTACAGCGATCAATGAGGAACGGGCAAAAAAAAATTTTCAGGCTGATTGGGCGGCATTCACTTTTATTAACCTAAACAAAGAATTCGGTCAAAATTATAAGTATTGTTTAGTCGTGGCTTTACATAAAAATAATTCTGGAGATGCTTATTGCATTTATCTTTCGGATGAGAGAGAGAGTTTGATTCATTCTGCTTATGCAAATAATTTAAGCTCGTTGAAGTTTAAAGAATAAACCCAATTTACCCCCCCCCGTATCATTAATAATATGCTAAAAACCTTCCCAAACGAGCGTCAGCTCGATATTATGGATTGTGGACCGGCCTGCTTAAAAATTATAGCTAAGCATTATGGTAAATTTTACAGTTTACAATATCTGCGGGATAAATGTGGTATTACGAGAGAAGGGGTGTCAATTTTGGACCTTAGTCATGCCGCTGAACAAATTGGTTTGCGTACTCTTTCTGTAAAGGCAGACATCAATTTACTGCAACGTGTACCATTACCCTGCATCATACATTGGGATGACAGTCATTTTATTGTTGTATACAGAACCACATCGAAAAAAATTTTTGTTTCTGACCCGGCAAAAGGACTTTTACAATATTCTCACCAGCAATTTATTAATGGGTGGTATAAAGCAAATGAACAATTAGGGATTGTACTTGCCATTGAACCCCAGGCAGATTTTAAACAACGAGAAGCCGGCGAGAGGTTAGAAAGAGAAAAAACCTTTCAAAATATTCTTGGTTATTTCCTTCCTTACAAAAAAAGCCTGCTTACACTTTTTGCTGTCATGTTGTTAGTTACGGTGCTTCAAGGTTTTTTACCTTTTATTTCAAAAGCAGTTATTGATGTTGGTATTCAAACACATGATATAAACTTTATCAATTTAGTTTTAATAGCAAATGTTGCCATTGTTGTTAGCGTAATGCTTTGTAATGTTGTCAGAGATTGGATTTTGATGCATATAACCTCAAGATTAAACATTGCGCTGATATCAGATTACCTGATAAAAATAATGAAACTGCCTATTTTATTTTTTGAAACAAAATCGACCGGAGATATTTTGCAGCGGGCCAATGACCATGAGCGTATCAGGAGCTTTATCATGAATAACTCCATAAACCTCATTTTTTCTTTACTTACCTTCGGGATTTTCGCTGTAATCCTGCTTGTTTACAATATTACAATATTTTTTATATTTCTAATTGGGAGTATTTTATATGTCGGCTGGGTCTTTTTATTCCTTAATATAAGGAAAAAATTGGACTGGGAGTACTTTGAATTAAATAGTAAGAATCAGAGCTATTGGGTCGAAACTATAGAAGGTATTCAGGATATAAAAATCAATAATTATGAGAAAAGCAAACGTTGGAAATGGGAAAATATACAAGCGCGGCTTTACAATGTAAATTCGTCTGTTTTATCGATTAATAATTTACAAACCCAAGGCGCTCAATTTATCGACAATTTAAAAAATCTCTTGATTACATTTTATTGCGCAAAAGCGGTGATAAATGGTGAGATCACATTTGGAGTGATGATATCGACCCAATTTATTATTGGTATGCTTACTGCTCCTGTGATGCAATTTATTCAATTTATTATATCTGCACAATTCGCCAAAATAAGTTTCTTAAGACTAAATGAAATTCATCAGTTGAAAGATGAGGATGAAGGAGCAGTAGACAATAATATTGATTATCCGGAAGATAAGAGTTTGATTTTAAAAAATGTTTCTTTCCAATATTCTCCAAATGGATCGATGATATTAAAAAATATTCATTTGAGAATTCCCAGTGGGAAAGTCACCGCAATTGTTGGTGACAGCGGTGGCGGGAAATCTACATTGCTTAAATTATTACTTAGGTTATACAAGCCCAGTTACGGAGAAATTATGATGGGTAATATGAATGTCAACAATATCAGCCTTAAGCAATGGCGGGATAACTGTGGAGCAGTAATGCAGGATGGGAAAATATTTAATGATACGATTATCAACAATATTGTATTAGGTGACGAAAAAATAAATCACGAAAGATTAAAAAATGCTATTGAGACAGCAAATATTGCACGGGAAATCGAACAACTTCCCTTAGGTTATCAGACAAAAATGGGGGAGCAGGGCAGAGGATTGAGTGGCGGTCAGAAACAGAGAGTTTTAATAGCAAGAGCGTTATATAAAAATCCGGATTATCTATTCTTTGATGAGGCAACAAATGCGCTTGACAGTATTAATGAACAAAAAATAGTGAGCGCACTTGAAAATATTTTTAAAAATAAAACAGTAATAGTAGTAGCCCACAGGCTCAGTACTATCCGTAAAGCTGATCAGATTATAGTTTTACGGAACGGCACAATTGTAGAATTAGGAGATCATGATACATTATTGAAAAATGAAAATGGACATTATCATCAGTTGGTAAAAACCCAAATGGGAGAAAATATGTATGCCTGAGACTTCGATAGATAAAACACTAAGTAACGAACGTACAGAAGAAGTGACGGCTATTATTGAACGTATGCCTACCCGATTTGGTTTTTACGTTCTTCTGATCGTTTTGTGTTTAACATGCTTATTGCTTGCATTTGGCTTTTTGATAAAATATCCCGAAGTACTTTCTGGACAAGTCACAGTTACGACCCGTCAGGCACCTATACGTTTAACTGCACCCGGTTCCGGACGCATACAATTATTACATGACAATGATGGAACAATAACCGCAGATGAATATATCGCGGTGTTGCATAATGCGGCAGAAACAAAAGATGTGATATTGATAGATAAATTGCTAAAAAAAATAGAAATTCATGCTCCTAGTTATAGTATATATCGCCACTTTTTTCCTGAAAATGTCTCGTTGGGCGAAATGAGCAGTGTTTATTATACCTTTTTAAATAATTTATACCAGTACCTTGATTATTACCACGAAAAGCTTTTTGATAAGCAAAAAGATATCTTAAAAAAGCTTACAGTAAGTCAAAGACAATCCTATAATGAATTATGTGAAGAATATGCGCGGTTGAAAAATAAATATGATCTCGCGCTCAAGTCATATAAAAGAGATTCGATTTTGTTTGGAGAAAAGGTAACTACAATTGCAGAATTTGAGAAATCCAAAATGTCTTTAATAAACAGTGAACAAGAGTTTAAATCCCTAAATGTTCAATTGTCAAATAATAGATATGGTATTGAAGATGCTGATAATAAAATTCAGCAGCTTGTTATTCAACGATTCGAAAAAGATAGGCAGCTACAAGTTGATTTATTAAATTCTTATTATGAGATACGGGAAGGTATCCGGCAATGGGAGCATAAGTATGTTTTTATCTCTCCTGTTAATGGAAAAATAGAATTCTTGAATTTCTGGAAAAATGGAGATTATGTACAAATGGGACAAGAAATTTTTTCCGTCATGCCAAAAGGTAACAGCATAATAGGACAGATGCTCTTACCTGACCAAGGGGCTGGCAAAGTGTGTGCTGGGCAAGAGGTTATTGTGAAATTGGATAATTACCCATATGAAGAATATGGATCAATTCACGGAGTTGTTAGACGTATATCAGCTGTTACAAATAAACAGGCTCCTCCTCCCAACAATGTGCAACAGATCAATACGTATATGGTAACGCTTGAATTTCCTAATGGGTTGAAGACAAACTATGGTTCTATTTTGAATTTTCATTTTGAAGCCAAGGGAACAGCCGAAATTATCACTCAAAAAAAGAAATTAATTGAAAGGTTATTCGGGAATCTTAAATACAACGTAAAATAATGTCTTATGAGAATGTTAAGAACACCTAGAATACCTACGAAAAGAAAGCTGGGTATAATGCTGCTAATTTTAAAATGCATTGAAGTTTGAGCATGGGATACATGGCTGTCTAAAGTAGAAAAATCGTTGACCTGATATATTGGAAGGTTGACTTGTCGAACGGCAGTTGCAGATAATACCCCTGTATTTATTTCCCGAACTCCTGAACCCAAAACGTATTATACCTTGCCGCTCCCAGTTCCGTATACAAGCTGTCCATCATGGCTTTACAGTGGTCCTCGCTTTTTTTCCAGGCATCCATTACTTGCTGAACATTATAATAACCGCTGCCAATATTTTCACCAATATACATTCCCGTATACCCGGCCTCCCGCGCTCTTTGTATAGGCGATGAGCCATCAGGAGCGATATGGTCAAAATAATGGTTGACAGCCATATCCCTAGCGTGGGCTGCAGCGGCGACCTCTAGCTTATCATTCCATTTAACTACCGGCACAGGTGGCATATAGGTAGTACCGCAGGCGCAGCCGGTGGTCCTTAAGGTATTCACGGCGGCAAGCATCTCTTGTTGTATGTTTTCCACAGGAGCCGGATCCTTTTTGCAGCTGTAAAATAAAAGGCATAACGGTACGCTAAGTTTGATGATCTTTTTCATGAAGATTGATAATTGGTCTGCCTCGTATGGTTACTAAACCACCTTGAAAAAGTAAAAATTATTTTTCAATATAATTGTATTTAATACACATAAAAATATTTTTATCTTTATAAACAATACGGGCGTCCTGCCCTGTAAACCTAACTATGAGTGATCAGATTAATGTAAATATCCCCCTGCGGGATAATCCTTTATTGGAAATACCTTATAGTGCACCCAAGCCTTTATTGCATATTATTGAGGATAATTATGATATGCGGATGGTTATCAAAAATGAATTTAAGGATGATTACCGCGTTATAGATTCGGAAGATGGTTTGACTGGACTGGAGAGGGCCATTACGACTGTCCCCGATATTATTATAAGCGACATACAAATGCCGGGGATTAATGGTATAAAACTGTGTAAATTATTAAAAGAAGATAAGCGCACCGCCCTCATACCGGTAGTGCTGATCACAGGCTATGATGATGAGCAGTATTTGCTAAGCGGTTTAAGAAACGGAGCTGACGATTATGTCACAAAGCCGCTTAGCTTCGCCGTTTTAAAGGCGCGGATAAATAACCTGATTAAATCGAGACAACTGTGGCTAAATAAGCTTTTAAATGAATCATTCCGCACACAGGTCGAACCCATATCTCTCAAGAGGGAGGATCTGCTTTTAAAAAAAGCATACGAGATTATCGATCTCCATATGGGTAACCCCTCTTTTGAAGCTACTCACTTTGCTCAGGCTATCGGTATGAGCAGAGCCCAGGCTTACCGTAAAATAAAAGAGGTAACTGGGTATTCAGTTAAGGAGTTTATTCAGATAACCCGGTTAAAAAAAGCCGCAGAACTATTGATGAATAATAACTACAACATTTCGGAGGTAGCTTATGAGGTTGGTTTTAGCTCAGGGGCCTATTTTTCCTCTTCCTTTAGCCGTTACTTTAAAATTACGCCAACCAGGTATGTTTTTTTAAATAAAAGAAAATAAATATCGTCGCTGTCGGAGCTGATACTGCGGCACATTTGTTTATAGGAGTATATATGGCATGGAAGATCGGTATAACTTATTTTTTGGTAACAATACAAATAGCTAAAAAGCCCAGGTCACACTGACCGGGGCTTTTTAGCTATAGATGTTTATTGAAACTATTGTGCATTTTTCTTCTCCGTCACCTCTTTACGGATATCGGTAGCCAGGACTTTTAAAGCTTGCATGGCATTGCGCAGGCGGGTACCAGCAGCTTTATTTCCTTTCTCGTAAAAACTTGCAGCGTCTGTTTCAGCAGCGGCAATTACTTCTTTCAATTTTTCGAAATTCTCCATTATTTTATTTTTTTAAGGCGCAAATGTACAATTTATCTTATTTCAGGGAATGCGGATACGAGTGTAATTTAACTGCAATCAAACGGGCTTTTATTTTACAAATCACATCCAAATGATCCTGTTTCAAAATTATTGATCCATGTTTACTCATTTGATCTTATTGTCTGTTGTACTGGTGAGATAGGTCGTCAAGCCGATCTGGATTTGATTGAAGTTGTTTTTGCCATTCTCCAGATCCCAATTAAAGCGGTAGCGAAGAAATATCTGATTATTCGCCGATGGTTTGTAAAAGCCAAGGATCTCTGATGTTCCTATCCATCTTTTTGACTTGTAAGAGGTAAGATCCGGAGGATTTGATTTGATAAAACGAATATAACGCCCGGATTCGTCGATTTGTTTAAACTTATCATTTAACAGATGCAGGTTATTGAACTGCTGCGTAAAAGTAAGACCGTATTCTTCGCTCGGATAGATCTCCCATTGAACCTCAGGGATGATCTGGAAAGTATTGACGCCATAAGTGGTTACGTTATTATCCTTTATTGGACTGAATAGCTTAGTCGTGGCATCAAGGGAACGGAGTGTGTCCTGGATCGGCGTCCAGGCGAACCGAAAACCCGAATTGATAAAGAACGTGGATTTGAGAGAGGGGACGTCAAGTGAAAGCAGATTGACTTTCCCTCCAATGGAGAACTGTTGATATAGTAAAAGATCAAGCGTTGAAGCGTAGGCATTGGGCTTAGCTGGGTCTGTCGGTGATGACCCCTGATAATTGAGAATAAGGTGCCGTTGGTTATTTTCGACTTTGCTTAGCGTCGCCTCTGGAATAAAGTAATTTAGGACACCGTAATTAGTGGAGTAGGACCAGGGAAATGGCCAGCGTTGAGTGAGCATGTTCAGCTTTTTGCTAAAATCAATTTGAATCAACCCGTTAGGGTTATCCCCACTTGCTCCCTTGAGATCGCTGAATATCTGCACCGCGAGAATCTTTGAGGTGTTTTCCCTGTTTAGATTCACACTTTTTACACTATCGGTAATATCTGTTGCATAAGTTTGATTATCTGGAAAATAGTCTTTGGTATTCAAATGTACTTGTTGTTTAAAATCAAGCAGTTCTCCAACTTTGATGTAATACCCGGCTTTTATAAAAATGGTTTTTTCATACAGAAGTACCCGACGTAAACGTTGGAAATTTCTTTTAGTGGAAAAGGCAATGGGGTAGAAATTCTCGAAGCGTAACAAACTATCTTGCCCCGCAATTTTGCCTTCCACAATGGTATTCTCAATGAACCCATCCTGAAATTGAAGTTGGATATTGTATACTTTCAATTTGCTCTTAATGGCCTCTTGTCCTTTATCCGAACAATATAAGTTGATGTTCTTAAATATTTTTAAGGTTCCGGCGATTTGCGCGGCATCGTTTACCTGCAGACTTGCCTCCAGTATCTGATTATAGGTTGCCTGATCCTCGAGCTTTTTTAATACTTCTTTTCTTGCAGTATTGCTGGTATCGTTACAGATTTTGTTTATTCCATCTATGATCTTCGATTTATAAAGGTCAATGTTAAACTGAAAGATAGTAAAAGAACTTACCGGATTCCCATTGTCGTCTGTGAGGGCGAACAAATAAGACCCGTTTTCTTGCTTTTTGATATTGAGGTGATTTACCTTGCCTATGGAGCTGCAATCATAGGTTGTTTTTGCGCTGGTATCAGACTTTTTGCCGCCGGAATCAGCGGTGGCTTTTTTTAGCTTAAGGTCAAGTACCTGTTGGGCCTGGATTGAATGTCCGACAAGCAATAACAAGATGAGTAGTGGTAAAATAGAAATTTTCATGTGTGTGACGGTTAAGGTGTTTTCGATGGGACAGTTCTCAGTTTAAGTTTTCTTCCGATACAGGGAGGATTTGCCAGTCCTTGTGGATCGCCGAGTTCGATCCGCTCCATATCAGATTAGCATGATTTAAATAAGCAGGCAATATAATACACGCTCAACAGAAGTATAAGGTTTGTTATTATAATAGCGATCCGGAACAATTACTTCCTTTTGGGTTTTGATCTGCCGGTATATGGCTTGCGGGTCATAGTTAAGGCCGCTTTTGTAAATATACAGCGCTTTAATAGACGTCTTTTTGAATAGGTAACGACTATAGAATTTATAGGCCACCAGGTTCATCTCTTCATGAATATACTGGATGGAATTCGTCAGGAGGGAAAACGCTAACGACAGGCATACCCACAGAAAGAGGAGGTAATATATATTCATGATAAAATGTTTAGGCACAATGCCTTAAACATATAAAATTTACAGAACAAATGCAATAAATATGAAAATTAGTGTTTGAAATACAATTAATGAATGTTTTTTTGTATTTTAGTTCTGAAAATGAGCGTATTATAGTATTATCATACGAGAAGCCAACTTTAACACAACCTTATCCTTTTGTTATGTCCAAAACAACACCTGAACCCCACATTGAAATAGCTCCGTTTCAGAATATTGGCCTTGCCTTTTCCGGAGGCGGCTTTCGTGCCGCAGGGTCTCCCTTAGCATGGAAGGGAAACAACATTATTTTAACACCCGGAGGATTATTTATCATACGTTTATTAAACGGTTGGATTATAACAAAGATGGGCTGTATGTCATTAATATCGATGGTGACGGCTATAATAATAATGTTGTCAATCTAAGACTGATCACCAAAAGCGCGAAACAAAAGCGTGCTGTTAACCGTGAGCGGGTAATCCCCTATCTGAAAACCGCAGACCGGTCCAGGTGGCCAAAAACCTATGGCGGATACTCCAGGAGAAAACCGATTGCGCAATATGATCTTAACGACAATCTAATTCGAACTTTTGAAAGTGTGCGGGATGCCTCTCGAAAAACAGGCTTGGATGACAAAGCGATAATCCAGGTCGTAAAGGGCATTTATTCCCAATGGAATGGTTTTAAATGGCGATATGTTCAATAAGCCATTGGGGGGGTACCATAAAAGCAAAAATAATTTGCCCGATATCTGTGTATTTGAATGATGATACGTCTTGACTTTATTGTTCCAGGCTTTTCTCACCGGAATCGGCTATATTTTATTGATAAGTAACAGCAAAAAGAAAAATTTGTATTTCATTTGATATCACCAATAAAACGTATACATTTAGCATAATTTTAATTGTGTATAGCACACGAAAAAAAACATTTCAACCTGAATTTTAAAAAACCTGTCACATGAAACGATCCATTTTGGTGCCCTCATAAAACGTCAACCCCGCTTATTCCGCAGTATTCCTCTTGTGTAGTGCTGATTTGTCAAATGTCCAGATCTGATCTGGCTCATATTGGACACTCTTGTCTCGTATTTAATTCCTTTTTAATTCATATAATCATGAAAAAAACCACCCTAACCATTATCATTTTACTATCTGTTTGTCACTTTTCAAACGCCCAATGGACAACCACGGGCAATAATATTTACAATAGCAACACGGGAAACGTTGGTATAGGCATCAACAGTGGGACAGCAAAATTCGCCGTTTATCAATCTACTGCTCTAGGTAGCGTGGCCAAAAATAGCTTGTTGCTAAGTTCTGTAGGAGGATCGACAGCTAATAGCGTTCAAAACAACATATGGCTCGTTCGAAACGCGGCAGGCAGTGATTTTACAACAAGCAGACTCCATGATGGAATATCGATAGATGGCTCTTACGTTAGTCCTCAAACTGACACCCGGACCTGGTGGGAGCGTGACCCAACATCAGATGTACAATCTTGGGGAACCGCGGCCAATACCTACCTGACCATTAAACAGGGTAATCTAGGTCTGGGGACTACAACCCCAGTAGCCAAGCTGGATGTAACCGTTGCCAGTTCCAACTTTACCAATAACATTAAATTCGGCGATGCGACGCCGGGTTATCTAACAGCAGGTACTGTGGGGATCTTTTTAAGTAATAATGTAGGTACTCCGGTCTTTACAGTGCTGCACACCGGTAATGTGGGTATTGGTCAAACTAATCCGCAGAATAAACTGGATGTAAATGGAACGATTCATTCCAAAGCGGTTACCATAGATTTAAACGGTTGGTCAGACTACGTATTCAAAAAAGATTACCAGCTGCGTCCCTTGAGTGAGGTAAAGGACTACATCGACCAAAATCAACACTTGCCGGAAATTCCTTCCGAACAGGAAATGATCAAAAAAGGGCTTGATGTAGGTGAAATGAACAAGTTGCTCATGAAAAAGGTGGAGGAGTTGACGCTGTATCTGATTGAAAAAGACCAAAAGGAAAAAGACCAGGAGATTACCTTAAAAAAACAGCAAAAAGAAATTGAAGAATTAAGGGGACAAATGCAATTAGTGCTTCAATCTGCGAAAAAATAATGTTGAGTTAAATCAGCCACACAGAATCTGCCCTGTAACTGATCTTTAACTGTCATTGCTGACCTTCTTCAATAAAACATATATCTAAATTTTATCAAATAGTATCATGAAACCCCGATTGCTCCCTTTTCATATCGCTGGCCCCCTCGTCTTTCTGCTTTTTTTTCAAACATTGTTTGCCCAGACGGGGCCAAACTTACGTCTATTAGCACCACCACCACCCGAAGTAAGCGCCTTAGGCAAATTCGGACTGATTCCTGTAAGCACCTTTTCAGGCGTCCCCGATATCTCCTACCCGGTGTATACGATAAAGGAAGGGACTTTAAGTTTTCCAATATCATTGAAGTACTATGCCGGAGGCCTAACAGTAAAAGAAGATGCCAGCGAAGTGGGGCTGGGCTGGGCTTTGAGCGCATCTGGGTCGATCATCAGCAGCACCCGCGGAGAACCCGATTTTCCGGGTGGTTTCCAGAATACGTATGTCGATATGCCCGATGCACCGGATGTGATCAAGACCTTCAAAAACCCAATAAATAGCGTTGAGGATTACTATTATATGTGGCCAAACGACTTCTATCCATTCGCAGCCAATAACACCTCCGGTATGATTTACAGTGGTCTCGCGCTGCCTCATAATGGGGTCAGCAAGGAATATTTTAACTATTTCCAGGTGGGTTATGAAGGAAGAGCCCCAGACTTTGCCTCCGATCTATACCGGATCAACATTGGGGATAAAAGTTACAAGTTTATATTCGATAATAACTTTAAGCCCGTTGTATTGGGGGATGGTTCTTTAAAGATCGAATTGATTCCCAATGGCAATTACCCGGATTGGAAAGTGACCGACGAGAGCGGTGTCGTATACTACTTTACACAAAGACAGTTGTCCTACACCAATTCGAGTGATACGTACTATATAGCTAACCGCACTTCGATAACCGTCAATACCTGGTATTTAACCCGGATCGTTTCACCGGTAAACGGCGAGATTGATTTTAACTACCTTTATTCGACCCAGCAGGTTGTTCACCCATTGCCCAATGTTTCTGAAACTTACCTGGTAGGGAACGCTTCACCCCATACACAACAGTCAATCGAGAATGTCGTACCCAGTTTTACCACTTATCAACAGCTCAATCTGTCATCGATCACTTTTTCCGATGGGTTAGTGAGATTTCTGTATGATGACCAGCGTCTTGATCTTGACGGTGCAAGACGTCTGCAAACCATTGAGGTCAGAAACAAGCAGAGTAAACTGCTCAAAAAGGTAACACTGGACAATAATTATTATTTTACGGCTACAGCCGGCGACAATGGCGGCATTACCGAATTCAGTACACTGGTTAATAACCTGACGCAGTATAGCAGCGCTAATCACTTCAAAAGATTGAAACTTAACGCCATCATCGAGACGGATTCTACAGGTACTCAACAAAATAAAAAGACAAGCTATACCTATAATGAACAATTGAATCTTCCTGCCAAGCTTTCCTTAGCGATAGACCATTGGGGTTATTATAACGGGGCAACTAACAGCCAATTGATACCGCCGGCTACTGTTTACCTCAGCAGCAGTGGCACTCCAATAGTGTTAACAGGAGCGAACCGGGAGGCTAATCCTGCTTATATGCAGGCCAATATGCTTACCAGTATCATGCACCCAACCGGCGGAACATCCAGTTTTTCCTATGAGACTAATCAATATACCCAGCAGGAGGATGTAACCACTTACAGGGATACATCGGGCCAGGGGTATAAAGCCGTGGGTACGCCGGCGATGAATTCCTATACCGGAATGCTTAGCGCGACAGGCAGTTTTACTGCCGGGACAACCTGGAATAACAAGCGACTTTATATCTCCTGTCTGATCGGCCAGCATGATACTTATCCCAGTGATTACACGTTAACCCTTGTTGTTTACCGGGATAACTCAGTGATCAACCGGATCAACATACCACGCACACAGTTTAGCACAGATACTTCCACTGTTATTACAGGAGGTAGTACCTACAAATTGGTATTTGAGCCCTCTTCACCGGTTTTTTATATGAACTGCGACATCCGGCTACAGACAGCTGTTACAGCTACATCCAGTACCACAACATCTATGCTCGTTACCCACTATTCTGGCGGCCTGAGAGTCAGTCAGATCAAAGACTTTGATCCGGTCAGTCAGGTTACCAATATCAAAAAATATACCTACTTCAACGGCGTCCCTGACGACAGGCCCGTCTATGTATCAAAAGAAGGAACTGATTATTACAATGGCAGTACTGCTAATGTTTTTAAGTATCGCTATGGTCAGTCCATTTATCCGTTTTCAAGCGGGAGGGATGCCGCTTTTTTTGGTTATGGAAAAGTGCAGGTATCCGATAGCAACCAGAATAATTTAAACGGTATGACGGAATACACTTACAATAGTAATCCAAGTCTGAATGTCAATACGATGTTGGATCAGAGCAATGTCTTTAACAAACCACAGATCATCAACCCGATTGTCCCGCCTATACCGGCGATAACGATCGGGCGTGGAGACCTTATAGAAGAAAAACAATATAAATTAGCCGGGACTAACCTTGTTCCGGTAGCCATGACCCATTACTACTATGATCGGGATAATCCTATAAAGATCTGGCAGATGTTATTCAATTCGGGGCTAAGCGGTTACACCTCACCGGGCTTTGATAACGGTCAGGAATTTAAAATTTACGCGAGCCAGTTTCCTGTATTGGTTTTTCGTAATGGGCTGAAGCGAAAAGAACACACCGAATATGATGTGGCGGGTAATACTGCGCAAAGTACCTATGAGAACTACGTCTATGATAAATTGAACGGGCATTATCAATTGATAAAGAAAACGACCGGTACATCTAAGGCTGACACCCTGAATACTTATTACAAATACCCACAAGATTATCCCGACCTGCAAACGACGACGGGGCTTGATTCTGCCTCAAATGGTATCAAGTTATTACAGCAGAAACACCTGATGGTACCACTGGAATCCTATACCGAACGGATTACGACCACCCCATCGGTTCCAAAGCAGTATTTCGGAGCATTGCTGAATATTTTCAACCCGGATCAGCCGACGCTTAAACAAGTGCAGGTATTGGAAACGATTGCACCATTAAATACATTCAGTTTTTCCTCCGTTACAGGAGGTGCGCTATCTAAAAATGCAGGTTATGCGAGTCGTTTGCAGCTTAAATACGATAATATAGGCCGCCTTTTACAAGAATATCCCGAGCGTGGAGTTTCCACTGTTTACCTTTGGGGTAGTAATCTTTTGGTCCCTTTGGCCAAGGTTACAAACGCTATCCCGGCCGATGTTGCTTTTACAAGTTTCGAAGCCGACGGCGACGGTAGCTGGACAGTCGCTTCTGCGTCCCGGGACAATAGTATCGCTCTGACAGGAAAGAGCTCTTATAACCTGTCCGGTGGCGCATTGAGCAAAAGCGGGCTGACCGCGTCTAAAACCTATATTTTATCTTATTGGACACGGAACAGCTCTGCATTAAATGTTGCAGGCACGGTCAGTGGTTACCCTGTAAAAGGCGGTACCAGTCAGGGCTGGACATATTATCAGCACCTGATCACCGGCCAAGCTACCATAACGCTATCGGGAACAGGGAATGTGGATGACGTAAGACTATATCCTTCAGGGGCATTAATGACGACCTATACCTATGACCCATTGGTGGGTTTGACGAGCTCAACCGACGGCAAGGGTGAGGTAACCACTTATGAGTACGATAATTTTCAACGCCTGATGAACGTGAAAGATAAAGATGGGAATATCATAAAACACATGGACTATCATTATCTGGCGCAGTAAACAAAAGGACAAAAACCTATAAGATATTATCACAATGAAGCAAATACATAAATTATTGATAACCTTTAGTTTATGGCTTTTTGCCATGAATGCCGGAGCCCAAACACAGGTAACGAGCCCGATGACGGGCACACCTGCGGCAGGTTCGTATTTTAGCTATAGCAGCATTACGCTGAGTCCGAATTTTAGTTTTGCAGCAGCGGCCGGCAGCAGCCTGAACCTGTATATCGCCAACCCCGACTGTCAGAAACTGGTGAACAGTTTTAACCAGAACCAAAATTATATCGTGACTTCAGTGCCCAGGGTTGGTGGAATGACGACGGTCGGTTCAACCCCGAACTCCGGAGATTTTGCGAATAGATCAACCTGTGATCTGATGCAGACGGTACAATACATTGATGGTCTGGGCAGACCTTTACAGACGGTACAGGTGCAGGGGAGCCCTTTGAATAAAGACGTGGTTCAGCCTGTTGCCTATGATCAGTTTGGACGGGAAGCGATCAAATACCTGCCCTATGCAGCCACTACTGCTGATGGCAGCTATAAAACAGACGCGTTAACTACAGGGATAAGTAGTTTTTACAATCCGGCAGGTAACGGAACCAGCGGGAGTCAGCAAGGCAATGGCATCGTGGTGATTCCCCAGCCATTCGCTCAGACTGTATTTGAGCCATCACCATTGAACCGGGTAGTAGAGCAGGGAGCAGCCGGCACACCCTGGCAACCGGTAGCAGGAAATACCACAGGGCATACGGTGAAAATGGTTTATACTACGAATAATCTGAACGCCTTTAGCTTGTCCGATACCTCAATAAGCATGCGCGTAACATTGTATAATGCGACCATTAACAGTAACCAGAGCAGGAGCTTGACCATAGGTAATGCCGCAGGCAACTATTACCTGGCCGGCCAGCTGTATGTAACGGTGAGTAAAGACGAGAACTGGAAAGATACCGGATTTGGTAATTCAAGGGGTGGCACAACCGAAGAATATAAAGACAAAGAAGGCCATGTGGTGCTGAAACGGACATTTAACTATACAGGAGGCACATTACAGATGCTGTCGACGTATTATGTATATGATGACCTGGGTAACCTGGCCTTTGTACTGTCGCCGCAGAGCGGAGCGGATGCCGGGATCAGCAGCACTGCCAACCAAACGGTGCTGGATAACCTGTGTTACCAGTATCAATATGACGAACGTAACCGGCTAAGCCGTAAGAAATTGCCGGGCAAGGGCTGGGAATATATGGTCTATAATAAACTGGATCAGCCGGTGCTCAGCCAGGATGCCATTCAGCGAGCCAGTAACCAATGGACAGTAACCAAATATGACGCTTTAGGCAGAGTGATCATGACCGGTTTATGGACGGATGGTTCAGCCTTGTCGCAATCCCAGCTGCAAACCAACATTTATAATGCGAGCCAGTGGGATACGCGCAATACCAGCGATACCAACACCGGTTATAGCATCACCAGCTACCCGGCCTTAAGCAGTTATTTAAGTATGAACTATTACGACGACTATAGTTTCAGCAATATCACCGGGTTGCCTGCCGCATTCAACACCATGCCATCAGGAGCGAGTACCCAAACCAAAGGTTTACTTACCGCCAGTAAAACAACTATACTGGGGAGTACCAATATGCTATGGAATGTAAGCTATTACGATGGGTTTGGCCGTACTGTGCAAAGCTATAAACAGCATTACCTGGGTGGTGGTACCCCCAATGTTAATAACTATGATGTGGTGACTACTGGTTATGATTTTACCAATGACATAACCTCTGCCACACGTCAACATTATAACACCTCTAATACTACCAGTCCGGTGTTGACCATAGCCAATCTGTATTACTACGACCATATGGGGCGCAAGGTTCAGACCAAAGAACAGATCAATGGCGGGACACCGGTGCTGTTAAGCCAAACCGATTACAACGAGATCGGGCAGTTAAAAACCAAACACCTGCACAGTACCAATGGTGGATCTTCGTTTTTGCAGAACATCAGCTATGCGTATAACGAGCGGGACTGGCTTTCGCAGGTAAACGACCCGAATGTAGCCCCGACGGCAGATAAGCTGTTTAGCATGGCGCTGAATTACAATACACCGGTGCCGGCACACAACGGGAGCCCACAGTACAACGGGAACATTGCCGAACAGCTGTATAACAAAGGCACCGCGGGACAAAAGTATGTAACCTATAACTACGATCAGCTGAACCGTTTAATAGCGGGCAACTCCGTAGAAGCCTTCAGTGAGAACACCATAACTTATGATGCCAATGGGAATATCCAGGGCATGACCCGTTTCGGTCCCAATGCAGGAACGCTGACCTATAACTATGGCGGCACCAATCAGTTACAATCGGTAAGCGGGGGAGTGACGAGGAGCTATAGCTATGATGCCAATGGCAACGCTACCAGTGATGGTCAGGGTAATACGATCACGTATAACCTGCTGAATCTGCCGCAGACAATTGCCGGCAAAAACTTAACATACGTATATGATGCCAGTGGTCAAAAACTGCGGAAGATCTCAGGCACCACGGTAACGGAATATATAGATGGTATACAATACACGGGCACGGGGATAGACTTTGTACAAACCGAGGAGGGTCGGGTGCTGAACCCGACAAGTTCGCCGAACTACGAATATACGCTGACGGATCACCTGGGGAATAACCGGGTAACGTTTGATCAGACGAATGGCAAGAAGAGTGAAGATGATTATTATCCCTTTGGATTAAATGTAGCCCGGGGAACTATACCAAGTTTGAGAAATCATTATCTTTACAACAAGAAGGAATTACAGGATGAATTGAACCAATACGATTATGGCGCACGGTTCTATGATCCGGTGATTGGACGGTTTACGGGAGTTGACCCACTTGCAGAAAAAATGAGGCGCTATTCGCCGTATAACTACACATTAAACAATCCTATTAGATTTATCGATCCTGATGGTATGGGCCCAAAGGATATTGTATACTTTAATTGTAATGGCGTAGAAGTAAAGCGAATAGTATCTAAAACAGAATTTAAGACATATATACAAACTGGAACAGGTAAAGACGGTCCTATTTATGAGCAAGCTTCAATGCCAGGAATAGTAAAAGGATATGAGAATCCAAAATATCAGAAAAATGATTATCAAACTGCGGCGAGTGTAGCTCTTTTAAACAAAAGTATAGAACAAAATGATAATTTACCGACCCCAGATAAGAATCACAAAATAGATCAGGATTTACCGGCGCCTTTGGACGTAAATGCCGTGAAAGTAATGCAAATAAACGAGTCCCAATTAGGGACTGTTGATGGGGCTACCGGAACAGGCAAGACCGATGTTATGCAATCTAATGTGCCTGGAGACTGGGAGAGAAATAAAGTTGCTAAGACACGTATTGGCTTAGAAGAGGGGCAGGAGATGACTCCCGAGACAAGTATTAACGCTGGTGTAAAGTTGTTGTTTGAAAAAGGCATGAAATCAGACACCAAAGGAAATATGAATTGGCGTTCCGGTGCGGGTGGAGATTGGATGGATGCAATTTACAGGTACAATGGAAATGGTGATCCTAAGTATATGGACAAATTCAATAATGCGTATAAGAATATTAAGCCTGCTACTACAAATAATTATTAAAATGAAAGCAACGTTTCTTTTTTTTCTCTTTGTTTTTACCCCTTTCTCTCATGTTATCGCTAATCCACCAAAAATAAGAGGTTTGGGCTGCAGAACTGTTTTTTTTTATCCAAACGGTCAGCAGAGCGTAAAAACGGTCAAAATAAATCCTGCTCTTTTGAACGACGAAAGGCTGCTTAAATCCATGCTGATTAAATCTTTCGATGAGCTTAAAGAATTGAAAGAGGCTGATATAATGACAGTGAAGCTTGTAGAGAAGAAAAATATAAAGAATTTTGGTTTAGCCAAGATATATAAAATAGTGCTTTCAGATAAGTTGCCGGAGGTGTTTCCTAAAACGAATTATTTTATTGTTGGCGAACGGAATAACCTTGGAGCTTTATTTTTATTAGACTCATTGGTTTTTATTAAAACGTCAAATAATGATCTCTCGTACCTCTTGGCTGGCGTAGCTAAAGTTAAAGCCTTTGGATATTTTAAAATATACAATTTCAAAGTGCGAGATAGTTTTGATGAAATATTAAACACCTTGAATTGTTGCGAAAACGGCTTACCCATCTTTAATAATAGCTTAGATTGTATAAGTTATTCGCCGGCTCAATTTCAGTTCAAAAACATTGATATTAACCACGACGGGCTTTTAGATATAGTTTTTTCTGGAGTAGTAGCTTCTTATTGCAAAGGGCTGGAAACGGGTTATGGGCGAGGAGATAGAAAGCCAATTTCAAAAAGAAAGATAACTATTTGTTTCTGTTTAAAAGCCAGTATAACCAATAAATTTGCTTACGAACTTTTAAATAAAAAAAATGCCTGCAAAATTTTAGAGTAATAATTTAAATCAATGTGATTATAGTGCCAGGTTCTATGACCCGGTCATCCCCCGCTACCGCAAGCGTTTCGCTTGTGGTTCACAGGACAAGTAAAGATAATACCAAGCCCAACCAAGCGTTGGGCTTTTATTTTTATAGGCTATCCTTGTTTTAGCATGTTGGATAAGGCCATCTATTGCGTATATGATATGCTCACTGTCCTCATCAGGGAGTTTCTGGATAGATAGTACCTTATCTAAAAGGGCTTGGTCTATCGCCTTTCCCTACCAGGTAATCTAATGACACGCTTAAGGCGTCAGCAATCTAATCTGCAACCTCAACCGAAGGTAGTGCTTCATCTCGTTCATACCTACCGATAAGGTTAGCATGCACACCCGCTTTGATACCTAAATCTCTTTGAGATACCTTACGTTCTTTTCTGATCGAAGTTAAACGGTTGCCAAAAGTCGTCATGATTGTAGTGGCCGGGTACTGAACCCGACCAGTTCACCGAACTATGAGTACACCTTGACAGATCACCTGGGGAATAACCGGGTAACGTTTGACCAGACGAATGGCAAGAAGAGTGAAGATGATTATTATCCATTCGGCTTAAATGTTGCCCGGGGAACGATACCGAGTTTGAGAAATCATTATCTTTACAACAAGAAGGAACTGCAGGATGAATTGAATCAATACGATTATGGCGCCAGGTTCTATGACCCGGTGATTGCAAGATGGACGAGTGTGGATCCGTTGGCGGAGAAGTTCAGGAGGTTTACTCCTTATAACTACGGGGATGATAATCCGATCAGGAATATTGATCCTGATGGAATGGGAACACAAGGATGCTGTGATGTTCCTGCATGGTTGAAAAATGCGTATAGTAATGTAAAGCAAGCTATTAAAACTACAGTTGTCCTTAATACGATTCCATCAAAGGTGGCAGTTAATGGGGCAATAAATACATTAGGGCTTGTAACGCGAGTGATCGATAACCAAAACTCACATAAAGCATTTAGCACAGACCCGGTGGTACGAGCGCAAGCTAAAGCTGATTTAAAGCAAGATGCAAAAGACGTAGCTCTCACCGTGGCATTAGGGTATGCTGGAGGAAAAGTTTTGGGAATGGTTGGTGATGCCTTTGCAGGAAAAGGACCTGTCGTAGGCGAGGTAGCAACTACCTTAAGTAGGGCGGAGAGATTATCGATATTTAAAAACGATTTATTAGAGGCTCCTTCCGCGAATAATCCCAAAGAGGCGTTAGGTTTAATAAATAAAACTCTTGATAATGTTGAAAATAAATACAGTGGGACAGATGATAGGATGTATGGTATCCTTGATGACAAATATGTTACCTATCACGATGATGGCAGCGTTACCGCATTAACGAAAGGTCAAAGAATAGAGATTCAACCAGATGGTAATTTCAGCATTATTAACAGAAAGGACGGAACGACATTCCTAAACAAGACTAATAATTCAACAGGAAAATGATTTTTAACTCAAAAGAGGCCTACGATAGCTTAATAGCTGAACTTGATCGACGAGCTGTTAAGTATTTAGTTCATGAATTCTCCTCCGGGACAATAATGATAGATATCTGGCAGGCTGATCTTTTCTATGTGGTCCAAATAGAGAGTGATTCTATTGGAATGTCTTTAATTACTGAAGACAATATTGGATTTGACCAAACTCCGGATAATCGGTTTTTTACAGTAAAGGATTTTATAGCAAACTTGAAGAATATATTTTGACCTCCTAAGCTAATGTACAGGGGGATCTACGAGCATACATCCGCCTCGCGCTGATCTGTGATCACTGCGTAATATGGGTTTAGCATTTGCAATGCGAGAGTAAAGCTCAACAACAGTGTTGGGCTTTACTTTTTATAAGCTAACCTGGTCTTAGCATGTTGAATGAGGCCATCTATGGCGTACATGATGTGCTCTCTATCTTCGTTAGGAAGCTGTTGGATAGAAAGCACTTTATCTAAGAATGCTTGATCTACCTGCTTATAGGCTTTCCCTACCATGTAGTCTAACGAGACGCTTAAGGCAACAGCAATCTTACTGGCAATCTCAACAGAAGGCAGCGCTTCGTCACGCTCATACCTACCTATAAGGTTAGCGTGCACACCAGCTTTTATACCTAAATCGCTTTGCGATACCTTACATTCCTTCCTGATCGAAGTTAAACGGTTGCCAAAGGTAAGCTTTGCTTATGACGCGCGGATAGACCATCCACACCAGGAAGATCGGTGTATCTATTTAGTTTCACAATCTGGTATATTACTTAGCCAGTTTAAAGAGACATGTGGAGTAATTAACAAAACATTTTTCTTTAAAACAGAAAAAGGAAAAAGGATTGAAATTGATGGTATTCCGTTTCTGGATGATAAGACATCATTGAATAATAATAAGGTTTATGCCTTCTATGGAAATGATTTGACCATTACTTTTCCAAAAGCTAAAGACACCATAGGAGTACAAATTGTTACTATTTGCAAACCAAATGAATTCGATATTGTAAATCATGAACCATTTATGAAAATAATATTAGACTCCCGCTTCTTACCAGAGGATGTTACCTATCAAAAGTTAATCAATATGCGAAGTAAATCAAATAGGACGGAGAAGAAAAAGAATTAATTGGCAATAGAGGCTGATATATAGACCATTATTCAAAGCTATAATTTATTAGAACACCTTACTAGTGAAAATGGAAAAAACATTCCAAATATCAAGATTTATAACAGTGTTTCACAAACGAGAATCGACCTTAGTCGCTCCATTTTGTACAAATGGAAGTGGGGCGGGTACTTAACCCGAGCACGTAGCCGAATTATGAATATTCCCCTGGCGGATCGCCAGGGGAATAACCGGTGACGCTTGACCAGACAAATGGTAAGGTGAGCGAAGATGATCATTATCCCTTTGGTTTAAATGTCCCGAGAAGAAATATACCAAGTTTGAGGAATCATGATCTTTACAATAAGAACGAGTTGCAGTTTGGGCTGAAACAATACGATTATGGCGCCAGGCTCTGTGATCCCGTGACGGTTAGGAGTGGTTCAATAAATGGATCCGCATTTTAAGCTTCAATTAAATATTCGGCGAAAATCTTTTGGGGAAATGTTCGTTTTTCTTTTAAAGAATTTGCTAAATGATTGCGGATGCTCAAAGCCCAACTCATAAGCTATTTCGCTTACTGACAGAGCGGTCGTTGATAGCTTTTCTTTCGCCTTTTCAATCAGCTTTTCGTGAATATGCTGCTGCGTGTTTTGCCCGGTAAGCACTTTAAGCAAACCACTCAGGTAATTGGGTGAAATATTCAGCTTTTCGGCAACGTAGGCTACCGTTGGCAAACCCTGTTCGCTTAAATCCTCATTGTTAAAATATTTGGAGAGCGCCTGTTCCAAACGGTCCAGCACTTTATGATTGCTGATCTTTCGGGTGATGAACTGACGATGGTAGAAACGATCAGTATAAGTAAACAGGAGTTCAATCTGCGCAATAATGATATCCTGGCTGAAATTATCCAGGTTGGAGCGGCACTCCTGGTCGATATTCTGCATGATGCCGATAAGTATCTCTTCCTCTTTTGGGGAAAGGAACAAAGCCTCGTTCACGGAGTAGTCGAAATACTCGTATTTTTTGATGGTTTTGGCCAGGGGGGTATTCCAAAGGAAATCGGGATGAATCAGCAGGTTCCATCCTGTAGGTTTCCGTTCCTGTCTGTGATCCATCTCTACGCTCAGCACCTGGCCCGGGGACATGCAGAACATAATGCCTTCATTAAAATCATAGGACTGCTGCCCGTATTTCATCTTTACATTGAAATTTCGTTTTATAGCAATAGAATAGAAATCCATGATCCTGCTGAACGGCGCAATACACTGTCGTTTAATGTCCTCAAACCTGGCCACACTCACCAATGGGTGCCCCGGCTTGGGCAGCTGCATAAATTCGTGGAACTCGCTGATGGTTTTAATACGTATGGGCTGCTGACGGGGCATAATGCAAGGTACTTAATTGTGGTAGTATGCTGCGGCAAATTCTTTGATAAATTCCTGTAGTTTTATCTTGCCAAGTGCAGGTTTGTGTTTTTCATAGTCGCTGCGCAATAAACCCGTATGGATGGCTGCGCCCAATTCAACCAACAGATCGGTAATGACCGGCGGCCTGCCTTGCTCGAGCATGCTATTTTTCACCTGCTCATCGGTAAAAGTTAACCATTGTAGATCTGGTTTGCCAATGGCTTCGCCAATTAGTTTTGCCACCTCGTTGCAGGTACGTTCTTCACTGGCTATGTAACGAATTTTGTTTTGAGGGTTTGTCTCCGTTAGTTCCTCAGCAGCGACGGCTGCAATATCCAACGGAGAAACCATTACGAGTTTATCATCGCCGCCAAAGTTGGTGCCCATAATACCCTGATCCTTTATCAACCCCAAAAAATTGTACAGGTTGTAGTAAAAATAACCTGGGCGAAGGCAGGTGATAGCAACATCTTCCAGTTTATTCAAAATACCTTCGCCAATGTGCGCGCCCCTGATGATACCCGAACCTTGTTTCAGGTCGGCGCCATAACTGCTGAGGTAAACGATGTGCTTGACATCTGCACTTTTTGCAGCCTCAGCATAAGCATTGGCTACACCAGCGTAATAATCCATCATATCTGTAGCGCCAAAGTTAGGCGGCGTCATTCCATAAACGGCGTCGGCACCGGCGAACACTGTTTTTAAAAATGCGGCGTCATCAACCGAGCCAATAGCCGCTTTGGCGCCAAGGGCTTCTATTTTCTGTTGTTTATCTGTTTTACTGCTAATGATGGTTACATGATGCTCTTTTGCGATCAGCTTCTGCGCAAGCGGTTTGCTGATATTACCCAATGAACCTGTTACTATGATTCTCATAATGCTGCTATTTTAATAACACAAATATCTTCAGCAAGAACCTGATCTTTTTAACCAAATCTATGGTTGTTGTAGCCAAAAATAAGGATCGTAGAAATACGATAAAAAATAGACAAACCGAGTTTCTGCGTAAATAACCTGGTTTATGACTGCGCTTTGGATCAACTAAGATTATTTATAAAAAGCGAAAATGTTCCAGCAGCCTGTTTTCATCGGGAAAAAAATGGATGGTACATGATATTGATGAAGTAATTCAAATGCCCTATGACAAGCATGCTAAAAGAAAGATTTTGTTGATAAATAGAAAACGCCCCAATCATATAACTTGCGGTGTTCTTCAAAAACTGGATATACTTTCAGCAGATGGGAGAGCAGGATTCAAGCCCATGACCTCTGCATCCTTCCTATTGAAATATCAGAAATCCAACAAAGGCCCCAGGGTACTGTATAGGGGCCTTTTATATAAACCAAATTATCAGGGATGCCAGGGCTGCATCAACGGCCTTGGTAGTTAGATTTAAGCACTCAACTTACTTTTTCTGGATTGCTTTTTTTCAGGCAGCTCCTCCTTTTGATGCTTGCTTTGGATTTCCTTTTCACTATTGTCCTGTTTCTGTACCGGTGGGAATAATTCTTCCCGTTTGATCTTTTTCATCTGGTGATCGAAGAGATTAACGGTTTTATACTGCGGGTTGGCGGCAATGAAATATTTCTGTTCCTTGCCATCTCTGTCAACCGTTATTTGCTGCTTGTTCCCTTTTTTCAGCGAACGGATCAGATCTTCTCTGGATTTGGGGTCATTCATCTCTTTAACGCCCTTGCCATCGAGAAATTTTTCCACGTCGAAACTATGCTGCTTCAACCGGGCATTACCGCCATCCGTGAGATCGTTCCAGTCCAGTTTCACCCAGGCATGATATTTTTCCTGGTCCTTGTTGAACAGTTGTTTGAAGACGGCCCTGCCGTCAAGCCCATCCGATTTGTCCATAAGGTTAAAGGCTTCCTTCGCGGTCACGCCATTTCCCTTATTAATGTAAAAACTCTGTTTGGTATCTTCATTTCCATTCTTGAGACTGGCATCGAACTTGTTGAGGAAATACATCTCCTGATTATTGCCTGCTTTAAAGTGAAGGGTATAATCCATTTTATGCTGATTAAATTCATGTTGGGCTGCCAGGTTAAATTCCGGCGTTTTAGCGGTGATCTGTTTTTCCAGTTCCGTATTCAGCTTGTCACCGAACCCCAGGTTCAGCAGACTGTTTTTTATAAATTCTACGTTTTGATTCATATGGCTATTATTTAATTGATGGAAGTAATCGATTTGTTGTGGGTTATCTGATGCCAGGAAGGATGGGATATTTTTATTGTTGTAATAGGCGTCATAAAGTCTGCAGTCTTCCGGTGGAAGCAAATGCTTTTTTAGCCAGTACCTGGCACGCATCGTTCATGGAAACATCCGGTGAAAAGTAAAAGGAGAGATCATAGTTCGCTTGATCATATTGCCTGATCGCCGCCTCATAACCCAGAACTTCAAATTCCCCTTTACTATCTGAGCGGATGATCTCGAACCTAGACCAAAAAACTATCCTGGTAAATTCTTCATTTATACTTGCTGCGAAATGGTCTTTGCCGGTAGCGAGGCCCTGTCGGAGATCATTTTCGAGGCGGGCGCTTCTATAGCCCAGTTCTTCGAAACGGCGTTTCAGTGAATCATAATTCTCAGTGAGTTCCATATTATGCCTCCCTAGTTGTTTAAGGGATATTGACCGGTGTTTTTTGACTATTGTCCCTTAACAGGATAGGAAACTTATCTTCCAGTTTCACCCTGACCTTTTTCATTTTCCTGCTGAACAGTCCTTTGGCGGCCTGGATGCCTCCGGCCGCGGCCTGTGCTCCCAATGATTGATCCATGCTCAGCAGCTGCATACCTGATAAGGTATTGTCTGCGCCACCTGTTGCTGCACCGGTCAATTCTGCTTCATGGGCCGGGATACCAGGTAATCCGTCCAGGCTAAACACGGTAAGGTCAACAGGAATGATATGATTACCCAGCCTGATATTTTTAACGGAGAGGAGGAGGCGCTGATTGGTTACCTGGCAGGCGCCGTACAGGAGCTGCCCTTTAGGCAACAACAAAGTTTTCAGGGTAACACTATCCGTCAGCCTTAACCTGACCTCGCCGCCATCCACTACCTTTTGCTTGCCGTCAATGATGGCTGGTATGGCCTTAAAGGGCATAGTGTCTGCTTCCACTTTCGCGACCGGAGGCTTCACAGCTGGTGCATTTTGCATGGACTGTAGCTGTTCCATCATCTTACCCAGTTGCCTGAGCTCCGGATCCGGCGTAGTATCCGAGTTCATATCGTTGATCATCTTTTTGATTTGTCCGACATTTTTCAGGGCCTCGGTATGATCCTCAGGGTACGGAAGGGTAGGAGGCAGAGGTGGTTGCGGCTGGTTGAGCTGCCGGTTGATCTGCTGTAGGCGGGCTTCGATCTTTGCGGATTGCCGATCGGCATTTCCCGGAACCGGGGAAATAATTCTGTCGATCGCCGCGGAATCATCATGATATCCTGATCTTGATCCAAAGCCCATACTTTGTATAAAACCTTTACTGATGCCGGCCTGCGATGTGGAAGAATCCTTAGCGGCAGTTCGGTAAATGTCCATTTTGCCCCTGGCTTGACCATCCTTAAATTGTGCTGATGGCAGGGCCATATCGATTCCTTTTTCCGGCGATAACGACGTGGACAGTCTGACTGTTTTCCCGCCATCGAGTGCCACGAAGGCCATTGTCATGAAGGGGAGAACGAGTAAGGGAAGTACCACGAAGAATTTGCGCTTCCGTAGAAATTCCGTGGTATGTCTTGGCATCGAGTTGTCTGCTTCTTGCTTTTCCATAATATTTATTTTTTGCTGGTTAATGAATCTGTTATTTTATTGCCTGGCTCTTTAAGCCTTAATGTATCCGACGGTTCTCCGATGTGTGGGGGTATATAATTCCTGTTGGCATGCAGTGGAATTTGCCAGATACCGCGTATCAGGCTGATGATCAGCAGACCTGTTACCAGGATGCCGGACAGGATCAGGACTAGACGCTGCTTTTTACGGGAATAACCATTGATCCAATGGTTTACCCAGTTGCTTGTCCGCCTTTGCCATCTGATAATTTGCCCCGCGATGAATTGCGCGACGCGGTCATTTTCAGGATCAGGAGTTCTGTTTTTATTTTTGAATAAATGCATGAGTTTAATTTTGAATGGTGGTGTCCCGGTTGACCAGCACCTGCCAGTGCTGGATCAGGAAGCCATGGGGATTATTATCGGTCTGCTGCCTGATGTCCCTGACCTCTCCCTGGGTAACAAGCTTGCGGGTTACCGTGCTGCTGGAGCGGATCAGCTTCTCCGTCGCATAACAGGTGAAGGTATAGGGGAACTGATCACCTACCAGCCGCGTGCTGTCCACACTGATCTGCTGGGAGATATTAGCGGAGATCAGATTATTATAATACCCGGACTCCCGCAGGTTATCATACTGATGCTTGGCTGATTCGTCCGCCAGGTAAAGCGCTTTGGATATATTGGTCTGGATAGCCTTATCATCCGGGCTCAGACTGAAGAAATCTTCGTGAAATGTCTTGATGTGATCCCTGATCTCTACGGGAAGGTTGCTTTTTCGGTCTGAAGCGATGGCTTCCAGTACCTTGCCATTGTACAGGATATGTACTGTTTTCTGTGCTTTTTCCACCGTCTTTTGATTGGTATAGACAATAAAGCAAGTCGTGAAAATATTGGCCGCGATCAGGATAATATTAAACGTCCTGATATGCTTGAATGCCGTATCGATGTTTTTAAGATGTGTGAACATAACGAATGATTTAAGGGTTATGAAATCTCCTTGTCTCCGGATAGTCTGTTCGCCTGATAATGGTCTCCCGGAGACTGTTTGCCGGCGCTTTGATAACCTTCGATGAAGTCACCCGGCGCGGTCGTGAAATTAATAGCTCCGTCGGCTATCCGTTGGCCGGCCATGGCGCCTCCGGTCATCATGGCGCTTGAGGAATGACTAACCAGGGTATTAACCTTTTGCAGCAGGCCGTTGCCCCCGCCGGCATGGACGATATAGCCGGCGATCCCGGGAACGGTGAAATAGCCCATAATACCAATGATCAGAAAGATGAGATAAGCAGTATCCGTAGAACTAAAAAAAGTATCACCGGTAGTTTGGACCTGGGAGATGTCCAGCTTGAGCATATTTTCCTGGACCTTGCCGATGATCGCACCAAAGATATTGGCGACCGGCAGCCAGAGAAAGACATTAACGTATTTGGTGAGCCACACGGAGAGCGTATGCTGAAAGCCGTCGAAGACTGCCAGCCCAAAGACGATAGGACCAAGAATGGCCAGTACAATGAGTATAAAAGTTCGGATGGTGTTGATACATAAAGCCGCCGATTCATACACGACCTCCAGTACGCCTGACATCCACTGTTTAATATTGTTTTTAAAGGTGTAAGCGTTTTTATCCATCCAGAATTTCATGCTGTTGCTGATGCCATCAAAGAATCCCTCATTACCGCTTCCTGTCTTATCGTCCGGATGGGTATATTTATACCATTTATCTTCATCTCCTTTACCATTGTCACCCACATAGACCTGCCATTCCTTAGTATTTTTCATTGCCTCTTCCTTGGCTTTAAGCAACCGGCTGATTGATGCGTCTGAGTTCTGTACTATGCTTTGGGTTGCTGTCACCGTAGGTTGCATGACGCCATTAATCATGGCAATCACGCCGGGAAAAATGATCAGGGCTATACCCAGGGCGAAAGGCCTCATCAAGGGGAAAAAGTCGATCGGTTCCGCATTAGCGATCTGGCGCCAGACACGGAAACTGATAAACAATAAAGCACCAAAGCCTGCTATCGCCCGGCCGATTCCAATGAGTTGCCCGCACATGGGTAGCATATCATCATATACCCCGTCGAGCGTGTTTTGTAATCCATGAATGTCACTGGCTATTCCATCCGCATGGGAAAATAAGGGAAAAGCCGCCCCCGTTACCGCAAGGAATGCGGTTAATATAAATTTCCTTTTCATCAGTAATGGATTAGTTGGTTATACCATAGAGTTGTTGCACGGTCCTAATGTCTTCGGCATCCTTCATCCTTTGGATAGAAAGTAATGTGCCTTGCCTGTTGAATGATCGCAGGAACTGCAGCTTATCTGAACTGTTCGAATAGACCCGGTCAATGGCTTTGATCCGTTCAGCATCGGACATCCTCAGCTTATTTGTAGTGATGACGTTGGTCAGTTCCAGCAGGTCATCGAGGCTCTCCTTAAATAACCTGGAGTAAACATCACCGATGTAACCGAGCTCAGAAGCACTGAAACTGCCGCTTTTCCGGAATCTTGAACTGGCGTTTTTATATTCACTGATCAGGCTGGCCTGCATGGAAACGATTTCGGCGATCCGCCCATAGTTCCTGATGGATGGATTGATGGCCATTAAACTGCCGAGATAAATTTTATGCAGGTCAAAGTTTCCTTTGGACAAATTGGAAATGGTGCCGTATCCCTGCGCATAGATCTGGTAGCCGGTCTTCATATCGGACAGGATACTTTTGAATTGGGTAAGCTTCTCGATATCCAGGATGAGTTGCTGTAACTCCTGGCTCTGCGCTTCTGCGCTCCCTGGACTGCCGCAAAATGTCGCGGACAACAGCAGGGAAATCATAAACTTAAATAAATTACTCATGACTGTTGATTTAATGGATACTGTATAGTTTTTTGAGAGTCGATACATCCTGCTGCGCCCGACCGCGTTGCAAGGCATAGATCCTGATCCGCTCAGTGAAAACCGAGGCAAAGCGAAAATTTTCCTGCATGGCCAGATGGGTGGTGGCGATTAGCCCTAACCGCTCTGAGTCACTCATTTCTAATTGGCCGTTTGTCAATACGTCCTGTAGTTCGCTGATCCGGCTTTCACAGTCTTTTAAGACGGCATTTCGCACAGCATTCAGGTAAATTCTTTCATTTTCCCCAAGACCGGTGATATGAGCTATGCCGTTAAACCTGTTCAAAATATCGTCTTGCCAGTTGAGGATTTCGCTGACTTGTGGGTTTTTCTTCACCAATGGACTGGCTGTTTCCAGCTTTTGATAGTAGTCCGCATGGAACCCGTTTTCCAGCCAGAGATAATATGAGATTGCCCCCAGCCCATGCCCGGCCACCTGGTATCCTTTTTGGAGATATTCCGAGTATAGCTGTAAGTCGGCGATCTGCTCTAAGAGGTATTTTTTCTGCGTACTCTTCTGTTTGAACCATTCTGCGAAAGTCTGTGCATCTGCTTTTGTAGCCATACCCGATGCAATTGCGATGAACAGGCTATAGACCAGCAGGCTGCGGACACGCGTCCTGACCATACCTGCGCTCTTCCTGATTTCATTCATGGTTTCCATATAATTGTTTGATGATTTGTATGTCGTTAAGGTCTTTATTGCGGTTTAGGCTCAGTATGATATTCTGGTCATTGAATCGCCGGAGGTCGTCGTAGTTTTCATCAAGGCGGTCACCCGCGCGATTGATCAGTTCCAGCCGTTGTTCATCGGTCATCTGGGTTTTGTAGCTGTTAATGACCAGCATAATCTGATCCAGATTTTTCAGGCTGGCATCCAGCATACCTGCGTATACCTGTTCCATATGACTGAGCTCTGACGGACTAAAATGCGCATCTCTCTTGAGCACGCTCCATGCCTGCCGGTATTCCTTTACCATGGACACTTGCTTCACCGTCATGTCTTTGATCCGGTCGTAATAGGAGATAGTGGATTTAATCTGCCATAGCTCATTATAATAGTTGCTGTACAATTCCCTTTGCTGATCCGTCCATCCCGTGATTTCGTCAAGCCGGAGCTTGGAGAGCTGGTTTTCGAGTGCCTTTTGCGCGTTCTGCAGCCAGATGGTTTTGTTTTGCATCCGCTGAACTTTCAGGTCTATCGCTTTAATGACTTTCGTGGCCGCAGCTTTGATCACCTCCGTGACAACGATCTGCGCATAAGTAGTTTCTGCAGAGATGGAAACCAGTACAAATGCCAGGCTCAGCGTTAGTGTTATCTTAAAAATTTTCATAAAAACCTCCGTTCTTCCGCTTGTTAGCGGCAGTAAATAATGAAAAATAGTTGTCGAACAGGTTTTACTTTAGCTTATATTGACTACCCCTGAAAGACAAGGAATGATGGTCAGGGTCGAGATAGATCTGCTGCCCGAATGCTGTTTCCTGAAGTACCTGTTTATCTTGGTCAAAGGTTGCCATCCAGCTTCGCTGTTTATATTCTTTGGATAAGATCTTTCCATCCCTGATCGGATGATAACCGGAATGTCTTTTGATTTGATAGGTTCCGGCTGCTAAATTGTAAGCTTCGATGATCAGGGTGTCAAAGCCAATACTGAACTCTTGTTTAAAGGAAGTCACGTAAATGCCGGATACCGTGGATGAGGTACCGCTTTTACAGCCTGCCGCAATGAGCAGGCTGGCGATGAATAAAAGAAAATGTGGTGTTTTCATGTCATTAGGATTAAGTTGATGTGTTTTGTTGCTGTTCACGGACCATAGCGGCGATACCCTTTTCAATGCTTCCATGAAGCATCGCCAGTTCCTGTACTCTTACCCGTTCGGTACCCTCCGTGGTGTAGGCGAAATATTCTTCCGGGCACAGTTCATTTTTGACGACCTTCATAACCTGTCCGCCCAGGTCTATATAGATATCACGGTTATCCTTATTGACGGACAGCACCTGTGTTTTTCCCTTATCGGACATACCCAGCGTCACCTGCAGCTTATCAAATTTGTTCAGGTACTTGCGCATATCCATCAGGATCTTGATGTCGGCATTATTGATGATCGCGTCTTTGACGATGGGGGAACTGATCAGGTCGTCCAATTCCTGTGTAACCACATTCGGTACCCCGTTAAATTTCCGTATGGTTTTAAAGGCATATTGGATAAACCCGGCCATCCCGGAATTGGCGATAGCTTTCCAGGCTTCATCAATGGTCAGCACCTTGCGGATACCTTTGAGTTTCCGCATCTTGGACAGGAACATTTCCATTACGATCAGGGTAACGACCGGAAACAGGATAGGATGATCCTTGATATTGTCCAGCTCTATGACCACAAAGCGTTGTTCCAGCAGGTCGATATTCTCCGTAGCGTTCAGCAGATAGTCAAACTCACCACCCCGGTAGTAAGGCCGGAGCACGTAAAGGAAATTATCCAGGTCGAAGTCTTTACCCTTTACTTTTTGCGTTTTGAGGAGCTGTGCATACACCCTTTCCAGGTAATCGTAGAAAGAATTAAAGCAGGGAAATAGTTCGCTGTTTTTTTGCAGGTACTCATAATAACCCTGGAGCGCGTTGGACAGCGCGACATATTCGCTTCGGTTAAAACGTTCATTTTCCTCCTTCCATAAGGTCACCAGCAGCGCTTTGAGGCTTTCCTTCTTTTCGGTGTCCAGTGCCTGGCCAGGGGGTATATAAAAAGGATTGAACCGGATAGGGTTACTTTCCTCGTAAGTAAAATAATATCCCCCGACCAGTTCACATAGTCCTTTGTAACTACCGCCGATATCTACCGTAACACAATGGGCGCCCTGGTCATAAAGTGTCCTTAGGATGTGATTGACGGTCATGCTCTTTCCCCCGCCTGATGTGCCGCAGACGAGCATCCCCATATTGGACGTGATCCCTTTCTTCCTTGGTGCGTCGAAGAGGTCCAGAAATACCGGCTTTCCGGAAAGCCGGTCACAGAACCGGACGCCCTGCGACGGCTGGTCACTCCGGTAATTACTTTCCAGGTTCAGAAAACAGGTTCCCTGCTCCAGGAAGGTATCCAATGTGTCATTCATCGGGAAGTCAGCGGCATTACCGGGAATGCCGGCCCACCAGATCTGGGCGGCGCCGTCAGATTCCAGTTTGCCACTTGCCCCAAGCTGCGCCATGGCAGCGCCCACCTGGTTTTTGATATCCTGCAGATCTTCCCACTGGTCAGTCCAGGCCAGTACATTGAAGTGGGCCTTGACCGGCAGACGCTGCTGGCCGATGGCCTCGTTCAGGAAATCATTGGTAGCATCCCTGCCGATCGCGTTTTCCCGGCTATAGGCGGACAAGGATTGCAGTCGCAGCTTTTTCGCCTCCAGCTGTTTCAATGTCTTTCCGGTATCGTCAATAAACAGGTACTGATTATAGATATGGTTACAGTCCAGCAATAAATTCAGTTGACTGGCAAAGCCAATAGGGAATTTAGTCTGATCGGTGCTGAATTTTTCGTAAGTGATCCTGCTGCCACATAGCGAAGGCATATCTTCGGCATCGCCAAGCGTAAATAAACGTACATGCTGGTCGCCAATTTTGATATCGTCTTTCAGGTGTACATCCTTGATGAGGGGGCGCTCATTTTTGTCCAGTAAAAAGCAATATCGTTCCATAATACCTGCACGGTCCCTGGTGCCGCTGAGTTCATCGTTATTCAGCCGGGTAAGGCTGATGAAACCGGAATCTGTTAATATACTTTCGAACTGTCCGGCTTTTTCCAGAAACTCAGGTAATGCCCTGGGATCGGTAGTCTGACGGGGAACAATACTTTTGCGCATGATACCGGAAAAAGCGCTGCTGGCTTGTTTCCGGTCGTCGGCCTTCTTCGTCAGCATGATATAACAGGTATGATCCAGGAAGCCCCGGCCACGGAAATGTTTATCGGCGGCCTTTGTCAGAAAGGTGCTTTCGATACCCTGAGCGCCACGGTAATGATTCTTGACAAAAATATCCTGTTTGTGTACAATGCTCTGTTTGGGTAGAACCTTGACCGCCTTGATCCAGGCTTGATGGTAAGTTTCATAATCGGCTTCGGACAAAGTAAAGATCTCCGGTAACTTCGCCCGGTAAGCGATAGTAAGATCGCCGTAAGCAGACACCATACAGTCATGCTCGACCTTATAGACAGGAAACACACGTTCCGCATTGCTGATAGCTGCCATGGTTTACTTTTTTAAATGCATAAATAATTTTCTCGAATTGAACTTCAGATATTGGGGGAGATAACGTTTAGCTGTTTTTTTCATCAGACCGTGTGGTCCGTATTGATGACTGAGTTTGAAGACCTGATAAAACAGCCCGCCACCCAGCGCTAAAATGACCGCGACGCAAAGGTATACGGACACGCCTGCGATATACATCACGGCAAACAACACGAGTAGAATAACTAAACCTCCTCCTAGGTAACCGATGTATTGAGCCTTTAATCCTTTGAATTCAATCGGTTTATTGATCCCTTTGTTGATCTGATAAATAGCCATCATCTATCCTCCTGTTGATTTGATCAGACGCCAAAAAAAGATTTCAGCACCGTCGCTACCACGACCAGGAAAATGCAGCTTCCAAACCAGCTGGAGGCAACCTTACCGGTATCATGTTCCCCATCGTTCCACTTTTTATAAACTTTGATAGCACCGACGAGGCCGACAATAGCCCCAATGGCGTACATGAGATTAGTGCCAGTATCAAAATAACTTTTAACCTGCGTGGTCGCTTCATTGATCCCGGCGTTACCGTCTGCCGCCCATAACTTTTGGACAGCCAGTATGACCGTAGTTGCCAAACCGGCCAGAAACCGGATGGCGGCTTTTATTTTATCCTTTGCGATTTTCAAAACACGATTTTTCATAGCTATATTTTTAAGGGTTAATGATTGTGCCAGTAGGCTTCCAGTTCTGCGTAGGTCATATCAAATGGGAATTGACCTTCGCTTTCCTCCAGGAGAAATTCAATGATCTGGTGCTGGAAGGGAGTACCCACCAGGTCAGGATACTTCTGGACGATGAGTTTGAACAGCATTTCAAAGTTTTCACGGGTTTCCGCGGATTCATTGATAACCCGGATCAACATTTTAACCTCAGCGATCATTTCGGAAAACTGACTTATCTGCCTGCTGTCCGTCGCTGTCGGGATGATTGCTTCTTTCTGTTCATCTGCATTTAACTCGTCCGGGTTATCAGTAGGTCCGAATTTGATGAATTCATCCGGGATGGATCGGGCGTCATCCGGCTTCGCCATTCCCATGATCTGATATTCAGGAGCCGGGATAAAATGATTGTTATTGATATCCCGAACAGGTTGCCTGCCGGAGATTCGGTAATAAAATCCGCAGATTTCTGTTTTATAGAAAAGTATCCCTATATACAGGTAGTACAGAATCAGCAGAACAATAACGCTAAGCGCGTAGGTTTGCCAGGAAATTTGGTGAAGCATAGTTTTGAATTTTAACCGGTGACCCTATTATCACCGGCGACAACACAAAATTCAGTAAGCGACTCCCTGAATCGCTCCGAGTTGATCCGACTCGGACAGCAACTATTTTCACTTTATCAAAAAAAGCGGTCTGAACCGCTTTTTTCTCCTATCTAATATTTTAGTTTTTTTTGCAACCTCGTCAAAAAGGCTTCTTTCATTTCGTCGATATACGAGGTGGGGCAGGGACGGCCGCAAAGCCAGTCGTAAGTGTCATAAAAATTTCCAAGGGAAATATTGAAGGCCCTTTCAATAAATTTGACGATGCTTTTGAGATTTTTCTTACCGAAAGCTTCTGTGGCATGCCAGCTGTAGATCAATTCAATCAAGGCGACTTTCGTTTGTTTCCAGTGAAAGTCTTTGAACTCCGAATCGATCTTGACGATCGCTTCTTTTTGATTGATCTTTGCGATGGCCTGTATCAGGTGTTCTTCCAATAGTACACTCGCCAGCACCTGGGCCAGTTTATGATCATGCGTCGTACTAAAGGTAGGATCAAAATCGATGACACATTGATCCGGGTCCAGGTGTACTTCATAATTACCCCGCACAAAGTAGTATTCATCGAGATAAGTTCCCTGCGTACGGACATATTGGTAGAAAGTCAGGTTGCTGGCAAAGAAATGGTTGAGGATATTGATCTCGCTAGCGTAATAATCCGCCACTATCTGACCGTCCCCTATGGGCCTTCGGATTTCGATGTTCAACAAGGATTGGTAAAAAATAAGCTGGGATTTAAACTTGGGTTTGATCTGCTTGAAAAACCGGATCTCTTCCTCCCGGGTTGCCGGGTCATTTAATTTACAGTAGTCCTTCAGTTTTCGGAGATATTTCAAACAGACATGAATTGATTTTTCCAATCGTTTGACCATTAAATCCTCCTCCAGTGCCAGCGCGTTAAGATCTTTATTCAGATCGGCGTATAATCGGTCACTAAATTTTGAGATCATAATTCATTTTTTTAAATGACCAGGTTTGCCACCTGTTAACGGAAACAGGTGAACCTAACAATTCCTGTGCGTATCAGTTTATCATCATGCGTTATTTAGGGAAATAAGTTTTATTGACGTAATTGATCATCTTTTGGAGGTAATCTCTAACCACTGCAGCGGCAGATTGATCCATGCTGTAAAAAGCGTGGTTGAAACTTTTGATGGAAATATCTGATTGTCTTTTTGTAGTAAAATGCCGGGAGAAAAAGCGTATGATCTTCGCTGCCTGTTGAACAGAAAAACAACCGGTCTGTTGAAAAACGCGAACGAACATGGCAAACTGAGTAACCGATAAAACCAGTGGCATCGGTCCATTACCATTGGCGCCGTCTGTTTTTTTTGACATTTTTCTTGGTGTGTTCTCCAATTGTAACCGGAGCCATGGCAAGATCTGCTGGTCTATGGCCGGAAGCTCCGGCTCGAACGGCTTTTTCGGATCGACAAAAAGTACTTCTAATCTTTTGATTTCTGCATGGAGCCATTTTTCCTTATCTTTTCGATCCGGAAGCTCATGGAGTTGGTCCAGGCAATGGTCTCTAAACCACCTGAAAAAACGCAATGTGTTCAGATTGTTTTTATATAGCAGGTCAGCCAGTTGCATACGGGAAGTTTCCGGATTTTTCCAAAATATCCTGTCCATCAAACGCAGCAGGTCGATGTTCCGGGATAATTGGCGGTAGCTGATACCTGTATGGATCGCTTCTTCCGCTGACTCTTTTACAGATAAAGAGACCACAGATAGCAAGGATTGGTCAATGATCGATCTGGCTCTTGTTTCCATCACTGTCAGCTTTTCCAAAACCTGATCATATTGTTGCTTTCCATGGAAAAGGGACACCGGATAATTCAGGTCAAAATAAGGACGGCACTCGTGCCACAGAAAAAACAGGAGTAGTTCCAGTTCAATTAGTATTTCCTGATAAAAAAGGCCTTGGCTGTGCTGGTCTTTTTCAGGAAAATCAATGGCCGCTAACCGCACAGAGAGGTCATTGGAAAGCCGGGTAATACCGGCCTGATGGAACTGAATATACCTGGCGATAACCTGTTCTCTGGTAGAACTGAAGATTCCCTGTATCCATTTTTCCTTCAGTTTTGCGCACAACGATTTTATCGTCCCGGATTCTTTTTTGTTGGGTATTTTACCGGTTTGATCCGGTAAGTCCAGCGCTTCCCTGACGAACTTTTCAATATCATATAATACAGATTTCAACAAAATAAATACTTATTTAAAGTACATCCGGCATCATTTATTTTTGAGAAAATGATCAAAAAAACCGGTTGATTGCACTTATTAATGTAATATTTACAATTATTTAACCTTTCAAAACAATAGGGGTGCTAATGGTCGTTATACTGGTAACTGTTGTATTGGTAGGGTCAGTTCCGGTAGGCGGATTGCTCTCGCCGAAATGGTTTTTGGGGTACGGGATGTTAAAATCGCAGATCGTATTTATCCTTTTGCTCAATCTTTTTGCTCTTTGCGTTTTCATGGCCTTTAGTTTTTAAGACCAAGCTATCTAAACTGGAAACCGAAGAGAATTTTATTACGCGGAGGGGCAATTGCGCTATGTAGAAAGCCTGATGCTGTTTTAAATTATTAAAATTTAGCATGTTCAAATGACGTTAAGAACGAAATATATACTCTGGCATGTCATCACCTGGATGGTGTTTATTTGCTATGAGCTCGCATTTGTGATGATTACCGCAAGTGTACATATTACGGCCGCACGTTTAGTGGTTTACTATATACTGAATATAGGCTTATTCTATTTCAATGCTTATGTGCTGCTTAACTTCGCTTTCTTCAGAACGCAAAGGCGGTATCTTAATTCGGCAGGCCTTATCCTGCTGGAATTAATCGTTTACCTGCTGATTAAATATTTACTGGATAATTTAATGACAGGGCACTGGATCTTCATTCAGGACCGTTTACCGGTTACAAAAGTTTATTTGTATCAGAATATCTACCGGGGGCTGACATTTATCGGCTTAAGCGTGGCCTATTTTTCAACAGTTTCCCTGTTCCGGTTCAGGGAAAAGATCCACGAAATGGAAGCTGATCAGTTAAGGACTATAACCAGAAACCTCGAACTGGAAAATAAATATATTTCCGTTGAAAATGCCTTTCTCCAGAACCAGATCAGCCCGCATTTACTGTTTAATACCCTGAATTTTATATATAATTCTGTTTACCTCATATCGGAACAGGCCGGAAAAGGGGTAATACGATTGGCGGAACTGATGCACTATTCACTCGTTAGTGCCGGCGATAATCAGAAAGTTATGCTGGCCAGAGAGGTGAAACAGATAGAAAATCTGATCGCGCTGTGCAATATGCGTTTCCCCGATGAGTTTTTCTTTCGGTTCAGAAAAAAAGGCCGGTTGATGGGCATGCGAATCATTCCGCTGGTACTGCTGACATTGGTGGAAAATATGATGAAGCACGGCGACATCGGTGAAAAAAAGTGTCCCGCGAAAGTCAATCTGGAAGTCCAGGAAAATCTCCTCCTCTTCGAAACGCAGAATAAGAAGCGAAATTCAAGCGTCTACCCAAAAGGCGGACTCGGTTTAAAAAACATGGAAAAACGACTGCATAATTTTTACGGAGACCGGTACACTTTACTGATCAGGGATATGGAGGATTTGTTTATGGTTACCTTAAGGATCGAATTATGAATTTGAAATGTTATATCGTTGATGATGAGTCAGGCGCTATAGCCTTGCTAAAAGAATATATAGAACGTACACCCGGACTGGAGCTGAGTGGTTCTACCCAAAACCCTTTAAGCGCTCTTGATGAGATTCCTGGAGAACATACGCCGGATATTACTTTTATTGATGTGGACATGCGTTTGCTTTCCGGATTAGAGCTCGCCGGTATGGTGAATTTGTATACCACCGTAGTTTTTACTACTGCCTTTCCGCAATATGCGGTTCAGGCATTTGAAAAGGAGGCTTTTGACTACATGCTGAAGCCGATCAATTATGACCGGTTTATCAATTGTGTCTGCAGGGCCAAAAAGAAGATAGTAAAACAGCACAAAGCATGTCCTGTCAGGCAGGATTTTTTTAATATCAAAAGCGAAGTCAAGGGGCGCATGGTAAAGGTCAGGTTTGACGAGGTGGTCTACGTCGAAGGGGCTGATAATTACATTTTTATCCATACTGTTGATGCCAGACATATGACTTACCTGACCATGAAAGAAATTGAACATCATTTACCCAAGCTGGTCTTCGCCAGAATACACCGGTCTTTTATTGTCAATATTAATTTCATCCGCGTCATTGAACGCGGGCAGATCAGACTGCAGGATGGCAAGTCTATCGTTATGGGTGATTATTATAAGCAACATTTTCTTAACCTGATGGATGGGCATCTGGTAAAAACCAACAGGGCATCTTGAAGTAACCTAGCATTTGCCCAATACGAATAACGGTGATTGTCATTTGTACGAATACGCACTTAATAGTCATTTAGGCAACTCCTTGTTCCTGCCGAAAACACCACTTAATTATATCTATAAAATTTTGTAGTGAAATGGGGTTGACCGAAATGAATTTTACATAAATTTAAGACGGAATTAACAGAAATAAAATTGGCCATAAGACCCCTCCCTAATGAAACGGAATTGATAAAGCAGGTAGCTTGTGGCAGCGAACGTGCTTTTACAAAACTTTTTGATGCCTATTACAGGCAGCTGGGGGAGTATGTGGTACGGCTGACAGAATCTGTTGAATTAGCCGAAGAAATTGTACAGGACGTTTTTATAAAGATCTGGGCCAAAAAAGAGTGTCTTACTGAGATAGATAATTTTAGCTACTATCTGTTTATTATCAGTCGAAATCAAACCTACAACTTCCTGCGTAAAAAAGCGAGCGAAAGAGTAAGGCAGTTGGCCTGGGAAAAACAATTTGAAGAAGAGGTATATGAACTGGATCAGGTAAGTGCAGAAGAGTCTTATCGTACCCAGATAGATGAGGCAGTCAATAAATTACCGCCACAACAGCAAAAAGTATATCTCCTGAGCCGTAACGAAAGGTTGAAGTATGAAGAGATCGCCGCGGTTTTACATATTTCTGCCGAAACTGTTAAAAAGCATATGAAGTTGGCGCTGCGCTCTATCAAAAATAACATCAGCATCGAAAATAATGATGTTATCGTTTTGATTTTGTTGACCCCGCTAATATTTAAATAAAAATATTTTTTCGGTCATTACCCCTTTTCTAATCTTTTTGGGTCTTTAGTGGTATAAGACTGAAAACCATGTCTGAGAGATTAACCTATTTATTCCGTAGATACTTTGATAAAACAGCAACCGCGCAGGAACGGGATGAGCTGATGCATCTTATCAATGACCCGGATTCTGAGGCGACAATTGCGTCGTTGATGGAAGAAATGTACCTGTTGGATAGCCCTTTAGTGAATGATCCGTTTGCTGAAGGTACACGGGGCAAGATATTGAGCGCTGTTTTAGGTGAAAATTCAATAGACGACTTTAGGGATAAGGTTGTTCTCATAACCAGGAATAGGTTTTTATGGCTAAGATATGCGGCAGCTATTGCTATATTTTTATGTTTATCTGTCGGTTTGTATATATATGTTAAACGAAATTCTTCGGAGCAGCTTAGCACAACCAAATCCCGTAATGATGTAAAACCCGGTGGAAATAAAGCTATTCTGACACTTTCAAACGGGACAAAGATCATATTGAACGACGCAAAGGACGGAACGCTGGCACAGCAGGGTAGTGCTTCTGTAATAAAACTGGCCAACGGCGAACTTGCCTATAAACAAGGGGAACCTTCTGATGGAGCACCTGTTTATAATACCATGTCGACTCCGCGTGGCGGGCAATATAAACTGCAACTGCCCGATGGTACAACGGTTATGCTTAATGCCGAATCATCCATCACTTACCCCATTGCTTTTACAGGCAAGGAAAGGATCGTTACCATATCTGGTGAGGCTTACTTTGAAGTGGCTAAGAATAAAAAGATGCCTTTCCGGGTACATTTTGGCGATCAAACGGTTGAGGTATTAGGCACCCATTTTAATATCTCCGCTTATAAAGATCAGCCTGATTTTAAAACAACACTTTTAGAAGGTTCAGTCAAAATTTCAAAAGGTAGTGAAAACCAGCTCTTAGTACCGGGTCAACAGGCAGTGTATGAGCCCGGCAGTCATCAATTTAACGTGAAAACGGTAGACATCGATGATGTTTTGGCCTGGACGAACGGACATTTCCTTTTTGATAATACAGATATTGACAATGTGATGCTTCAATTAGCCCGATGGTACAACATTGGGGTAGTTTATAAAGGTCCTAAGCCAACCCTGAATTTTACGGGAGAAATTAGAAAAAATAGCAATCTTTCGACGGTATTGAGAATTCTGGAATCGACCGGTGGAGCAAAGTTTACGATCAGCGGTAACACGGTAACAGTGGAAAAGGAATAATAGATAAGAATTTAACCAATTAATCAATTAACCCATTAAAGCCTTTTTAAAGATGAGAAAACCCAAGACATAACCTCTGGAAAATGGGTATTCAAAAGCAAGCCCCCCCGGATTCCGGCCAGGGAGGCTAAATGATTGGATCAACCCAAATTACAATTGTAACCATTGATTTTAAACTTAACCCAAACATTCAAATGTATGAAACAACTTCTACATTCTAAAGCTCCTATGCCCTTAGGTGAAGGGCTTAATGACACAAACCTACGCGATAGCTATTTTAAACAGGTATTACGGATAATGAAACTAACGGGCGTCCTTTTATTTGTACTAACCATGCACCTGAGCGCATCAACCATGGCGCAAAAAGTTAGCCTTTCTAAAGAAAATGGCGATCTTAAATCAGTTTTAAAAGAACTGCGAAAACAAACAGGGTATTTGTTTATGTATAATAACCAGGTTATTAAAAAAGCCAGGCCCATATCTATACATGTTACCAATACGGAGTTGAGCGAAGTCCTGGTAAAAATATTTAAAGACCAGCCGCTCACCTACGAACTGGATGATAATACCATCATTATTAAGGAACCGAACCAGCCATCGGGTAATGATCAAACCGAGAAGCAGGTACCGATCCGTATTAGCGGCAAAGTAGTCGATAAAAAAGGGGTATCCATTCCAGGCGTAACTGTACAGATCAAGGGTACATCAACAGTAACCTCAACTGCCGCCGACGGAACATTTGCCATCAACGCCGAAAAAGGAAGCGTTATTCAATTCCGCTTCATTGGCTTTGAAATGAAAGAGGTGTTGGTAGAGGGTCAAACAACGCTTACTGTTACACTTAATGAAGATCAAAAGGGTTTGAACGAAGTGGTGGTGGTAGGTTATGGTACCAGCACCAAAAAAGAGTTGACCAGCGCGATATCCACCGTAAAAGCAGAGGCTTTTAATGCCGGTGTAGTGGCTACGCCAGCCGACCTGTTGGAAGGTAAAGTTGCCGGCTTAAATATTACCAATGATGGTAACCCTAACGGTACGGCAACGGTAACCCTTCGTGGCCCATCATCACTCAGGGCGGGAGCGGCTTCTACACCATTTTATGTGATAGATGGTGTTCCGGGTGCTGATTTTGGTTTGGTGGCTCCTTCTGATATTGCCTCTATTGATGTGTTGAAAGATGCATCGGCATCGGCTATTTATGGTACCAGGGCCACCAACGGTGTAATTATAGTCACCACAAAAAAAGCTAAATCGGGCCAGTTACGGATGAGCTATGATGCTTATGCTTCAATGCAAAAGATATCTAACCGGTTCGAGGTAGCCACTGCCGACCAATTAAGAGCCTATGTTAAAGCCAATGGTCAAAGTTTTACTCCGGCCAATGATAACGGCGGCAATACCGATTGGGCAAAAGAGGTAGAAAGAAATACCGGTTTCTCCCAGAATCATAACTTATCCTTTGGCGGAGGTACCGATAAAACAACTTTTGGTGGTAGCATCAATTATCTCGAAAACCAGGGCATCGTAAAAGGGAGTGGTTTAAACAGGTTTGTTGGCCGATTGAACCTATCGCAAAAGACCTTGAACGATAAATTGAAATTGGATTTCTCCCTGAGCAATTCCATAACCAATTCCGATCTGATCATTAATGATATCCCGCAGACGACTACCAACGGCCAAAATCCTGGACTGTTTAAATCCATTGTTCAGTATCTGCCTACCCGCACCGTGTACAATGCAGATGGTACTTTGTATACCGATCCTACCTTGCTGTTAGGTTATAACCCGGTAGGTTTAATTACCAACGATACCTACAAACAAAAGATAAACCTGATGCTGGGTAATATAAAAGGCGCTTTGACCTTACCCGCAGGTTTCCTGTATAATTTTAACCTGGCCTATCAAAGCAGAACAACCAACAATAATACCTATCACAATTCGGTATCAGAGCTGGCTCCGAATCTCGGCGGGCAAGCCATACGTTCAACTTATGAGGATACTAAAAAGTTGTTTGAAAACTACCTGAGCTACGTGCACAATTGGAATAACCAGCACGATTTTAAAATACTAGCCGGTTATGCTTATGATGAAACCACAACGGGGAACGGATTTCAATCATCCAACCAAAATTTTGTTTCGGATGATACGGGTTATAACAACCTTGCCCTGGGCACGCCTCCTGCGGGTTACCTGGTTAACTATGGGACTGTGCAGGTGGAGACCTTGCGACTGATCTCGTTTTACTCCCGCGTAAACTACAGCTATCTGGGTAAGTATATCTTCCAGGCATCTTTACGACGCGATGGTTCCAACGCGTTTGGTGCCAATCATCGCTGGGGTTATTTTCCGGCAGCTTCCGCAGCCTGGAGGGTAATTGATGAATCGTTCATGAAATCTCAAACCTTGTTTGATGATCTGAAAGTACGTGTTGGCTACGGTAAAACGGGTAACTCCCAGGGATTCCCGGCTTATACGCCTTTAACCCAATATGGCACAACAGGCAGCTTTTTTTATAACGGCAGTTATATCGGCGCTATCGGGCCAACACAAAACCCAAATCCAAACCTGAAATGGGAAGCTACGGCCACCTTGAACGCGGGTATCGACTTCTCTTTGTTTAATGGAAGACTCGGCGGCTCAGTTGATGTGTACAACAAGAAAACAACGGATATGATCTCGGTTATCCCCGTATCAACAGTAACTAACCTGGTATCAAGCCTAACAGCTAATGTGGGCAGTATGAGCAATAAGGGTGTGGAAATTGCGCTTAACGGAACTCCCATCAAATCGGGCGCGTTTACCTGGGATACTTACGGCAACATATCCTTTAACAAAAATAAAATAACCTCTTTAGGGGCAAATTTGTCAAAGATATATGCAGGTTTCCCTGAAGCGCCGGGTCAGAGCGGTATCCACGTATCTATTATTGAAGCCGGTTACCCATTGGGCGAGTTTTATACCCTGAAATATTTAGGCAGAACCAACGGGGTTTCTACTTTCCTGGGTGCCGATGGACAGCCAACTACTACACCGAAAAGTACCGATCAGGTTTACGCAGGCAATGCCCAGCCAACCTATACTTTTGGATGGGGGAATAATTTAACTTACAAAAACTTCAGTTTCAATTTCTTTTTCCGTGGTCAGGGAGGCAATAAGATCATGGATGCGTCATTGGCAAGCTTTAACCAGCCAACTCAAGCCTCTGCGCATAATGTTCCCACGCTAACTTTAAGCGAACCCGGTAATGATGTGAATGCCAACTTATTTTCGACCAGGTATTTGGAGAGCGGCACATTTGTGCGCTTAAGTAATGCTACGCTGTCTTATAAATTTAAAGTTCCGGGTAATTATATCCATTGGGTACGGGTTTACCTGACAGGTACAAACCTGTTTATCATCACCAAATACAAAGGTGTTGACCCCGAGTTGAACCTGAGCTTAAATAACCAGGCAAGCGGTCAGTTTATAGGTGTGGATTACAATAATTTTTACCCTAAAACGCGTAGTTACCTGGCTGGTGTTCAAGTAGATTTATAATTAACTATTAAGATCAAACAAGATGAATCGTATTAAACAACATATAGTTTTTAGTTTTTTATTCGCAGGTATGGCTTTAATCGCCTTACAAAGCTGTACAAAGCTCGATGTAGTACCCGTATCCACGCTCACCCCGGCCAATTTTCCTAAAACGCCCGCGCAGTTTGTGGCTGCAACGGGGCCGATCTATACCAATTTTCGTGGTACGCCAGGACGTAATCTTTGGCTTACCTTAAACCTGAGTACCGATGAAAATGTGTTGGTTGCCCGCGGTGGTAACTGGCTGGATGGCGGAACTTATTCAACCCTTAACCTGCATACTTATACGCCTGACAATACCATATTTGAAGACGACTGGACATGGGGCTTTTCAACCATCAGTACCTGTAACCAGGTGTTGTCATTGTTTGCTTCTGTTCCGGAAAGCGCAGCTAAAACCCAAACAATAGCGGAGATAAAAACCATGCGGGCCATGTCATACTTTTATATGATGGATCTGTTCGGCAATGTACCGATCTCTAAAACATTTGGTGATACTACCAACCTGGGTACACAAACCCGTGCACAGGTATTTGCCTTTGTAGAAAGCGAACTATTGGCCCAGATCCCAAATCTGAGCGGCAATGTGGATGTTTCAACCTATGGCAGGCCAACAAAATACCTGGCCTATACCATACTCGCCAAAATGTACCTGAACGCGTCCTATTACATTGGTACCCCAAGATATCAGGATGCAGTAACCATGTGCGATAATGTTATCAAAGACAATAAATACGCTTTAGATGCTGATTACCTGGGGATGTTTAAGCCTAATAACGGTCCGCAGATAAAGGATTTTATTTTTGCTATACCATACGATGGAAATCTGGCACAGGGACAGTATTACGCCCGGTGGACCCTGCACCCTGCGCTGAAAACAAAATATAGTATGCCATATGCGCCAGACGGGCCTATGTATACTTTTCCAACTTTTTATGCGCTCTTTAATGATGCTAATGACATCCGCAAAAAGCAATACCTGACCGGGAAACAGTATTATAATGACGGTACCCCGATATTGATCACCACTACAAACAAAGGCCTTGACGACAACTACAGCGGCCCCGATCCGGGCGGGGTAGTGGTACACCAACTAGAGTTTACGCCTAATATTGTTTGGAGAAATAATGCCACATTTGATATTGGTAATGACGAACTGGCTAATGAAGAAGGTTATAGGAATAATAAATTTTATCCCGACAGCACTTCAACTTCCCGCAACCAGGGTAACGATGTGCCGATGTTCAGATATGCGGATATATTGCTGATGAAGGCCGAAGCTATTTTGAGAGGTGCTACCACTACCAATGGCGATTCGCCTTTATCCTTAGTTAATCAGGTGCGGAGCCGTGCAAAGGCGGCATCACTTTCGTCATTGTCTCTTTCAGATATTCTGGACGAACGCGGTCGTGAGTTTGCGGTTGAATGGTGGCGTCGTAATGACCTGATCCGTTTTGGCCAATTTGAAAAAACATGGGGTATAAAAACAGATGCCGATCCCAATCACCGCATATTCCCGATACCGAATCCCGAAATTCAACTAAATCCTAAACTGAAGCAAAACCCAGGCTATTGATAGTCTGTATTCATGATCCCCGGCTGGAAATGGCCGGGGATTTATTTCTATCTTTCTTTGATTATTTAACCATAGTATGCGATCGATCCTATTATTCATATTTTCAGTAGCCCTCATCAATACAGCATTTGCGCAGCGGAAGGTGTATAATATCAAAACCCTTGGAGCAGTACCAGACGGTAAAACTGATAATACTCTTATTATCCAAAAGGCCATTGATCAGGCTTTTGAAGCAGGAGGGGGCACGGTTTGGTTTCCGGCTGGTAAATTTGTGACCAGTGTTATTCATTTAAAATCAAATGTGGAATTGCATCTGGCTGCAGGCTCCGAGTTATGTGCATCCGTCAAACGCATTACTTATGGCGCCGGAAAGGCCTCTCCCTTAATCCGCGCCGAAGGGCAGCAAAATATTTCCATCACGGGAAAAGGCACCATCAACGGGCAAGGTGAAGCTTTGCTAAAAGATATTTACCGGATGCTCAACAATGGTACGTTGAAAGACGCTGAATGGCAAGCCTATAACGATTGGCACCAATTACGCCCTGAGGAAGATAACAGGCCCAAGCTCATCGTTTTTGAAAAATGCGATCAGGTTACTCTTAAAAATATCACCATAAAAAATGGCCTATGCTGGATACAGGATTACAGGAGCTGTACCAATATGGTTATTGACAGCATTAAAGTAATCAGCAATACCTTTTTGAACAATGACGGGATCGATCTGGTGGATTGCAAGAATGTAAAGCTGACCAATAGCTTTTTTAATGTGGCCGATGACGGTATCTGCCTGAAATCGTCTGACCCGCAAGGCGCCTGCGAAAATATATACATCGCTAATTGCCGGGTACGTTCGAGCGCCAGCGCATTTAAAATGGGAACGGCTTCCTGGGGTGGTTTTAAAAAAATAACCGTCAGGAATATTTATGTGTACGATACTTATCGCTCGGCTATTGCCATTGAATCGGTGGATGGCGCTGTGATAAGCGATATTGATATCAGGGATATAGTTGCAAAAAATACAGGTAACGCTATTTTTATACGCCTGGGAAAACGAAATAAAAAGAACCCGCCAGGGTCAATCAACAATGTATACATCGGGAATGTTAAATGTGAGATACCTGCAGGCAAACCAGATGCTGGTTATCATATGGAAGGGCCGCCTGAGCAGTTTGCACATAATGTTTTCCCATCTTCTATTACAGGAATACCGGGTTTTGCACCAAATAATATTACCCTTGAAAATATCGCGATCAATTATAGTGGTGTAGCCAAAAAGCAGGTAGCCTATTTTAATACTGATTCTTTAAGCAAAGTGCCGGAAAAAACAGCTAATTATCCCGAGTTCTCTATGTTTGGTGAATTACCTGCCTCAGGATTTTATGTAAGACATGCAGCAGGTATAAAAATGAAAAATATACAGGTAACTTATGCCGGTAAAGATTTTCGTACACCCTTTATTTTTGATGACGTGAACAAGCTGAATCTTGATAAAGTAAGTGTAAAGCATAGCGATGTGCTACCCGTCATGATCCTGAACGGTGTTAAAGACCCATTATTGCAGAATCTCCAGTTTCCGGGAAATGATAGGAAGTTTATTAAAATACAATAATTATAAGTAGTAATAGAAACAAAATGATGATGAGTAATAAAGGTCGCCTAAAATATTTAATGGCGTGTCTTATTTGTTGTGTTTTTACCAATGCCCATGCGCAATTGAATGTACAGGCTTCTTATGCGCTCATCAAAAGAGTAATACCGGGTTATTCGCAGAAGTTTAAAGTACAGGCTATTCAAAGTAATACCTCCAAAGATGTTTTTGAAGTAGATGGAGCTAAGGGGACAATCATTCTGCGGGGGAATAATGGTATCGCGATAGCTTCGGCCTTGTATTATTATCTAACCCAGTACACACATTGCCAGATAACCTGGAACGGCACAAACCTCAATTTGCCCGCCAAATTGCCTGTTCCGTCAAAAAAAGTCAGGAAAAATACACCTTATGATTATCGATACTATCTAAACTATTGTACTTATAGCTACAGCATGAGCTGGTGGGATTGGAAACGCTGGGAAAAGGAGATTGACTGGATGGCGCTGCATGGTATCAATATGCCGCTGGCTATTACCGGACAGGAATATGTGTGGAATAAGGTATATAGCGATATGGGATTTAGCAAAGCCGATATGCAGGACTTTTTTACCGGTCCGGCTTATTTTGGTTGGTTTTATATGGGTAATATGGATAAATGGGATGGTCCATTACCAGAGAACTGGATAAATAATCATAAAGATCTGCAATTAAAAATATTGAAAAGGGAAAGGGAATTAGGATTAAAACCGGTACTGCCGGCCTTCACAGGTCATGTTCCCGCTTCGTTCAAAACGCATTTCCCCAAGGCAAAACTCAAGCAAACCAATTGGAAAAATGGTTTTGCCGATACGTATATCCTGGATTCTGAAGACCCTTTGTTTGCCCAGATCGGTAAGAAATTTATTCAGGAACAGACTAAAATCTACGGAACCGATCATTTGTATTCGGCAGATACTTTTAATGAAAATGAGCCCCCATCCAACGATCCTCAATTTTTGGCCGAATTGAGCGCCCGCGTGTATGATGGGATGAAGGGTGCCGATCCGAAAGCAATATGGGTTATGCAGGGCTGGTTGTTTTATAGCGATCGCGAGTTTTGGCACGATCAGCAAATAAAAGCTTTACTGAATGCTGTGCCTAATGAGCACATGATTGTTTTGGATCTGAATACAGATTTTGAACCCATTTGGAAACGCACCAATGCCTTTTACGGAAAACCCTGGATCTGGAACATGCTGCATAATTATGGCGGTAATATCAGTTTATTCGGGAGGATGGATGCGGTAGCCAAAGAGCCTGCTGCGGCCCTTCATGATCCGGCTTCGGGTCGTATGGTGGGTATTGGCTTAACCATGGAAGCTATTGAACAAACACCGGTGTTGTATGAACTGATGACTCAAAATACCTGGCAAAAAGAGCCGATCGATCTGGATAAGTGGTTGCCTGAATACGTATTGAACCGTTATGGTGTAAAAAACACCGCCGCATTAGCGGCCTGGCAAACACTGCGGAATACTGTTTTCAACGGAAAGGATATTCGTGATGGTGCCGAATCGATTATCACTGGCAGGCCCACGCTTGATTCGGCCACTGTTTGGACACGTACCAGATTAAATTATCAACGC
>JACXTT010000652.1_pt1 | contig 59122 bp, 43 predicted proteins | sample 9270951 | NCBI WGS metagenome assembly JACXTT01 (sample SAMN15532306, study PRJNA645909) | rock metagenome | isolation source: weathered quartz diorite | place: Puerto Rico | collected 2017-06-21
AAAGACCATGGTGGGCCATCGCGTTTCTAACTTTAAATTAACCGATCTCGAAGGGCGCAAGGTCGCTCTCTCTGACTTTAGCGGCAAGAAGGTCATTGTTCTGTTTGTCATGGGGAAAGGCTGTCCGGTGGCAAACCTGTACCTGACCGAGCTCAGGAAGCTCCAAGATGCATATGAGAAGAAAGGCTTGCAGATTATCGGCATCGACTCAAATGCCGGGATGACCCGCGACAAACTGGCCGAGCAGGCCCGTGAATTCAAAGTAAGCTTTCCTGTGCTCCACGACCCCGACCAACGCGTGGCCGAAATGTTCCGCGTGACTCGCACGGCGGAAACGCTGCTGCTTGATGAGCGGCGGGTGGTGCGTTACCAGGGGCGAATTGACGATCGGTTCGGTTACACGCACAAGCGCAACCAACCTCGGCGACGCGATCTACAGGAGGCGCTGGACGAGGTCCTGGCGGGTGAGTTGGTCGCCATTCCTGAAACAGAGCCGGTGGGTTGTTTAATCACCCGCGCCAGGAAGCCATCGGACTATGCGAAGGTGACCTATGCCAGGGATGTGTCGCGGATCGTTCAGGAGCGTTGCCATGAATGTCATCGACCCGGAATGATCGGGCCATTTTCTCTCCTGACCTACGACGATGTGCTTGAGAACGTCGACAAGATTAAGGAAGTGGTGACCCAGCGGCGCATGCCTCCCTGGCACGCAGATCCGAAATACGGACACTTTTCCAACAACCGCCGCATGCCTCAGGAGGAGGTGGACAAGTTGGTCGCCTGGATTGATGCCGGGACACCGTTCGGAGACAAGAAGGACCTGCCGCCGCCGAAAAAGTATGCCGCGGGCTGGGTCATCGGCGAGCCGGATCAGGTTTTTGACCTGGGCGAGGATGTCACAATAAAAGCCGATGGCGTGGTGCCGTATCGCTACTACAAGGTGCCGACGCACTTCGAAAAGGACATGTGGGTCCAGGCGGCGGAGTGTCGCCCGGGCAATCGCGCCGTGGTTCACCATATCATTGTTTTCGCAAAGGGTGAGAAGAGCGAGAAGAGAGAAAGCAATGAGGGATTCGGTCGGATAGGCGAACACATCAGCGGCACGGCTCCCGGTGATCCGCCCCTCATGTTACCTCCGGGCGTGGCCGTGAAGATTCCCGCGGGGTCAGATCTGGTGTTTCAGATGCATTACACACCGACAGGCAAAGTGGAAACAGATCGTTCGCAAATTGGGTTCATTTACTATAAAGGGGAGATGCCGCCCCAAAAAGTCGCCCATACCAGGCCAATCCTTAACTTTTCATTTGAGATTCCCCCCGGCGAAGCTAATCACGAGGTCGAATCAAGTTTTACCTTCGAGCGCGACGTTACGTTGTTGGGCCTGATGCCGCACATGCACCTGCGGGGAAAGGATTTTCTCTACCGCGCCACTTATCCGGACGGCAAGAGCGAGATTCTGCTGTCGGTGCCAAGCTACGATTTCAACTGGCAGGGCAGCTATCGCTTCAACGAGCCCATAAAGGCCCCCGCGGGAACAACGATCGATTGCCTGGCCCACTTTGACAACTCCGCGGATAACCGCGCCAACCCCGATCCGACCAAAACGGTCACATGGGGAGATCAAACCTGGGAAGAGATGATGATTGGTTGGGTCACCTATATCGTGCCGAATGCTGCCACCGAAAGCCAGCCAGTTAAAGAGGCGCGTCTTGGGGAGCCTTGAAGGTTCGAATAGGACGGATGGGACGGATCGGACTGATGAAGAGAGACGTTCTTCATCTCGGCACCCTCTTCGCCCTTTCCACAGCGCTCATAGCGTCGCGATCGGAATCGGCCGCGCAAACCGTCTCCCCCGCCGACTGGTCGAGCTACAACCACGACATTTCCGGTTGGCGGTATAATCCCGCCGAGAAAACGCTGAGCCCCGCCAACGTCGGCCAGCTCGTCGAAAAGTGGCGCTTCCCCGCTACCGGCTCGACCCAAACCGTCGGCGTCGTCCATGCCACACCCTCGGTAGTTGCCGGAGAGGTCTATTTCGGCACCGCCACCGAGCCAGCCTTCTACAAGCTCGCGCCCGACGGCACGCTCCGCTGGGTTTACCGCAATCCTACTCGGAAGTCCATGCTGCCGGCGACGGACGGCGCACCTGTCACTCAGAAACTCCGGGACGCGGCATCGCGAGCGGGTATTTTTTCTTCGGCATTAGTCGCCGAGGGGGCGGTTTACTTCGCTGACGTCGGCGGATGGATGTATTGCCTCGATGCCGCGACGGGGGCTGAACGTTGGAAAGTCGATGCCCGCGCGCCGACGTTTCCCGACGCCCATTGGAACAACCTCTTTATGGCCTCACCAATTATGGCGGGAGACAAGGTCGTGTTCGCTGGTGGAACCTTGGAACAAATGTTCGCGGGGAGCGTCTCGTACGCGGGCAGCACAGGTCGCGGTTTCCTCGTAGCGCTCGATCCGAGGACCGGCAAGCTGATCTGGAAATATAACGTCGGACGGAAGCCGGAGAAACTTGATCCTCCGATCGTAGTCGAAAGCTCGTGGGGGAGGCATAAGTTTGAGTATGGCCCAGCGACGAGCAGTGTTTGGTGCACACCTTCGTACGATCCCGATTCCAACACACTGTACTTTGGCACAGACGTGAACACCGCCCCGCAGAAGCCGACGCCCGACAATCCGGCGCTCCATACGGAAGATTCCTGCGCGATCGCGGCCATTGACGCCACGACCGGCAAGCGCAAGTGGAGCACGCAAATCAGTCCCGGCGACCTGTGGGTTGGCTCGATGCGCGCCTACGACCCCAAGACCGGCCTCTACAAAGACCAGTCGATCGGCGACACTCCGAAGATTTTCACCATCGAAGTGGACGGCAAGGCGACCAAAGTCGTCGGTGCCGGCTGTAAGAACGGCGGCTTCTATGTGTTGAGGGCCGGCGACGGCAAGCTCGTCAAACACACGCCGGTGTACACGGGGCCGCCTACCGACCCACCCGCGGCCCACGACCAGCGCGTGCTGGCGCTTCCCAGCCCCATGGGCGGATTGCAGACCGGTTGCGCGACCGATGGGCGCACTATCTTCAGCAACGGCATCGACTCCCTTCGGTCGGGCACCCAGGACAGCCCGTTCGCGCGCAGACAAGTGCCAACGGGCGGACGGGTGACGGCTACCTCGCTCGATCTAACTTCGGAACGCTGGCGCCACGAACGTCCGAAGATCCCGGAAATGGGCGGCACGCCCGGCAAACCAATGTACCGCGACGTTGGTGACGTCGTCGGTTCAGGCATCGCAGTGGGCAACGGCGTTGTGTACTTCACCGCCGTTGGCAGCGGCAAACTGGTGGCCCTCGACGCCGCCACCGGCGCCTTGCTCAAGGAGATCGTCCTCGGTCCGGTGTGGGCCGGGCCGTCCCTGTCGCGCGGCCGCGTTTACGTTGGCGGTGGCAACACACTGTTTTCCCCCAGCGAGTATGAGTGCTTTTTCCCGAAGCAGTACACTGGCAGCGTCCGATGCTTCGGGTTGCCCTGAAAGAGAGCTGGGCGAAGGGGATGAATGATCTTTGCTCCCTACGCGGTGTGGCACCCCACGAATCTCCAAAATGTGACGTGATCTGGGTGGCGCACCTCGGCACTCCCTTCGAGGCGGAGTACGGAAATTACCAGCCGCAGCGTGGGCTGATTGTCGCTGCGGCGCGGAAATCGGTCGAATTAAGTCGAAATCTGATTTCGAATCCTGAAGTTCCAGAGCTCGAGAGAACGCCTGGTTCTCTTGAGCCTGGAATGGATGCTTGGAGGCTAACGCTTCAATGCCTGGTGGCAAAGCGCTCGTTGCTGGTCTTGAAACGGCTGGCCGATTCTTCGTCGATGTCCAGCTCGTGTTCTTTCCACGTTTCGAAGCCACCTTCCAGTTCCATGACCGGGAAGTCACGGCTAGCGAACCGCACGCAGGCGTTGGCGGCCAAGTGGCACTGCTGCGTGTAGCAATAGACAACATTTGTCTTGTCTTTCCTCAGTCCCTGCGGGTTGTCCCATTTATCCTTGGGGAGATTAATGGCCCCGGGAATGTGACCCTTGGCGTAGTCCTCCGCCGCGCGAACGTCCACGACGACGAGATTGTCTTCGCCGGCTTTAATCCACCGCTCCAGCTCCACCGGGCCGGTCGTAAAAGCCAGCTTATCTTCAAAGTAAGCCCTCGCCCGGGCGGGAGGATGAATTCGAGCCATAGTCGATTGCATATTGGATCCTTTCGTTTGTTTTGTTTTTCGTTTGGCCGAGCCCTGATCCCCGCTCGGCAAGCTCTAATTTAGATCACTCGACCGGATTAGCAACTTTGGGCCTTGACTTGTGTAATTCGTCAGTGAAAGCGGGTCGGATGCCGCCGTAGCCGCCGCAGTAAGGAGGCGGATCTCCGGAGAAATCCGAGTGCCGCTTCCGCCTCTCCCGCTTTGCAGGATCGGCGGCTACTTTTTCTACGGCTTGCTAGCGAGCGGCGCGCAATGCGCGTTCCAATTCGCGCAGGTCCTCGGGCAGTTCAGCAGACCAGCTCATGCGGGTGCCGGGCTGGTCGGGGTGTTCGAGATTAAGGAGTGCGGCGTGCAAAGCTTGTCGTGGAAAATCAATGGGCGTTCGCGCGCGTCCATGCCGGCGATACCCGGGGTGATAAGTTCGGTCACCGATCAAAGGGAGCCCCGCGTGGGCGGCCTGGGCGCGAATTTGGTGCTTGAGCCCGGTTTCCAACCGTAGTTGTAGTTTGGTGACAAAACCATTGCCGCCAGCGAGCGGATATTCGGCAATGACTTCATAATGCGTGATGGCTTCCTGAGCATCGGCGCCGCTGGCTTTAGACGGCCGGTCTGGAAGGACGTGCTGGCGCAGTTCGTCCCGGCTCAATTTTAGCCAATGCCGCCAGGTGCCTTTGGGCGCGTGCGGACGGCCTTCCACGAAAGCCACGTACTCTCGCCTCATCGAGTGCGCTTTGAGTTGTTCGATCAGGTGTCGGCGCGCAGCGGGATTCGTGGCCAGGCAGAACACACCGCTCGTATATTGGTCGAGCCGATGGACCGGTAGGGGTTGCAGTCGGCGATAGGCAGGCAGCAGTGTCCGCCCGGCGACGGCACGATCCCTGGGCTTGAGTTTGCCAGCCAGGAAGTCGGCGAGGATACTGAGAGCGGAGAGGTCACAATTGGGCGCTGGTACAGAGATGAGTCCGGGACCTTTGTTTACGATCGCGATGGCAGAATCGAGGTAGAACAGCGAGACTCGGGGATGGATCTGCCAACCGGCACCGCAGTCCAGAGTCGTCGCATGACGCTCGCGCAGTTCCAACGTGTTGCCCGGGTCAGGGATTCTCCACTGGGGCTGGCGAATGATCACGCCGGCGACGCTTACTCGACCGGACAGGATCCATTGTTTGGCGCGGCTCTTCGGTGTGTCGGGAAACTTTTGCAGCAACCACTGCAACAAAGGCCTGGAGTCAGTTTCGATAGCAGCGTCAGTGTCAGCCCGGCTCTGCTTGTTGAGGTTCATGGCTTCTTGCGCGATCGGTAGAGTGTGATTGCGACGAAAAGACCGATCTGGCTGAGCAGGACAGCGATGAAACCGCCATGGAGCCATTGCCATACGGCAACCGAGATGAGGAGAGACAGCGCGGCCCAGGCCAGCCCCGAGGAGGCTTCGAATGCGCCTGCTCGATAGAAAAACACGGCGCAAGCCAGGACCAGGATGAATGTGAACGAGTAATATGGCAGCATGTGAAAGTCGTGGCGCCGAGTGACTATCGAACGAGTTTGGCGGGCTCTTGGCAAGGATTCGTGGAGGGCACGGCGAGGAAACATCGAACATCGAATATCGAACACTGAACTTTGAATGGCTTGCGGCTTGCAAAACATTTGGCTTCTCAAAGGCAATGAAATACGAGCATTCTCGGGCCAAAATGAAGGCGCACACGACAGGGATCAACAGTCTGAGATGGGAGAGGCGAACGAATCCAAGGTGAGAGCAGCATGATAGGCGAGCCATGCGCATACTAATTACAACTGCGACGGCAGGGGCGGGACATCTGGCGGCAGCGGCCGCGCTGGAGGAGGCCTGGCGTGCGCTGCGGCCGAACGACGTTGTCAGGAAAGTCGATCTGGTGGAGTTCTTTTCACCGCTGCATCGCAAGATTCATGCGGACGGCTACCTGAAACTGGTCGAGCATGCGCCGGAGCTCTGGGGCATGATGTTCAAGAAAACTGACAACGTGAAGCTGGCGCGACGATTGAATCGCCTCAAACGGGTGTTTCCCAGTCAGTCGCGACGGAAGTTTGTTCGATGTGTAACGGAATTCAGACCGGAGGCCGCACTCTGCACACATTATTTGCCGCTCGAGGTGCTGGGGCAGTTGAAGCGACGCAGTCTGCGGCGGCTTTCGGCCGAAGCGCGCCGGCGTTCGCGGGGTGCGCCCCGGTGGTTGGACGTTGCCGAGGTCGCGCCCGTCGGGCCGCTTGTGGCAAGTATCGTGACTGATTTTGAAGCGCATGCCCTTTGGATGGATGAGAGCGTGAACCTTTACTGTGTCGCGGCGGAGGAGACGAAAGCGCGACTGGTTGCGCGTGGCGCAGCACCGGACAACGTCGTCGCGACCGGCATTCCGATCGCGGCGAAGTTTTCACAGAAGGTTGAGCGCCGCGTCGTCAGAAAGAAGCTGGGGCTGCGGGATGATCAGCCTGTGCTGCTGGTCTTAAGCGGAGGTTTTGGCATGGGGCCGGTGGGGGCCATGGTCGCGCAATTAGACCGCGTGGACAAGGAATTCCAAGTGTTGGTGGTGGCGGGTCGAAACGAACAAATGCGCCGCGAGCTGGCGGCGGAGGATCGACGGCATCCGACGCACGTTCTTGGATTCAGCGACAAAATGCATGAGCTGATGTCGGTGTCGGACCTGGTCATTACGAAGCCCGGCGGCCTGACGTCTTCGGAGGCGCTGGCGATGGGCCGGCCGTTGTTCATCTTGAACCCGATTCCGGGACAGGAAGCGGCAAACAGCGATTTCCTGCTTGAACGAGGTGCGGCAGTGAAAGTAAATCGGGTCGAGGATCTGCCGTACCGGCTTGGCCACTTGCTGGCGTCGAAGAAACTGGCACAAATGGCAAAGGCAGCCAAAGCACTGGGCAAGCCAGCGGCAGCGGAAGCGATTTGTCTGGCTACGGTGAAGCGGTTACAAGGCAGGCGAGGAAATCTTCTCTAAATATTGCAGGAGACGACGTAAGGAGTCTCTAACCATGGGAAGGGACTGCCAACCATTTCAAGAGCCAACTGATCAGAGACTCCTTACGTCGTCTCCTACACATTTAGGCATATACAGCGCGGTGCGGTGGCTGCTCGTGGTGGCGCTTGGGTTTTATTTCCGCAGGATTGAACGGTTTCACGCGGAGCGAGTGCCGGTGAGCGGGCCGGTGCTGTTTACCTCCAACCACCCGAATTCGTTGACGGATTCGTTTGTGATTGGGGCCTCGGTGCCGCGCAAGGTCAATTTTGTCGCCACGGTGCAGCTTTTTCGAATCAAACCGGTGCAATGGCTGCTGCAGCAGTGCGGCGTGATCCCCATCAATCGAGTGAAGGATGATCCCAAGGCGATGCGCACGGTCGCAGACACCTTTGAAGCCTGCTTTCGCGTGCTGGAGCGCGGCGAGGCGGTCGGCATTTTCCCCGAGGGCATAACCTACGACGATTCGCAATTGAAAGAGATCAAATCGGGAGCGGCTCGGATGGCGCTGGAGCTGGAATACCGGCACGGCGGCAAGCTAGGGCTGCAGATTGTGCCCGTGGGCCTGACGTTCTCAGCCAAGGAGAATTATCGCAGTGATGCCCTGGTACATTTTGGCGAAGCGATTCGGGCGGCGGCATTTTTGGATGGCTACGCTGAGCGGCGGAAGGATTGCATTACCCGGCTGACCTCGCAAATCGAGCGAAGCATTCAGGGGCTGATCCTGCACTTGCCTCGCCTGGAACATCAGCGCGTCGTTGAGGGCGTGAAACGGCTTTACCTGGACCGGTTGCTTGTGGGGCACAAAGTCGTGCAGGAACCGGTGTCGCCGCGCGCCGAAGAACTTCTCGTGTCGCAGCGGATCGTAGAGGCAATCGAGCACGTTTTCGAGTCGGAGCCGGAAAACGCGGCCGCGTTCGCGGTGAAGCTGGATCATTATGAGCGGTGGCTGAGGCGGCTGCGGATATCGGATGAACATATGGCGTTATTCCCGGACAAGGCCCGATTCGCCTGCCGGAGTGTTTTCTGGGCGCTCGTCGGGCTCTTTGGTGCACCGCTTGCGTTGTATGGTTGGTTGCACCGGGCAATTCCGTACGCGCTGGTTAAGTGGGCGGTTGGCCGTTTCACCCAACCTGGGCGGCAAAAGGCGCAGACGGCAACAGCGGCCATAGAGTCCGGCATCGTCGCGTTCGGAATGTGCTACGGAATTTTCATTTTGATTTTCCACAGGCTGTTCGGCTGGCCAGCAAGCCTTTGGTATGCGCTGTCGTTGCCTCCCGCAAGTCTTCTGGCGCATTATTACGCGCGCGAAGTGCGCCGATTCGGCGTGGCTCTCCGAAACACGATAGTGCTGCTGCGCGCTCCGCTTGCCTCGAAGCGCCTGTTGCGGATGCGGGCAGAATTGATCGCAAAGATTGAAGCGACACGGCATGAATTCCTGGGGGCTGAAGCGCGGCAGAGCTTGTGAGCAGCCCGACCGGCGAACGGATTTGAGGCTTTCCAATATGAAGGTTTGGTGCATTCTGCGGGCGCATTTGGGTCGCGCGACACGATGAAAATCGCCGTGATCGGTTTAGGATATGTCGGGCTGCCGCTGTGCCTGCAGTTTGGGCGCAGCGGTGTGACGGTGCTTGGCCTGGACACCGACCCGGCCAAGGTCGAAGCAATAAACGCCGGCAGGAGCTACATTCAGCACATTGGCGGCGAAGCGATCCGGCAGTTGGTCGGCAAAGGAACGCTGTCCGCCTCGACCGACGTTTCTCGCGCCAGGGAGGTCGAAGCGATTATCATTTGCGTGCCGACGCCTCTTAACAAGAACCGCGAGCCGGACATCTCTTTCATCGTGAAAACCGGTGAATCCATTGCGCCACATTTGGCACGCGGGACACTGGTGGTTCTGGAATCGACGACGTATCCGGGCACCACCGAAGAAGACCTGCGGGCGGTACTGGAAAGCGGGTCCGGGCTAAAGGCAGGGACAGATTTTCATCTGGCCTTTTCTCCAGAACGAGAAGATCCCGGCAACCCGGAGAGCAAAGTAGCGACCATACCTAAAGTCGTTGGGGGTTACACGCGCACCTGTCTGGAGCGGGCCAAGGCACTCTATGGCCGCGCGATTCAAACCGTCGTTCCGGTTTCGTCCTGCCGCGCTGCGGAGGCGACCAAGCTGCTCGAAAACATCTTTCGGAGCGTAAACATTGCGCTGGTGAACGAATTGAAACGCGTCTATTCCGCCATGGGCATTGATATCTGGGAGGTGATCGACGCGGCCAAATCAAAGCCGTTCGGTTTCATGCCATTTTATCCGGGGCCGGGTTTGGGGGGTCACTGCATCCCGATCGATCCGTTTTATCTGACCTGGAAAGCGCGCGAGTACGGCCAGCACACGCGATTCATCGAATTGGCGGGAGAAATTAACACCGCGATGCCGGCATACGTTATTGAGCGGGTCACAGAAGCCCTCAACGCGCGCCGACGTCCGATCCGGGGCAGCCGCGTGCTGGTGCTGGGTCTGGCCTACAAAGCCAACGTCGAGGACGACCGGGAGTCGCCCAGCTACCGATTAATGGACTTATTGAAAGGGCAGGGGGCAGAAGTGGCGTATTATGACCCGCACGTGCCCGTCCTTAGACTCACGCGCGAACATCCGCATTGGGCGGGCACCAAATCGGTTGTCTGGGACCGTGAGACGGTGCGGAGCTTCGATGTTGTCTTGATTTCCACAGCGCACAAGGCGGTCAATTACGGCGAGTTGGCGGAATGGGCTGAGTGCATTGTTGATACGCGCAACGCAATGGCAGCGTTTCACGAGAAATATACCGGCAAGATTTGGAAGGCGTAGTCTGTCCAAAGTCCAAGGTCCAAAGTCCTTGTTCCATGCCATGCCGTTCCATTTCACTAGTTAGCGCAGTGCTGGTTGGGCTGGCCGCTGCTCAAAAGCTGCAGGCAGGCGATCCTCACTCTACTATCCGCTGGTGGGTGAGTTCGGTTGATGGCAAGCTGCGGCTTTCCGAGCAGCCGAACCTCCACTGGAGTCAGGCGACCAGCACCGGCGACGTCGAGCTTGTAGAGGTGGATTCGAAGGTCTCCTTCCAAACGATGCTGGGCATGGGCTCATCGTTGGAGCCGTCAACGTGCTGGAACCTGTCGCGTTTGACGCCGGCCGAGCGCGAGCGATTGGTCGTATGGTTGGCTGATCCGGTGAAGGGGATAGGAATGAACCTGATGCGGATTTGCATTGGGACACCAGATTTCACCGGCGATCCCTGGTATTCTTACGACGATTTGCCTCCGGGCGAACTCGACCTGCATCTGGAACGGTTTTCAATCGATAAGGACCGAGCCTATATCCTTCCGATCCTCAAACTGGCGCGGCAGAAGAACCCGGACCTGCTCTTCTTCGCCTCGCCTTGGAGCGCGCCCGGCTGGATGAAGACCACGGGCGACATGAGCGGAGGGCAGCTTCAGCGGCGATTCTTTCCGGTTTATGCCGATTATTTTGTAAAGTTCATCAAGGCCTACGAGGCTGAGGGTATTCCGATCCATGCCGTAACCGTCCAAAACGAGCCCGGTGTGGATCGCTCCAAAGCAAAAGATCCGAAATGGCATTACCCTTCGTGCCGATGGGCCGGCGAGTCGGAGCGCGACTTCATCCGCGAACATCTGGGCCCGGCCTTCCGCCGGAATGGGCTCAAGACTCAGATTTGGTGCTACGATCACAATTACAACCTTAAGCCCAGCGGTGACGACCCTGGACTCGATTACCCGCGAATGATTCTGAACGACCGCAAGGCGGCGGCGTTCATCGGCGGAGTGGCGTTCCATGGGTACGCCGGAGAACCCTCCGCGATGTCCAGCTTCCATGCTGAGTTTCCGCAGATGCCGCTGTATTTCACCGAAGGCTCAGTCTTCGAAATTGAGGGCGGGCTTGAGTTGATTCGACGATTGCGCAACTGGGCCTCGAGCTACAACGCTTGGGTGACAATGCTAGACGAAAACGGCAAGCCGAATAACGGACCGTTTCCCGCAAGTCGAGCGATTATTGCACTCCATTCACAGACGCTGATGGCGTCCGAGAATTTCGAGTTCTTCTTGTACGGCCACTTCATGAAATTCGTGCAGCGCGGCGCCCTTCGGATACAGAGCAGCGAAGGAATCATAACGTTCAACACCGTTGCCTTTCGCAACCCGGATGGTGGGCTGGTGCTCATCGCAGTCAATGCCGGGAAGAAGCCAATCGCGCTTCGGCTGACTTGGCAGGGTGCGGCCACCGAGGTCAGGCTTGGCAGCGAGAGCGTCGCCACGTTTCTGTGGTGAAAGAAACGGTTGCAGCGGGCCTTATCAGCGGGTTAGATTATTTTGCATGGTTGAGACTGTGCTGAATCACGGTGCGGTTGATGAGGTTTCTGCTTTTCGGGACACGTACTTACGGGCTTACCGCTTGATGCTGCTGGCGCGCATTTTGGATGACAAATTCGCCAGTCTCTATCGCATGGGCAAAATCCACGGCGGGGTCTTCCTCGGGCGCGGCCAGGAGGCGTTGAGCGTTTCGATTGGTCTGGCCTTGCGCAAAGGAGACATTTTCGCGCCGTTGATTCGCGATGCTGCCGGGCGTTTGGCGTTCGGCGAGCCGGTGCTCGACGCGGTTCGGACTTACTTGGGCTCTCCCCTCGGCCCAATGCGCGCTCGAGATGGTAACATTCATCGAGGCCGGCCCAAAGAGGGGCTGCTGGCGATGATAAGCCACCTGGGCGCGATGATCTCTGTAGTGAACGGCGGGTTAATGGCGCATCGGTTTCGAGGAATCAACGACACGGTGGGTGTTGCCTCGATCGGCGATGGGGGAACTTCCACCGGCGCATTCCATGAAGGGGTGAACCAGGCCGCAGTGCACAAATTGCCGCTGGTGCTGGTCATTGCGGACAATCAGTATGCCTACTCGACTCCCAATCAGCTCCAATTCGCCTGTTCTTCGCTTCTTGACAAGGCCGTTGGCTACGGAATCGAAGCGCATTCGGTCGATGGGACGAATCTCGGCGCCTGCTTGGAAGTGGTTGGAGAAGCCATCGACAAGGCGCGCAAGAGCCGCGGTCCGCAGATGGTGGTCGCGACGCTGCTGCGATTGAGCGGCCATGGTGAGCATGATGACGCCAGTTACGTTGATCCCGCGGTGAAGTCGTCGCCAGTTGGCAGGGACTGCTTGCGGGTTGCCGAAGCCCGTCTGACAGAACACGGTTGGGCCGACGCGCAAACGCTTGCCGAGTGGCGAAAGGCCGCAATTCAAAACGTGGAAGAGGCCGTGGCCCAGGTCCAGCGCGAGCCCGGGCCGGATGCGTACCGCGAAGAGTGGTGCGCGCTTGCTTCGAAGCACCTGAGCGATCGATTTGAGCAGTGAGCATCACGTATCTTGAGGCGATCCGCGAAGCCCAGGCTCGCGCCCTGGCCGATGATCCGCGGGTTTTCATTTATGGGCAGGACATCGGCGCATTTGGCGGCGCGTTCAAAGCGACGAAAAACCTGGCGAAGGAATTCCCGGGCCGCGTCCTCGATTCGCCAATTTCCGAGGACGCAATGGTTGGCTTGGCCGTTGGCGCCGCGATCCAGGGCATGCGACCAATTATCGAGCTGCAGTTTGCGGATTTTTCCACCGTCGCCTTCAACCAGATCGTCAACCAGGCGGCGACATTGCATTGGCGGACGAAAGTGCCGTGCCCGATCACGATTCGGCTGCCGTGTGGCGGCACCTCCGGAAGCGGCCCGTTCCACAGCCAAAGTATGGAGGCCATCTATTCGCATTATCCCGGACTGGTGGTGATGACGCCGGCCACCGTGGAGGACGCTTACAGCATGCTGCTGGAGGCGATCGCCTTCGATGACCCGACGATTTTCTGCGAGCACAAATACCTGTACTACCATTTGAAAGCGGAGACGCTGCCGAGCGAGGCGATGCCGGTGGGCAAGGCCCGGATCGCCCGAGCCGGACGCGACCTGACGCTTGTGGCTTACAGCGCCATGCTGCACGAGGCGCTGGCGGTGGCGGCCGAACTGGCGACCGAGGGCAGCGAAATCGAAATCGTCGATCTTCGCTCGGTCAAACCTTTGGATACCGATACCGTCATGGCTTCAGTGGCGCGCACGGGCCGCCTGCTGTGCGTGGGCGAAGCCTGGCCATGGGGCGGAGTCACGGCGGAAGTGATTGCGCGTGTTGCCAGCGAAGGCTTCGGGCTGCTCGACGCGCCGCCGCAGCGTCTCAATGCGAAAGACACACCGGTGCCATATCATCCGGGCCTGTGGGCCGCACACCGGCCCACGGCGCGCACTATTGCCGCCGCAGCCCGCAACCTGCTGAGACTATGACCATTGATCGCTCCACCACTCCAACACTGCACCGCCACATTACTCCGTTCTGATTTTTTCCCATGCCCTCGATTCCCATCATCATGCCGCAACTCGGTGAGTCCATTGCCGAAGCCACAGTCGTTAACCTTCTCGTCCAGGTCGGCGACCAGGCCTATGCAGACCAGGACATCATCGAGGTCGAAACCAACAAGGCGACGATGAATGTGACCGCGCCTTGCCCGGGGCGAGTCGAGAAACTGCTCGTCAAAGTCGGCCAGAGTTACCCCGTCGGCGCAACGCTGGGCTACCTGGAAGCAAGTGTCGAGGATGCCGAGCGTCTGGGCATCTCTGCGCCAGTGCCCCACAGCGACGAGGAACGGACGACCGCTCACGCGGAGACCCACAATCATGACCATAGAGACGGAGCGCATCACTCTGTCCATCCGACGGTCCGCGGCTTACCGGTGCCGGCAAACGCTGCTGGCGCGAGCTATATGTCGCCCCGGTTGAAAGCGCGAATGGCGGAGCTGGGGTTGCATGCCGCCGACCTCGCCAGCCTTGCCGGCAGCGGAGCGGGTGGCCGCGTGACGATCCAGGATTTCGAAAAGTTTGTCGCACAGTTGGACCAGCAGGAGCAAAGCCCGGCTTCGAGCATGCGTGTAGCCGTGGCAGACGCCATGCGCCGAAGTTGGACGCGCCCGCTGGCGACGGTAGGGATGGCGGTTTGTCTGGATCCACTCTTCAAGCACCGCAAAGCTGCGGCGCAAAAGCCCGGCCCGGCGTTGTACGCGTTGCGCGCTTTAGCCTTGGCTCTGGCCGAGAACAGTGCTCCCGCGGGACGGCTGATTGGCAACAAGATTGTTCATCCTTCGTCCATTGATATCGGCGTTGCCGTCGAAGCTATGCAGGGAGTGCTGGTGCCGGTAATTCGGAACGCGGATAAGCGCCCGCTGCTGGAGCTGGTTCCGCGCTACAACGAGCTGCTTGAGCTGGCCCAACAGCGGAAGTTGCCGTCCGATGCCACCGGCAGTTCAATCGCAACCGTGACCAACTTCGGCACCTTCGGCCTGACCTGGGCGACGCCAATCCCGCTGCCGGAGCAGACGCTGGTTCTGGGGATGGGCGCGGCCCGGCGCGTGCCGAGTTGGGACGAAACTAAAGCTGCGTTCGTTCCAGTCATGGAGGCCAACCTGACAGTGAGTTTCGATCACCGGGTGATCGATGGTGGTGGGGCAGGCCGGTTGCTGACGCGGATAGCTCAACTACTTGCCAATCCGGAAAAACTCTAAGGGCAAATCTATGCAACGGGATATGGAAGGGAAGACCCACCAGAAATTTCTGAGAGACGCTAGATTAGTCGGGTTAGTTCTCGGCCTTGCCGTCTTACCGCTAAGAGTTAGTGCCGCGGGCCCGATCGACCTCACCAACGGTGTCGTTGTGGCGCCGGGGAGTCTCACCGGCCCCGAAAAGCAGGCGGTGAAGATGCTGGTGGAGGAAGTCGAGAAACGAACGCGCATCCGCTGGCCGGAGCTCACCGAGTGGCCCGCCGCGGCATCACGGGCGACGCCAGTCATCGCGGTTGGACCTAAGTCGCTGCTTGACGCTTTTGGCGGTCCCGACGTCAGGGAGTTGCGCAACACTCAAGCAACCGGAGCCGAGGGTTATCGCCTCTGCGTCCGGCGCGACGCGCCCCAACCGTCGGTCTTGGTCATCGGAAACGATGCGCGCGGAGTCTTGTTCGGTGTTGGCCGCCTGCTGCGCGAGCTGCATATGCGGCCCGGGAGCATCACGCTTAACGTAGATGCAGACATTGCGACCTCGCCGAAGTACCCGCTGCGCGGTCACCAGTTGGGCTACCGGCCAAAATGCAATTCTTATGATGCCTGGGACCTCCCCGTGTGGGAGCAATATTTTCGCGACCTCGCCGTTTTCGGCTGCAATGCGATCGAGCTGATCCCACCCCGCTCGGACGACGCCTCCAGCAGTCCCCATTTCCCGCGACCGCAAATGGAGATGATGACAGGAATGTCGCGTGTGGCTGATTCCTACGGCCTGGATGTCTGGATTTGGTATCCGGCGATGGACCGCGATTATTCCGATCCGAAGACGGTCGAATTTGCGTTGCAAGAATGGGGCGACGTCTTTCGGAAGCTGCCGCGAGTGGATGTGGTGTTCGTGCCGGGCGGCGATCCGGGTCATACACAGCCAAAATATTTAATGGCGCTTCTGGAGAAACAAACCGAAAACCTTCATCGATTTCATCCCAAGGCCCAGATGTGGGTTTCGCCCCAAAGTTTCAACCGGACCTGGCTGGATGAATTCGTGCAGATACTGGAGAAGCAGCATCCGGCCTGGCTGGGCGGCGTGGTCTATGGGCCGCAGGTGCGCGTCAGTCTGCCGAAATTGCGAGCGCTTGTTCCAAGGCAATATCCGATCCGCCATTACCCGGACATCACGCATTCGCGGCAGTGTCAGTTTCCGGTGCCTGATTGGGACGTGGCTTACGCCGTGACCGAAGCGCGCGAGTGCATCAATCCGCGACCTGAGGGCGAGGCGGTAATCTTCCGCATAACGCAACCGGGCACGATTGGCTTTTTGACTTATTCCGAGGGGTGCAACGACGATGTGAACAAAGCCGTGTGGAGCGGTCTCGGCTGGGATCCTGACAGCAAGGTTGAGGACATTTTGCGCGATTACAGCCGCTATTACATTAGCGACAAATTCTCTGACAGCTTCGCTCACGGTTTGCTGGCGCTGGAACGGAATTGGCAGGGAGCACTCCTGACCAACAAAAATGTCGAGGTAACTTTAGCGGATTTTCAAGACATGGAGAAGGCGGCTTCGCCGGCCGACCTGAAGAATTGGCGTTTCCAACAGGCTCTATTCCGAGCGTACTATGACGCGTACGTGCACCGCCGCCTGATTCACGAGCAGGGCCATGAAGCGCAGGCCATGGCCGCCCTCGAAATGGCCGGAGCCAAACGCGCCGAGACCGGCATGGCCGCCGCTGAGAAGATCCTGGAACAGCCGTTTTCGGACCGCGTCGCGGAAGGGTTGCGGATCCGAGTTCATGAGCTGGCCGAAGCTCTGTTTCAAAGCATCGGCATGCAGTTGAGCGTGAAGAAATATCGAGCCATTGGTGTGGATCGGGGCGCCAGCCTGGACACGTTGGAGTATCCGCTCAATAACCGCCGTTGGCTGAAAGCGCAGTTCGCGAGAATTCGCGGCCTGAACTCCGAGCCGGAGCGAGTGAAAGCGTTGCAGGAGATCGTGCACTGGACCGACTCAGGTCCGGGCGGCTTCTATGATGACCTTGGGAATGTGCAGCAGCAGCCACACCTCGTTCGCGGCCTTGGATTCCTGGAGGACCCGGGCGCGATGGCATCACCCCGAGTCGGATTCGAACAAGACCCGTTGATGGACGTGGAAGACGAGGCGACCCAGGGAACGCGCCGCGTTTCCTGGATGGATCATGCCGAGACACTCTACGACACACCTTTGCAGATGCGATACACAGGCCTGGATCCAAAAGCAGGCTACAAGTTGCGTGTCGTTTATGGTGGCGACACCCGCAGCAAGAAAATTCGCCTCGTGGCCAATGACCGCATTGAGATTCACCCGTATTTGACCCGGCCCTATCCTATTAAGCCGCTCGAGTTCGACCTTCCGCCTGCAGCGATCGAAAGCGGCGACGTGACCCTGAGTTGGTTTGGCGAACCTGGCCTGGGTGGCAACGGCCGCGGCTGCCAGGTTTCGGAAGCCTGGCTCATCAAAGGGCCAGCCGGGTCCGGCCGCTGAGCTAGAGTTAGTTGCTCGAGTGCAGTGTTCTCAAATGACGAATGACGAATGACAAATGACGAAAAAAAACGCAAAAACCAAATCCTAAAAATGCTCCGATAGCACCGTTTTTCGTCATTCGTCATTTGGATTTTGGAGAGCCGCGCAGTTCTGAAATAGCCTCTCGAGTTTCGGAATCCTTTCGGGCTTCAGACTTCGGATTTCGGCCTTCGAACTTAGTGTTCGTGCTTCTCCACAAAGTTCTTGAGGAATTTGGACGCGGTTGTGAGACTCCCTGAAAACCGTCGCAGCGGTTCACTATCTCTCTACCAACTATGCGCTCGAAATCCACAAGTCCCCGCTCCTCCAAATGGAAAAACCCTGTCAAGACACAGCTCAAACAAGGCAAATCCGTCATCGGGGTCGTCATTACGGTAAACAATGTTGAAGTGGCGGCGCATGCCGCCAGGCTGGGGTTTGATTTCATCTGGATGGAGATGGAGCACTCGCCGATCGCGCTGGAGACAGTGCGCAATATTGTGCTGGCCATGCGCGGGCTGCCTGCGCTCCCCTTTGCGCGGCCGCCCGTGAACGAGCTTTGGATGGCGAAACGCGTTCTCGATGCGGGCGTGCTGGGCGTGATCTTTCCTTTCACGCGAACAGCTCAATTGGCCAGGCAGGCGGTCGCGTCCTGCCGGTATCCGCCGGTCGGTTTGCGCGGATCTGGCGCCGACCTGGCCAAGGTCTGCTGGCCGGAGACGGAAAACTATTACGATTTCGCCGACGACAACGTGTTGGTGGTTACGGTGGTGGAGGACACGTCCGCGCTGGCGCAGATCGATGAGATCGCGGCTACGCCGGGGCTGGATGTGATTTTCATCGGCACCAGCGACCTCTCCTTCTCCCTGGGGTTGCGCGGGCGTCAGGATGAACCAAAGCTCGACCAGGCGGTGGCCAAAATCGTCGCGGCGGCGAAAAAGCACGGAAAGTTCGTTGGCCGGCCAGCACTGTCCCCGCAGGCCATTAAGAAGTATCAAAAACAGGGTTTTCAATTCTTCATGACCAAGACAGACCTGGAGCTGATGGATGCGGGCGCTTCAGCACTTCTGGGGCCGTTCGGCAAAGCGCGCGTGACCGCCTCAGCGGGCGGCATGTGAAACGGCTTCCTGATTCAGGGCAACCGTCGCTATGAAGTTCGGCGCCCACATGTCCACCAGCGGCGGGGCGTGGAGGGCGCTCGAGCGGGGCCGGACCATTCACTGCGAGGTCGTCCAGCTTTTCGTCAAAAACAACATGCAGTGGTTCGGCAAGCCGCCTTCGCCTCAGGCCCTGGCCTTGTACAGAAACGAGCGGACGACCAACGCTTTCTCATGCGTTTTCGGCCATACGGGCTACCTGATCAACCTGGGCGCACCGGCGTCATCCAACCGCGAGCGTTCGATCAAATCGTTGGTCCAGGAGATCCAGTTCGCCACCGAGCTTGGGCTGCCGTTTCTGGTCCTGCATCCGGGCGCGCACCTGGGCGCCGGCGAAACGGTTGGTCTCAAACAGATCGTCGCCGGTCTCGACGAGGCCTTTGCTGCGACAAGGCGATCACCGGTCCGGATTGCGCTGGAAAACACGGCGGGGCAGGGGACCTGTCTGGGCTACAAGATGGAGCATCTCGCGGCGATTTACGATCGCGTGAAAAAACCTGAACGCCTCGGGGTTTGTCTCGATACCGCCCATTTGTTCGCGGCGGGATACGACCTCCGAGCACCGAAGGGCTGGCGTAAACCGATTCGCGAAATCGAGCGACTCATCGGATTGAAACAAATCCTGGCATTTCATTTGAACGACTCAAAAACAGGGCTCGGCTCGCGGGTGGATCGGCATGCGCACATCGGCCTGGGTGAAATCGGAAAGGAGGGGTTTCGGCACGTCGTCAACGATGCGCGCTTCAGAAATCACCCCGGCTGTTTGGAGACGCCCAAGTCGGAAGATCTCCACGAAGACGTCCAGAACCTGGCGACGCTGCGGTCGTTACAAAAGGATTAATGCTCCCGATGGCGATGATGCCTCCGACGGCGGAGGCGTGACTGGATTTCTTTCCAGCCGAGATAACCGACAACGAGCAGGGCGAGCGTGGCAAACGTCCAGGCCACAAGCGTGATGACGATTCTGAAGCCCCCGGTCATACTCAGTTCCGTTGGTTTCTCTTACTACAAAAACTTGTGACCGGCCACCATAAAGCGGGCTCCCTGGAGAGAATTTTGATGACGACCTCAGCAAAAAGCTTACGACGGACCACCGGAGAATCTTCGTGCGAAGAGGCGCAAAATCGGCTATGTCATTGTCATGCTCGCCACCCGGCAAATCGAGAATCTTGCGCTAATCGGGTTTATGGGGACGGGCAAATCTTCCGTGGGCCGTCTGGTGGCGGACGCGCTGCACTTCACTTTCCTGGACACCGATCACGTCATCGAGAGCAGGGCTGGCAAAACCGTTCGCCAGATTTTCCAGGACGAAGGCGAGCCGGCGTTCAGGGAAATGGAACGGGGTCTCGTGGAAGAATTGGAGCGGCGAAAGAAGACAGTGATTGCGACAGGTGGTGGCCTCCCTGCCAATGAAGCCAATCTGACAAGCCTGAAACGCCACGCGCTGGTAGTTTGTTTGTGGGCCTCGCCGGAGAAGATTCTTGAGAGAGTGCGCCATCAGAGCCATCGGCCCCTACTGAACGAGCCTCAGCCAATAGAAAAAATCAGGCAGTTGTTGACCGAGCGCGGACCCTACTACCGGCAGGCCGACGTGTTAGTGAACACTGAACTGCGGCCACTGCGCGAAGTCGCCGGTCAAGTGATTCATCAGTTTCGTCTGGTGCAAGCCGTTGCTCGATGAAAGAAGCCATCCGGCAGCGAGCACGGGAACTCGGATTTGACGATTGTCGATTCACTTCTGCAGAACCGCCAGAGTCCGGCCCACGACTTGAGGGCTGGTTGGCCGCCGGTTTGCACGGCGAGATGGGATACCTGGAGCGCAATGCGAACAAGCGCGTGGACCCCCGGCAGGTTTTGCCGGGAGTGAGGACCATTATCACGTTGGCCGTGAGCTATGGCGGGGTCGAGGAGAGAGAGACGAGGCAAGAGAGGCGAGGGGCGAAGAGCGATGGTGGCCCGGGCTCAGAATCCGTAAGCAACGGTACACCTGTGCCCGCTCGGCAAGGCAATACGTTCAACTATGTCGGCGTGATAGCCCGCTACGCGCGCTCCGCGGACTACCACAAAGTGATTGGAGCGCGCTTGAAATCGCTCACGAACTTCGTGAACCTATTGGGCGGACAAGGTATTCGCTCGCTGTGGTATGTGGATACCGGGCCACTGCTGGAGCGTGACCTGGCCCAGCGCTCCGGGCTGGGATTTGTCGGGAAACACACGAATTTGATCGGGCGAAAATTGGGCAACTGGTTTTTCCTGGGCGAAATCCTTAGCACGCTGAGCCTCGAACCGGATGCGCCGGAAACCAACCGGTGCGGTACGTGCGCGCGTTGCCTCGCTGCCTGTCCGACCGCCGCCATTTCCGCGCCATTCGTGCTCGATGCGCGCCGCTGCATTTCTTACCTGACGATTGAGCTCAAAGGGCCGATCCCGGCGGAATTGCGTTCTGCTCTGGGCAATCGGGTTTTCGGCTGCGACGATTGCCTTGCGGTTTGCCCGTGGAACCGGTTCGCCCAGGAAGGAAAATTGATGAAAGACCACTCGCGGCCCGACCTGGAGGCGCCGGACCTGGTGGAGTTATTAAAGCTGGATGAAAACGCTTTTCGGCAGAAATTCAGCGGCACGCCAATTCTGCGCGTGAAACGCCGCGGCCTGCTTCGCAACGTGTGTGTCGCGCTCGGAAATGTCGGCGACGAACGCGCCTTGGGGGCGCTGCAAAAGGCGGCGGCTGATCCCGAGCCGCTGATCGCGGAGCATGCCGTTTGGGCTATGGCGCAAATCCGCGGGCGAGCTGACGCTGGCGACGGCAAAGCATGAAGCCAGCGCGCCAGTGCTTCGGTGAACTCAACGCTTGGTGCCGTAACGTTTGTCAAACGCGGCTCGATTGGGGGAGGCCGGAGCGGTTGCCGCCGGTGCGGGGGCCTGGTTGATGACCGGCTGAGCACTGGCTTGCACGGTCGCGTCGGCCGGCACAGGCGGAAGCCTGAAAAGACCAGCAACCACGCTCTGCTCAGGATCGGGCAGAGCGAGGAAAATCTTTCCTGGTAGTCCGCTTTCATTGGTCTGGCCGAGCTCGAGTTTCATCGCGTAACCAGTGCTAAAGAATTTTTGTTGTGGCGCGAACTTGGGGTCGGTTTTCCAACGCTTCAATACCTGTGGCGCGGCCGGTGGCCTCATCTCCTGGGACACAGTCCAATTATGTCCTGCCAGCGTCTCGCCAGGGTTGAGGTGCAGATAGACCAACAGCTCGCGATCGGGCGAAGGACCCGTGCCTTGTCGCAATGCAAGCACCTGGGCGGTGCCGACGCGGTCGATGCGCGCGCTGTCGGCGGTAAAATTAGTGCCGGCTACTTTCCCGTTGAGTTGCCCTTCGGGAATCGTCGCGCTGGCGACATCGAGTGTCCAGACAGGAGCGATGACTGGCAACTGCTTGTCTGTGACATCCGGGGCAGGCGTGCTTCCATCGGCGGGCACCGCCACCGTTGCTGAGCGGGCGATGCGGCTTGCTCTCGGGCCGGAGCCAGATCCTCCCGACCGTCCCATCTTGTTCGGGTCCGTCGCGTCGAGCACATTGTAAAGATCGGCGATATGGCCCACCTCTCCGCCATCGGCATTTTTCTCCGCGGCTCGCCGCTTTTCGTTCGCCTTTTCCTGATACTTGCTGAGCCAGCCGTAGCCAAAGTATCCACCCACTCCGAGCACAATAACCACCGCGGCGATCTTGGCGATCGTGAGCAGGTGATTCTTCTTCGGCGCAGCAACCTTGGTTTGCCCGAGGCTGGGAATGAATTTCTGCGCGGGATGCGCCGCGCCCGTTAGCCCTGGCTGTGGCCGGCCAATGGAGAGCTTGGCCGGGCCAGCGGGCACTTCGGGCACAAGAGAGGAGCTCGCGGCGACGGCCTCTTTTTGCGGCACAACCAAATCGACATTGCACGAGGGGCACTTGATCTGCTGGCCACACCAGAGTTCATCACAGATGATGTTCTGGTAGCAAGCGGGACAGGGAAATTTGAATTCAGCCATAACGTTTGAATATCGCTTCGCCCAGCCAGTGGCCGCTCAACGGCTGGCATCAGTTTCCGCTCCTATTTAGAGCATTGCGCGGAGCGGGCGTCAAGGAAATGCGGTCCGGTGCGCACGATGGCTCTACTGCTACTCGGTCACTTGCTTGAGGCAGCGGTCGTTGCTGTTGCGGACTGTTCGGCTTGCGGTTTTGCCGGCGCGGGATTCGGCTTAAAATAAGTGACCAGCGTACCGCCCAATGCGGCCAACACTATGCCGAGGAAAAATTGCGGTTTGATGGAGGCCAAACCGCCCAGTGGCGGGTGTTGCACCAGGGAATAAAGCGCATTCACGACAGGAGCGCCGGCAAATACAATCGACATCACCACTGCTGGCGTGCCTTTGGCGCCGAACGCCAGCAGCACGCAGAATGCGCCGAGAGCGCCGGCAATGCCCGCAACCAGCGACCATACCATCCCACCTTTGGGATAGTTCCAGTCCGCGCCGCGGGCCAGGAGGATCATCAGCGGCGCCAGCACCGCGGTGAGGAAGTAGGCGATTCCCACGAACAGAAAAGCTTTGTAGCGGCCATTGGCGGCATCTTTCATTCCCATTTGTCCAGTGTGCAGAAACACGCCATAGACACCCCACGTCACTACCGTCATCAGTGCAAAAACAAGCCAGTTCATAGTCGCGATGAAAGAGTGTAGCGCGCCGCGCGGGGCGCATCAAACAAAAGGTTTAATGTGGTGTGGAAAGATGGATTGCGCGAGGAGGTTCACCTTCGTCTTGGGGAATTCCGATTCACCCTTTGCGCATTCTCACTCCCATGATTCGCTTCCCCGGGTTCAGGAGCGCCCGTGGCGCCACGTCGAATTTGTCCGCGATGGATCTGGGGATGGTGGCCGCCCGCATTTTACCATTTTGATGTAAGACACACACGACGGTTAGGGAACCATGCGCGACTTCAACCGGTGGCGAGGCGTTGAGCTTCACGAATCTGAAGACATAGCTGAGAGACTTGGCTTTTTTTTCACTCACCAGGAGGTGGATTTCCACTTCATCCTCGAAGCGCAGCGGCTGGCGGTATTCACACTCAGTATGGACCCTCGGCCAGCCCAGCGGTGGATCGACCTGTCGTGTCACCACTGAGAGGCCGAGCGATCGGAAAAACGCGTGCTCGGCCGCTTCCATGTACCGGAAGAAATTGGAATAGTGGACAATCCCAGCCATGTCGGTTTCGCAAAAATCTACGCGGCGCACCAATTTGAATTCGTAGGCCATTCAGGAAGTGGGCAGGCTCTGAACTGACTCTTCCCGTCCGGATTGAGGCATAGCGAAAGATGGGGAGTGTGGGCGAGCGGAACGCACGTAATCAAAGACACGTAAGCAGGCGCGCGCCATGGACTGCGAGTTGAATTGTTCGAATACGGCCCGGGCACCTGCCTTTCCTAAAGCGTCCGACTTCTCCGGGTCCCGGACCAAGCCTTCAATCGCATCCGCCAGAGCATTAGGATCATCGGGCCGGCACAGCACTCCGCCGCCGGTTGCCTCGATCATTTCGGGGAAGGCAGCGACGTTCGGTTGAACGACTGGCACACCCGCAGCGAGGGCTTCGATCACGTACAGGCCAAATGCTTCGCTGTAGCGGGCCGGTACCGAGAAGACTGAAAGACCGCGCAAGAACGCGAGTTTTGCTTCTCGATCGAGGTTTGGATAAAATTCGACCTCGTGCAGCAAAGCCTCCTGCTGTAGCCGCAGGCGCAGCGATTTCACGAACGGCTCATCGGCCGGCCCGCAACTGCCGCCGATTCGCAACTTGAGTTCGTTCATGCCGTCCCGCTGGCGCAAAAGGATGAACGCTTCGACTAAAGTATCCAGGCCTTTTTCGCGGCACATCCGGGCGAAATAACCCAGAACGGGTGGTGGGTGGGGTGAAACATCCTTCGATCGCCCTGGGACTGGCACCGGGGCGGTATATCCGGCCAGATCGATTCCGTTTGGCACGACATGGACGCGAGCTGAAGGCAAACCGAGGCGCTCGGACATCACATTTGCAAAATACTTACTGGGCGAAATGAATGCATCCACCTCCGCGGCGCGCTCGGCCAAAGTCTGCCAGCAAGCGGCGCGATGGGTCGAAGGCAAGGCATCCAGAAAAGAGTCTTCACCTTGTAAAGTGCACACGGCTGGGGCGCGGAGGTCGGATTTGAGCCGCCGGGCCTGTCCGAGCAGCAAAGCATTTGAAAGGCAGATGACGTCGGCGGGTGGCTGGGTATTTCGCAGCCAGTTGACGAGGTCGTCCAGCTCCCGAGCTTGATTTCCCGATTCGCCACGGAGCATGGACAGGGTCAACTCCCCAAGCTCCGCAGCCTGCGTTTTGGCGGCTTTCCCCGCCGCCCAACGCAGCAATGGGCGCGCGGAAAGGAGATGGCGCAGCCAAGCGGGGGCGTGGCGAAAGAGCTGGGATTTCTGTTCCAGGTAAACATTGATGCCGCTGAAGAATACCGGCACGCCGGCGCTTTGATCCTCCTGGTCGAGTGTCAATGGCAGGTAAAGGGGAATCAGCGTCACGTGATGGCCCAATTGACGGAGCGCCGCCACGAGGTTGTTGTCCCGAAAGCAATTGCCACAATACATGGCGCCCGCGCCAGGCGTGAGCTGAATGATATTCATCGTACCTGAGGCCAGTCCATCTTAAGGCCTCCACTATAGAACAGCCATTAACGCAAATCAAAGCAATGTCAGTGCTACTGAAGAAGCGCGCAGGCCGCAAATCGATTTGTCATGCAGCAGTCGTCGAGCTGCGGTTCATGCTTGGAGTGGCGCTCAAAGTCAGCTAGAATCAAACTGATGCTTCCAACGCAGAACCTGCACGTCAAAGAAACCGTTCGGCTGCTCACCCCGAGGGCGCTCAAAGAGCTATTGCCGGCGTCCGAGGCCTCTAACCGAACAGTTGTGACGAGCCGCGAGAGAGTCGCGCGGATTTTGGAACATCAGGATCCCCGGCTCCTGGTGGTGGCCGGCCCCTGCTCGATCCACGATGTCAATGGGGCACTTGAGTACGGCGGAAAGCTTGTGAAATTGCGCGAAGAGCTTGCTGAGGAGATGGAGCTTGTCATGCGCGTCTATTTCGAGAAACCGCGGACCACGATTGGCTGGAAAGGACTGATCAACGATCCACACCTCGACGGGAGTTATGATATCGACGCCGGCGTCAAAAAAGCCCGGCGATTACTGCTGGAACTGACCGCAATGGGCTTGCCGACGGCGACCGAGTTTCTCGATCCAATTATCCCACAATACACGGCTGACCTCATCACGTGGGCGGCCATTGGAGCGCGCACAACGGAGTCGCAGACTCACCGTGAGATGGCCAGCGGCTTATCCATGCCTGTCGGGTTCAAGAATGGGACCGATGGCAGCCTGCAGATCGCCGTCGATGCGATGCAGTCCGCGCGTGTGCCGCACAGTTTCCTGGGAATAGATCAGGAGGGTATCACCAGTATCATACGGACGACCGGCAATCCTGTGGGCCATATCGTGCTGCGCGGCGGCAGGACGCGGTCGAATTACGACGCCGCAAGCATCCGGGAAGCGGAGAACTGCCTGGCCCAGGCCGGGCTTCCTGCCGTGTTGATGGTGGATTGCAGCCATGCGAATTCCGGCAAACAGCACGCACGACAGGAAGAGGTGTGGCGCAGCGTTATTGAGCAGCGGACTGCCGGCACGCGCTCGCTCATCGGCGTGATGTTGGAGAGTTACCTGTTGGAAGGAAATCAACCATTCCCCAAACGGCTGGCCGACCTGCGCTATGGGGTTTCGATAACGGATCCTTGTCTGGGCTGGGAAGCGACTGAGCGGATGTTGCGTTGGGGAGCGGCAAAGCTACTCGAGAGCCGGGCGATCGGAGTATCGTAATGGATGGTGTAGGACAAAGCTCCAATGCGTGAATTTCACGCAAAATGCGCGAGAATTTACGGCGTAGAATTGGCGTAGCTGCGTTTTCCTTCGATTTTCTGCGGAAAAGCGTGCTGGCATCGACCTTGCTTAGGAACCAAGAAGCTCGCGTGCGGGCTAAGGGCTCTGCCCGAGGCTCTCAAGCGTCAACCAAACCAAACCGAACTAAACGAGCGAATGCTTATGAAGAACCTCCGGAAAGAGACCAGGGCGTTTACCCTGATCGAACTGTTAGTCGTGATCGCCATCATCGCGATCTTGGCGGCCATGTTGCTGCCGGCGCTGGCCCGCGCCAAAGCCCGTGCACAACGCATCAACTGCACCAACAATCTCAAACAAGTTGGGCTGGCGTTTAAGACTTGGGCGCTGGATAACGGGGATGTTTACCCGATGCGTGTCTCGGTTGCCCAGGGCGGCGCTCAGGAGCATATCGGCAAGCATAAGCTGGGCAAGACCGGCGTTTACGACGAAAGCATCGGAGTTTTCGGGATGTTCCAGTCCATGTCCAACGAGTTGAGCACGCCCAAAGTGCTGTATTGCCCCTCCGAGTATGAGTCACGCCAGGCAGCCAGCACATTCGCCGGGACGATTCCGTCTGGGACTGCGAACGCGATTCCCTATACCAATGATCTGAACGTCAGTTATTTCGTCGGTGTGGACGCGCAGGACACCTACCCCGGCATGTTCCTGACGGGAGACCACAACCTCGGAAACGGTAATCCGCCGACCACGACCTTCGCGCCTCAAAACTATTACGTGTCCTTGGGCACGAACTTTTCTACTGCGACTCTCAGCACTACCGTCGGCTGGACGGACAGCATGCACTCGAAGCAGGGGAACGTCGGTCTGGCGGACGGCAGCGTGCAGGGTTTCTCCAAGAACAGGCTACAGGACGCGCTGAAGAACACGGGCGACCCCGGCGGGAACACGACTTCGGGAAGCACGTTCAGCGCGATCGGGGACAACAAGCCCCAGGGAGTCAACCGCATTCAGTTCCCATAAACACTGCATAGCATCAGTGTTCGACGAAAGGCGCCCGGCAGGGCGCCTTTCTGTTTTTGACTCCTGCCTTTGTACTCACCGGTCGAATTTTAGAGCGGAATACCAAGTCCGCGCACAACGGCTTCCGCCAGTTTTTGGCGATAGGCAGGATCGGCAATAAGTCGGGCTTCGCGCCGGTTGGAGAGATAGCCGCCCTCGATCAGGATTGCAGGGCGTTCCTGGGAACGGAGCACGCCCAGAAACCTGGCCCGACGTACGCCGCGGTCGAGATGGCCGTTGACCTTGAGCAATGTCCGATGCAATTGGAACGCGAGCTGCAGATTTTGTGCGTCAAATGCATTGTTCGGAAATGCTAGGGAAGGATCATCCTGATAGCCTCGCGTAATGCTCGAAGGCAGACCGGCTGGTGTCAGACAATAAGTTTCCAAACCAGCCTGAGCGGAATCCGCCCCGGCCGAATTAAAATGCAAACTCAGGAACAGGTCGGCTCCATGTTGCCGCGCGAAAGCGACGCGGTTTGACAGGCCGAGCTCGTGATCGTTTTCGCGTGTCAGAAAAACCTGCCAGCCGTTGGTGGCCAGCAGACTTTGAACGCGGCGCGCCCAATCGAGGGTGAATTGTTTTTCCCAGTCCCGGCCCAAGGTGCTCCTGGCGCCGGCATCCTCGCCGCCGTGGCCCGGATCTAGAACGAGGACGGGATTCGAATTCGACCACGTGAACGGAGTGCTGACCATCAAAGGCTGCACTGTTTTTTTCAGGTCCAGCGTATGCAGATAAGGTTTGCGATCGATCCATTGCGGAGCAAAGCCCAGGCGCAGTTCTATCCCTGCCCAATGAGCCACTTGACTGCCGGCGCGGAAAATAAACGTGCCGTTCGTTGTACTCAGGGCGTAGGTAGGAAGGGGAGTCGAGGTCAGGCAGGCAGGCTCGGGCATCCCTACGCTCCTGCACCAACGACCCACAGGCACCCATGTCCCGGAGAATTGTTCGGCGGGAGGTGTGACAACCACGGCGTTGGTCGAAAGCTGAGCGACGGACGGTTTAGGCGGCGTCGCAGGGGCTGAGGCTATTTCCTCACTCTGCCAATCCGGCATGTGCCGCGCTGCCAGGGACGGCCCACTGGCGCAACCAGCCAAAGCAAGCGCCACTGCTGTCGATACGCCCAGGAACGCAAATCGGTTCAACACACCGACATTGTGTGGAAGCGCTGCTTCCATTCAAGCCTCATCACAAAGTGAAACTTGGCTCCGTGTCATCGTCACCTGATGGCTGGGCCAAACGTGCACTTGCTCAGAGCCGTGCGCATCCTCATATTCTGCGCGTCTTTCGGCCTGTCGATTCATTTGCTTGAGAATACTCGTCGCCATCACCGGCGCCAGCGGCGCGCTCTATGCGCAGCGGTTGCTGGACAATCTCGATTCCTCCGTCCACGAGATCCATGTCGTGCTCAGCGCTTACGCCCAAGCGGTCCTCAACGAGGAACTTCCTGGCGGTCTGCGGCTGCCTGCTGGCGCCAGGGCGTGCCAACTCAAGAGCATGAACACGCCCTTCGCCAGCGGTTCCAATCCCCCGGACGCCATGGTCGTAATCCCTTGCACGATGGGAACGCTGGGCCGGATCGCGCATGGTTCGAGCGAGGACGTACTACTGCGCGCTGCTGACGTCGTCTTGAAAGAAAAAAAGAAACTGATTCTGGTGCCCCGCGAAACGCCGCTGAATCTGGTCCACGTCAGGAATTTCGAACTGCTGCTGTTGGCCGGCGCGACGATCCTGCCGGCGAACCCTTCGTTTTATACGCGCCCGCAGACCATCGAACAAGTCGTCGATACGGTGGTGGCCCGGGTGCTGGATCATTTGGGTCTGCCGCAGAAGCTGATGCCGCGCTGGGGCGAGGAGCGGGAATGACCAAGAAAAAGAATTGAACATTGAACGCTGAATATCGAACACTGATCAGTCAACCATGAACCTTGAGAACAAAGATTCGGGACACGCAAAGAAAAGCCAGCAGGAACAAACGACAGCTACACCCACGTCGCGTAAGTATGACCTCGAGGAGAGGCTCCTGGAATATGCCTCAGCGGTTATCGATGTTTCTGAAAAGCTGCCTGATAGAAAGGCTGCAAACCATATTGGCGGTCAACTTCTACGCGCCGGTACGTCCCCTTACGGCAACCATGGTGAGGCGCAAACGTCCGAATCACAGGATGATTTCGTCCACAAGATGAAGGTGTGCTTGAAGGAGCTTCGCGAAGCGGGTCGATGGGCGAAATTGATCGAGAGCAAGCGATGGCGGGCTGATGCCCGGCTTGCGTTTGTACTGCATGAGGGTCAGGAATTAATTCGTATTTTCAAAGCCAGCCTTCAGACGGCTGAGAAAAACCGTCGTGCCAAATCATAGACTCACGGGCTGTGTCGTCTTTAGTTCAACGTTCAATGTTTTTGCACTTGCGAAAGTGGGCTGGTTTCGTCCGGTTTTCGCACACCGTGTTTGCTCTGCCTTTCGCGCTGGCGGCCACGGCGGTGGCGGCGAGAGAAAACCGCGGCTGGCCCGGCTGGCGCGTCTTCGGACTGATCCTGATCGCGATGGTCTGTGCGCGCACCTGCGCGATGGCCTTCAACCGCATCGTAGATCGACAATTCGACGCGCTAAACCCGCGCACCGCCGGCCGTCACCTGCCGACCGGCCAGATTGGCCTCGCGGGCGCTGTGATCCTGTGCGGGACCGCCGGCGCGGCGCTGATCGTCGCAAGTTTTTTTCTCAATCGGCTGTGCTTTTATCTGTCTCCGGCAGCGCTTGCGGTGATCTGCTTTTATTCATTGACCAAACGCTTCACCGATTATACTCATGTGTTCCTCGGCCTGGCGTTGGCCCTGGCGCCCGTTGGCGCCTGGCTGGCCGTGAAAGGCGGCAACCTCTCCGGCTTGGAACTCCTCCAGATGCTGACACTGGCATGTGCGGTCGTGCTGTGGCTGGTGGGCTTCGATATCATTTACGCGCTTCAGGACTATGAATTCGATCGCGCCCAAGAGCTGCGCTCGCTCGTGGTCGCCTGGGGGCCGAAGAATGCGCTGCAGGCGGCCTTTCTTGCACACATGGTGATGTGCGGGCTGCTGCTCATCTTCGGATTGCTCTGCCGTTTTCGAATCGCATACGCCATCGGTTGGCTTTTGATCGTCGGCTGCCTCGTGATGGAGCATTGGATTGCGCGTCGGCGAAGTTTGGACTGGATCAACGTGGCTTTTTTTCGGCTGAACGCGGTTGTAAGCGCCGTTTTCCTGCTTGTGACGCTGATTGAAGTCGCGTTTCAAGGCGGGTTCAGGCTGCAGTGAATTTCAGGCAGAGATTGCCAAAAGAGGCGTTTTCGGTGAAGCTTTCCCGTGCATTTTTTCGCGCAGCGCAGCGGTTTGCGCGACCTGTACGAGAAGGTCGCCGCCCGGCAACGCATTTCTGAGACTGACGCGCTGCGCCTGTTCGAGAGCAAGGATCTGAATGCCGTTGGCGCGATTGCAGATCTCGCTCGACAGTCTCGGCCGGCGGGGGCTGGCAATCAGGCCAGTTACATCATCAATCGCTACGTCAACTATTCGAATTACTGCATCCTGAGCTGCCAATTCTGCGCGTTTGCCAGGAAGAAACGCGATGCCGATGGCTTCCAGTTCACTGTCGAGGAAATCGTCCAAAAGGCCCGCGAGGCGCTCCATCTGGGAATTACCGAACTGCACATTGTGGGCGGTCTGCATCCCTCGTTACCGTTTGGCTATTACACGGACATGCTCAAAGCGTTGCGCGCATTGGATTCGCGCCTGCAATTGAAATGTTTTACCGCCATCGAAATCCTGCACCTGGCATGGCTCGGGAAAAAAACGGTGGCTGAGACTTTGAGCGAACTTAAAGCGGCGGGCCTGGACTCGCTCACCGGCGGCGGCGCGGAGATTTTTCAGAAAGAGGTTCGCTCGACGATCGCGCGAGGCAAAGAATCCGCCGAGGAGTATTTGGACGTGCACCGCACCTGGCATCGGATGGGAGGACGCAGCACCTGCACGATGCTCTATGGCCATGTCGAATCACTGGCCGATCGCGCGGACCATTTGAGGCGCTTACGCGAGCTGCAAGACGAGACCCACGGGTTCGTCGGCTTCGTGCCGCTCCCGTACCAGCCGGAGAACAACGATATTCCGGTGCACCATCCGCCCACCGGTTTCGATGCGCTCCGGACAATCGCCGTCAGCCGGATCTATTTGGACAACTTCGAACACGTCACCGCCTATTGGGTCGGAATGGGACTTAAGCTTGCGCAGGTGGCCCTGAGCTATGGAGCGGACGATCTGCACGGGACAATCCTCGAAGAACACATTTTTCACATGGCGGGCGCCCGGTCGCCGCAATTGCAGACTGAGGCAGAAATGATCAAGGCGATTCGCGAGGCCGGCCGCGTGCCGGTGCAGCGAAACACATTTTACGAGCCAATTCGAGTCTGGGACGAGCCCCCGGCGCCGAAGAGCGCGCCGGACGGAGAACGCTCCAGGATTTTGGAGGACAATTTAGCCACTGCCTGAAGTGGCTGGGCGCTTTCTTCGCCGCGAGCAGGAGCATTCGTGAATAACTTCCCGGCTGTACCGCTTGCGCGGTTTGGCCCCTGGCAGGTAAATTGTCTCGATGGCGCACGCGGCTTTCGTTCATCTTCACTTGCACACCGAGTACTCGCTGCTCGATGGGGCCTGCCGGCTGGATCGGTTGATGGACAGGGCGCGCGAGTTGAAGTTCCCGGCGCTGGCGATCACGGATCACGGGGTGCTGTGCGGCGCTATCGATTTCTACAAGGCAGCGGCCGAGAAAGGCATCAAACCGATTATCGGATGCGAAGTTTATGTCGCGCCGGGCAGCAGGCTGGAAAAGAAGACCTCGAGCGGCGGTCGGGATGTCTATCACCACCTGGTGCTTCTGGCCAAGGACGAGAGGGGTTACCAGAACCTGATCAAACTCGCCACCGCCGCGCACGTGGAGGGCTATTATTACAAGCCGCGCATCGACAAAGAGCTGCTCGCTGCGCACAAGGAAGGGTTAATCGCGCTTTCGGGCTGCCTGGCGAGCGAAATCCCCGAGTGGATACAAAAGGAGCAGTTGGGCAAGGCGCGCGAATCCATTGATTGGTTCAAGCAAACATTGGGTGCGGAGAATTTTTACCTCGAACTTCAAAACCACGGAATTCCCGAGCAGGCAAAGGTCAATCGGCACCTGATACCGTGGGCGAGGGAATTCGGCCTGAAACTCGTGGCGACGAATGACGTGCATTACGTCGAGAAGAATCATTCGCACGCTCACGACTGCCTGGTGTGCATCGGCACGCAGACGCTGCTGAGCGATCCAAAACGGATGAGCCGGAATTATCCGAAGGAGCAGTTTTACCTGCGCTCTGCAGAGGAGATGAAAGCAGGTTTTTCCGAGGTCCCGGAAGCGGTGCAGAACACGATGGAGTTGGCCGAGCAATGCAATCTGGAGATCGAATTCGGCAAGTTACATTACCCGGTCTTCCATCCGCCGGAGCATTTCACGCGCGAAGGATATTTGCGCCATTTGCTCGCCGAGGGATTGCGCGTCCGCTATGGAATTCACGCACGGACTGAGGGGGACCAGTTCATCGTGGATCGTGTTGACGACCCAAAACGTCTTCCGACCTACGAAGTCCAAAGTCCTGAGACGGAAGGGGCGAAGGTCGAGGGTCGAGGAGAAAACACGGAACACGGACCTTACGACCTTTCCGATCCAGCGGTTGCTTCGGCGGTCAAAGGTGTGATTGATCGCCTCCAACTCGAGCTGAGGGTCATCGAGGATACCGGTTTTCTCAGTTACTTCCTGATCGTCGGAGATTTCGTCCGATTCGGTCATCAGAAGGAGATTGCCTGTGTCGCGCGTGGGTCGGCGGCAGGGTCGCTTGTGACTTATCTCTTGGAGATTTCGAATGTCGATCCCATCCGCTATGGGCTGCTGTTTGAGCGGTTCCTGAATCCCGAACGCGTCAATCCACCCGACATTGATATCGATTTCGCCGACGACCGCAGGGCCGACGTCATCGAGTACGTGCGCCAGAAGTATGGCCGTGATGCCGTCGCGCAAATCATCACCTTCGGCACGATGGGGGCCAAGTCGGTCGTGCGTGACGTGGGACGGGTCATGGGCCTGAGCTATGGCGATTGCGACCGGCTAGCGAAGATGATCCCGTTCGATTTGAAGATGACGCTGGAGAAGGCGCTCAAACAATCGCCTGAGCTAAAGCAGGCTTACGAAACCGAAGAAGTCACACGGGAGCTTTTCGATACGGCGTTCATTCTCGAAGACCTCACGCGCAACGCATCAGTCCATGCCGCCGGGGTCGTCATTGGCGATCAACCGCTGGTAAACCTGCTGCCGCTCAAGCAGGACGAACACGGCGCAATCGTGACTCAGTATGCGATGGGTCCGGTCGGGGATCTGGGACTCTTGAAAATGGATTTCCTGGGTCTGAAGACACTCACCGTAATCAGGAACACAGGCGAGATGGTCAAAAGGACGCGCGGCATCGATGTGCCCATTGAAAACCTTCCGCTGGACGACGCCCCCACCTATGAGTTGCTCAACAAGGCCAACACTCTGGGCATCTTCCAACTGGAATCCGGCGGCATGCGCGACTTGTGCCGGAAATTCCAAATCAGCTCGCTCGAGCACATTACGGCACTGATTGCTCTGTATCGGCCCGGGCCGATGGAGCTGATTCCTGAATTCATCCGCCGCCGAAATGGCGAAGTGCGCATCGAATACGAGCATCCGCTGCTGGAGCCGATCTGCCGGGAGACCTACGGCATAATGGTGTATCAGGAACAGGTCATGCAGGCGGCGCAAGTGCTCGCCGGTTACACCCTTGGCGCAGCGGACCTCCTCCGCCGGGCCATGGGCAAGAAGAAGCCTGACGAAATGGCCAAGCAACGCGACGTTTTCGTCAAGGGCTGCGCCCGGCTGAACAAAATCCCGGCGGCAAAAGCCAACCAAATTTTTGACTTATTGGAAAAATTTGCCGGCTACGGGTTTAATAAATCTCACGCGGCGGCTTACGCGGTCGTGGCCTATCAGACGGCGTATCTCAAGGCGAATTACCCGGTGGAGTTCCTCTGCGCCATGATGACCAACGACATGGCGGACACCGCGAAGCTCGGCCAATATATCAACGAAGCTCGCGCGATGGGCATCGAGGTGCTGCCGCCCGATGTAAACGAAAGCCAGGTGCAGTTTGCGCCGGCTCAGGGCAGATCCAGCGCCGCGACGGACCCGCTTGAGAAGACAAGAGTTTCAGAAAGAAGGCGTAATGGGAGCCCTGGCCTGGTCATCCGCTTCGGGCTGGCGGCCATCAAAGGCGTTGGTGAAGTGGCAGTCGAGTCCATTTTGCGGGCGCGGGCTGAGTGCGGGCGGTTCAGCTCGCTGGCGGACTTGTGCGAGCGGGTGGACAGCCGATCGGTGAACCGCAAGGCGCTCGAGGCGCTGATCAAGTGTGGGGCCTGCGACAGCCTGGGTCAGACGCGCGCGACCATGTTGGCGCAAACCGAGCATGCGCTGGCGCGGGCGGCTAGTGTGATTGCGGATCGGCAGCGTGGCCAGAGCTCGTTGTTTGGCACGTTGGAGGACAACGCTTCGCGCTCAGATGATTTTTCTATCAGCTTGCCGGAGTGGCCGCAGCACGAATTGCTGGCGCATGAAAAAGAATTGCTCGGCTTCTATGTGACCGGCCATCCACTAACGCCGTACGCGCCTATTTTGCAGAAGTACACACTCGCCAACACCTCGGACCTCACGCAGATGGCCAATCGCAGCATGGCTCGCATTGGCGGTCTGATCGCCACGGTGCAGAATGGCGTCTCCAAGAAGAACGGCAGGCCCTATGCGATGGTGACGCTCGAGGATTTGGAGGGCTCGGTCCAGGTGCTGTGCATGAACGAGAACTTCGAGAGATATCGAGAGTTGCTAACGCCTGGCCGCGCTATTTTGGTCGTCGGCGAAGTCAACAACGCGGACGAACGCCCCAAGATTTTTCCACAGGAAATCCTTTCGCTCGAAGATGCGCCGCGCCGTTTTACCAAACAAGTCCATCTCCGCCTCCACACCGCACACTTGAAACCCGAACAATTGGAGTCCCTCCGGCAACTTGTTTCCGCTAATCCTGGCAGGTGCCCGCTGTATCTGTGCTTCGTCCGGCCCACGGGTGAAGTCATCTTCGTTGAGGCGCACGAGAGGTTTTTTGTCGCACCGTCAACTGAGCTTCAACAAGCCGCTGACGAAATGTTTGGCGAGGAAACCTACTACGCCAAAGCGGATAGCGCCTTGCCTGAGCGCGCCTCGCGGAAGTGGGATCGCCGCCTCGAGCCCGCGGAAATTCAGGCTTAAGAGGCGGCCATTTTGCCTTCTGAGGCCTGCTGCTCGGCGACTGGCACAATATGGACTGGCTTGTAGCCGCCAATTGCTTTGAAGTACAGCAGCATAATCAGATAGATTACCGCCATCGTTGCCGGGATGAACGAATCCGCCACCAGCGTTTTCCGGTCTCCCTTGATGCTGGACTCCTGGACGGCGCGTTCTGCCGGCGTCAATTTGGCGGCCGCAGCGGTCGAATCCTTCACTCCGCTTTTTTCAGTTTCCTCGCGCGCTTTGGCTAGGTTCTGCTGAACCTCTCCCAGCTTTTTCCCATCCAAACCGTGGACTTCGCTCAGGAACAAGAATTTGCTGGGACTGCTCGCTTTATACGTCTCAAATGCAGTGGGGTTGGCGTTTTGCAGTTCCGCACCCGCGAAACGGTCCTTGGCATAACCCAGGCCCGTCGAGCCGATCAATCCGGCAGACATCATGCCGATGCCGCCCATAATGCTGATAGCCACGGCGCCCGTGCGCGGGAACCGATCGCTGGCAACTGCGAGCATTGTGGGCCAAAAGAAGGTCTTTCCGATGGCATAAACGGCCAGCGCCAATAACGCGCCAGCGAAGGTAGCAATGCCGCTCACCAGGTTTAGCCCGATGCACGCAACGATGGAGCACGTCAGCAAAATCCCGACCGGCGAAAGCCCGATTTTCTTCTCAATGAAATTGGCGCAGAATCGGAGGCTGAACATAAGGGCCGAAGTAAACACGAACAGTATCTTGCCCTGTGCAGGTGTGAGGATGTTGCCAGTGATGTTCTGGATCCAGCCGTCGGTGCCCAGTTCGACCGAGCCGATCAGACCGTGGGCTATAAAGAGGGCGAACAGCAGGAGTGCTCCGAACGGGATCAGAGATTGACCGCGATCACCATGAGTATGAGTGAGCATGATGAGGATGAGCATTAATCCTCCCGCGAGCGAGTAGGCTGCCGCTTGCGACAAACCGAGCGCATTGCTGAAGAACAAGCCCAGCAAGAAGCAGATAATGGCCCCGCCTAGCACACCGACGTCCTTGAACATCTCACCGAGGCTGAGGCCCTTTTGTGACGCCTCTGATTTCGGCATGTGCTGGCCTAGGAACAGGAGACCATAGAAAGCGGTGGGTACGAGGAACAAACCGAGCTGCGCCTTCCACGGCCACTTCGCGCCTTCTCCCAACACCCAGCCGATAACGCCGCCGCCAATGAGGCCCGCCGGCCAGCTCGCGTGAAGGATGTTTAGATAATGGGTGCGATTGTTCGGGAACAACGTTGCCACCAGAGGATTGGCCACGGCTTCGAGCGTGCCATTGGCCACCGCGAAGATAAACGTGCCCCAGTAAAGGAACCGGTAGGCTGTCATTTGCGCCTGGCCGGGCGCGGCCGCGAAAGTAATCAGGGCGGACAAAACGTGCAGGCTGAAGGCGGCGATCACCAGCTTGCCATAGCCAATTCGATCGCAAATGACGCCGCCGATAATGATGCCGAAGCAAAAGCCGGTGAATCCGGCGCCGTTGATATCGCCAAGTTGCTGGCCGGTGAAACCGAACTCGGCGCCCCAATTGGCGAGAATGCCGCCGCGAATCCCGAAGCCGACGCCGGCGGCCAGAATCGCCATGAAACCTGCCAGCAGAAGTCGTTTCGCGTTGGGGACAATAGCCTCATTGCTCACTTGAACATTGCTCATAGTTTTTAGGGGAATGGAGGTTAGTTTGGTTCTGAGACAATTTCGCGGAGAGTGGTCATGGTGCGGGCGAATACACCAAAACCGCCGACACTTTGTCAACGCCAAATTGCCTATGCAGTTAAGGGATGAAACTGGAGCGTGGCTGTGGCGAAGCCCAGCCGCAAGAGAGTCAACTGGATTACGCTCTTAATTCATACGAGAGTCTCGAATTGCGACGTGCTGCGGCTGGGCTTCGCCACAGCCGCGCTCCCCTCCTCCCCGTCACTGAGCCGATCAACTGTGCCCGAAATGTCTTGCCCGCCGCCCAGCCCGGTGGTAAGGAACGTGAGGCGCTCACGAAAAAGCTTATGCGGGCACGACCCCAATGCCGGCCAGGTTTTACGCTGATTGAGTTGCTGGTAGTCATCGCGATCATCGCGATTCTGGCGTCGTTGCTCTTGCCGGCATTAACGCGGGCGAAAGCGGCGGGGAAGCGCGTCCAGTGCGTCAACAACCAGCGGCAACTGGCGGTCACGTGGTTTTTGTACGCGTCGGACCACAACGACCTCCTGGTGGCGAACGGCCACAATGACCCGCCTAGCACCTCCAAGCCGGAATGGGTTCAGGGGGCGTTCTGGCATGTGACTGAGAACACTAACTATGCGCTGATCCTGGACCCGCGTTACGCGCTGTTCGCCAATTATATCCGGACAACCAAGATATATCTTTGTCCCACCGACCGCCCGACAATTGAACTGGATGGCGCGTGGTTTCCGCGCCTGCGCAGCTACGCGATGAATAATTATCTCGGGTGGTTTGGTGAGTGGGATGAACGGCTCTCAAATCGCTATAGAGTCTTTCGGAAGCACACAGAACTTGTCTCACCGATGCCTGCCGGAGTCTTTCTCTTTCAGGATGTCGATCCCAACAGCATTTGCTGGCCGTACTTCGGTGTGTATATGACCCAGGATGCGTTCTTTAATTTCCCCAACAGTTCGCACACGCGGGGCGGGGTGGTTTCATTTACAGATGGACATGTCGAGCCCCATCGCTGGAAGGATCCACGCACCGTCAAAGCTTATTCACCTGACTACCACCAGCATAACGATCTTTCGGTGCGTAACGTCGATATCGCCTGGATCCGGGATCGCACTACAGTGCACAAGTAAGCCGGAGCGTCTAACCCGCTGAATTTCCGACGACGAACAAGGTCCTGACGGCGTCAGTGTCGAAGCTTTCCGTGCGCTGGCTCTCGGCCGCAGGACTTATGAAATCTGGCCTCGAAGTCGCCCGGCAGCTAACATTCTTGGCCACAGCATCTCCCGGCCGCTCAACGACATCGCAACGATTAACGGCCCGCCCGCTGCCTTGGCTGCGCCTGCCTGATACCGCGCGGGCAAGCTTCCCTTAGGCGCCCCTTTAACAAAAAAATGTGCTGGCAATAGCGCCCCGGCTTCTGCAATAGTCTCGGCTCCTTAAACTATGATAAACAACAAAAACTGGGTCCGTCTGCTACTCCTATTCATTACAGTTTTGGCTTCAGCCTCTGCCTACGCGAGTGAAGCGGACATCCACATCCCGCCTCTGGACACCGTCAAATTCGGCGGATTGGGTGGTATCAGCGGAATCGCTTTGATGTACGGAGGCCTGGTGATCTGCCTGATCGGCGCGGCCTTTGGCCTGGTGCAGTACAAGCAAACCAAGGCCCTCCCGGTGCACAAGAGCATGGCCGATGTCTCGAATACGATCTGGGAGACTTGCAAAACCTACCTTTTCACCCAGGGCAAATTCCTCGCCATCCTCTGGCTGCTCATCGCCTGCTGCATGGCGTATTACTTCCTCGGTCTGCAGCACGAGCAGTTGGGGAAGGTCGTCATCATCCTGCTCTGCTCAATCCTCGGGATCCTGGGCTCTTACGGCGTCGCCTGGTTCGGAATTCGCATTAACACGGTGTCCAACTCGCGCACGGCCTTTTCTGCGCTCAAAGGCAATCCGCTGGCGACGCTTGGCATCCCGCTGCGCTCTGGTATGAGCGTCGGTTTGCTGCTCGTGGCCGTCGAGCTGTTTTTCATGATTTGCATCCTGGTGTTTCTGAAGGACCTGGCCGGCCCCTGCTTTATTGGATTTGCCATAGGTGAGTCACTGGGGGCCAGCGTGCTGCGCATCTGCGGCGGCATCTTCACCAAGATCGCCGATATCGGCTCGGACCTGATGAAGATCGTCTTCAAGCTGCCCGAAGACGACCCGAAGAACCCCGGTGTCATTGCCGACTGCACCGGAGATAACGCCGGCGATTCGGTTGGACCGACGGCGGACGGTTTTGAGACTTATGGCGTGACCGGGGTGGCGTTGATAGCGTTCCTGGCCCTGGCCCTGGCTGCCAGCCCCAGCATCTGCGCCACGCTGATCATCTGGCTGTTCGTCATGCGCTCGCTAATGATCGTCACCTCGCTGGTTTCGTATTTCGTCAACGAAGTCATCAGCACGGCCAAGTTCGGCGGCCAAAAGGATTTCGATTTCGAAGCCCCCCTGACCCACCTGGTCTGGATTACTTCGGCGGTTTCCATCGCCGTCACCTTCATCGCCAGCAAATTGCTGTTGGGCGATTTTCAGGATGCTCAAGGCCAGACACAGGCCTCGCTCTGGTGGGTGCTCTCCATTATTATCAGTTGCGGCACCGTGGCCGGCGCACTCATTCCTGAGTTCACGAAAATCTTTGTCAGCACCAACTCGAAGCACGTCCGCGAGGTGACCAATTGCTCGCGACACGGCGGCGCCTCGCTCAACATCCTGTCGGGCTTTGTCGCGGGCAACATGTCGGCCTTTTGGATGGGCCTAGCCATCATGGTGCTGATGTTCGCCGCTTACTTCTGCTCGCAGAACCCGGCGCTGGCTTCGATCATGCCCCAGAAATTCGCCTTCGCCGCGCCAATCCTCGCCTTCGGCCTTGTGGCGTTCGGCTTCCTGGGCATGGGCCCGGTCACCATTGCCGTGGACAGTTACGGGCCGGTGACCGACAACGCCCAATCCGTCTATGAATTGAGTCAGATCGAATCGCGCAAGAACATCAAGCAGGAGATCAAGGGTGGCTTCGGCTTCGAGCCGGATTTCGAGAACGCCAAGTACCAGCTCGAAAAGGGCGACGGCTCCGGCAATACGTTCAAGGCGACAGCCAAGCCGGTGCTCATCGGCACGGCCGTGGTTGGCGCCACGACTATGGTGTTCGGCATCATTATTCTACTCCAGCACATGTTCGAAACCAATCCCGGCGGTGGTTTCAAACCGGTGGTCGATGCTCTGAGCCTGGTCCAGCCCGAAATCATCCTCGGCCTGCTTATGGGCGGCTCGGTCATCTATTGGTTCACCGGCGCCTCCACGCAGGCCGTCGTCACTGGCGCCTACCGAGCGGTCGTCTATATCAAAGAGCACATGAAGCTGGACGCCACGACTGCCTCGGAGAGCGACAGCAAAGAAGTGGTTCGCATCTGCACCGTCTATGCGCAGCGCGGCATGTGGAATATCTTCATCGTCATTTTCTGCTTTGCGCTCGCCCTGCCGTTTTTCAACCCGTATTTCTTCATCGGCTACCTCATCGCGATTGCGTTCTTCGGTCTGTTCCAGGCCATTTTCATGGCCAACGCCGGCGGCGCATGGGACAACGCCAAGAAAATCGTTGAGGTCGATCTCCGCCAGAAGGGGACGGAGCTGCACGCCGCCACTGTCGTTGGCGATACCGTGGGCGATCCGTTCAAGGACACCTCCTCGGTGGCCATGAACCCGGTGATCAAATTTACGACGCTGTTCGGGTTGCTGGCGGTCGAAATCGCGGTCACGATGACAAACGCGACCTTGAAGACCGGGATTGCGTTATTCTTCTTCCTGGTCGCCCTGATTTTTGTCTATCGCTCCTTCTTCCACATGCGCATCCCCGAAGAGGACGCTGCCGGGACAGACGGTAACCTGGTGCTGCCGCATAATATCCACGGCCCCAAAGTCCCGACAGCGAAGCCGCAAAATGTCCTGGCTGGCGGAACCTAATCCTGGTGTCTGAGGCGCATCCGCAATTTGAGCGACGCGACGAGTGTAGGATCCGACGTAAGGAAGCTCTGATCAATTTTGGAACTTGGATATTTCGAAGAGAGCCTCCTCACGTCGGCTCCTACAATATGAGGCCACGCTCTTATTCTAGGGCCACCTTTCCCCTACCGCGCATAATGTTCCAGGAAACGGTAGGCCTTTTCCCTGATATCGGGCGGGAAATCGTGGCCGCAATCCGGGTGTTCCACGCGCAAATGTTCCGGCGCCCGGTAGAGTTGGTAAACCGGCTCAGCGGCTTTCACGATACCATCCACGCTGGCTGATTTGAAATTGGTGTCTCCCAGCGGCGCGCTGATAAAGACGGGTCTCGGCGCCAGAGCGGCAATGAGCTCGTGAAAATCGAATGGGATTTCAGCCAGGCGATTTTGATACTCAAGCAACTTCGGCAAGTAGCGGTCGCTGGTCCAGCCTTTGATGTTGCCATTCATGTAATCGAGAAACGAATCGAAGCCGCAACTGGAGACCACCACGCGGATACGCTGGTCGAAGACGGCGGTATAAATCGAGTTATGGCCGCCGAGTGAGTGGCCGATGGCGCCGAAATGGTGCGGCTTGACGAACGTGAATGATTCCAGCAGATCCAGCCCGCGAATGTTGTCCCAAATCGCTTTCATCGTCCCGCTGCGGTAGCCCAGGGCTTTCAGGTCGGGGTTGTAGTTGGCCAGGAGCGGATAAGAGGGGGCCAGGACGACAAATCCGCGCTGGGCCAGGTCGTGCCCGTAAATGGAATAGTAGTCACGCAGCGGTTCGACCACCACACGGTAGCCGAATTCCATATCAGTCGGGTGGAGCGCCAGGATGGCAGGCGACCGCGCGCGGCCCACGAGCGCACTCTTGGGAACCAGCAGGTACGCGGGCACACGCGAACCCGGCTCGGCGGAGTAAGTGATGAACCTGCGAAGGTAGGAGCCGCAATCCACCTCCGTCTCGATTTTCATCTCCAGCGGGCATCGCTTCTCCCTCCCGGGCAACGGCCCCATAATCTCCTGCATTCCGGAAAGGATCTCGGCCCGCCGCTTCTGCCAATCGGCCTTTGACTTCACTGGCTCGATGTTTCCTTTACGATGATGAAAAACGAGAAGGTTGGTGCGCGGAAGGCGTGAGGAATAGTTGGCAGTGTCGGCGGCGCGAAGCTCGGATTCCGCGCAGAAAAGAAATCCGAGAAGAATGGTTTTCGCGAGGTTCATCCAGTTCAAGATGGGCTCGACCGTAGCGCAAACGCTGAGCATGGCCAAGCCAGGATTCCACTCTGCTTTGGCTCCGGTTGCGCCGGGCTGACGAGCGCGTGTCTTTACGTTTCGGGCTCCACCTCTCTCTTGGTCAGTGCGCGCGCCTCCGGAAATTTGAACGCTTGCTGGCTAGGGCATTGCGGATAGACTGCTACAGGTTAGTGGACTGCGGGCACTCGGATGCAATGAAAACGAAAGCGGGCTTGAGGATCGTTACGGTTCTCCTGTTGCTGGCACTGGTGTATGGCTGCGCCCATGCGACCGGTCGTTCACATGCTCATCGAATCTCTCTCGTTGTCATTGCGAGGGATACGGTCGATGTCCAGCAGAAGTCGGCCAAGATCGGACACGACGCTTATTTCACCAAAGGCAACCCGCTTCCAAGCAATGTCAGGTGAAGACGAAGTGGTCTAACAGGCGGGGCGGCGAGCCGCCGCCCCGCTGAGCAGGCGGACGGTGCGGGAGCATTGGCTCGCGACTCTTGCAGGCGACCTGGCGATTGCGGCGGCCGCAGGCGGGGCGCGCCGTTAGACGCCTTCAAACACGCATGCAGAAGATCCACAAGCACAGCGCCACGGTGACGAACGTTCAGGAAATTCTTCCCTGGCGTGACCTGTATCGGCAGGAGATGAACTGCCAGATCATTCACGACTCGCTGCATTCCCGTAAAGGCTGGACCGAGCCATATTTGCTCGTGGCCGATGGTGTGGCCGCGGGTTATGGCTCCGTCGCAGTTGGTGGGCCCTGGAAGGGGAAGCCTGCTGTGTTCGAGTTCTTTGTGGCACCGCCCTACCGCTCGCAAATGTTCGATCTGTTCATCGCGCTGCTCACAGCCTGCAACGCCGAGAGGATTGAGACACAGAGTAATGATCCGTTGTTGACCGCAATGTTGCACACGTTCGCTCAGAAGATTGAAAGCGAGTCCATTCTCTTCCACGACAGGCTCACGACGGGGCACTCGCCAAACCGAGCCGTCTTTCGGCGCACGACTGCAGACGATGCAGGGCGGACGTTTGCGCACCAGGTGGAGCCGGTCGGTGATTGGGTTCTGGAGACGGAAGGCGAGATCGCTGCCACCGGCGGCATCCTTTTCCATTACAACCGCCCCTATGGCGATATTTACATGGAAGTGGCAGAGCCATTCCGCAGGCGCGGACTGGGCTGTTACTTGGTGCAAGAGTTGAAGAGAGTATGCTACGAGCAAGGGAGTGTTCCGGCAGCGCGTTGCAGTCCGACGAACATCCCTTCCCGCAAGACGCTTCAGAAGGCTGGATTTGTTCCCTGCGGCCACATTCTGACCGGTTCAATTTCGGTTCGTGCCTCGGCATCAACCCCGGGAGCATCTGCTGCGTGATTTTGGGATCGACAGTGAGAGAGCGACAGGCCACACCGCCTAACTCTTGCTCCCGCGCCTGACAAAGATGATCGATGAACATATCACCAATTCGGGCGGAGAGGTTTATTCCTCCAGATATGTCCGTGGTCGTGCGGTTTGGGCAACGAGGCACAGACTCCGGCATCGGCCCAGTCGGGTGGCGTGCCCACAAACCTGGGCTGGACGCGAGGTTGAATCTCCTGTTCAAGATCGTAGGCCAGCGCCAGGAGTTTGGGTTCTTGCAGGAACCCACTGTACATCCAAATGCCCGCTGGCCGGCCATCATCCGCTATCGCTACCGGCACGGAGATATTGGGATAACCTGCAACCGCAGGCAGCGAGGTTCCGCCGCTCCAGGTGGGCGTGATGATCGCGTCCAATTGTTGCCTTTGAATCGCGGCATCAATTCCCTGTGCGCGGCTGAGCCGAACACAAAGCGCCCGCGCGGCCACGTAGTCCGGGTCACTCAAATCACCGGTGGTTTGCTCCGCCAGTTCGAAAATCTCCTGGCCGTAAAATTTCATTTCCTGCGGGCAATGCGCGTCGTTGAAGGCGAGCAAGTCGGTCAGCGTGCGCATGGAAGTATGACTGAGGCCGGCGAGATACTGCGCCACTTGCGCCTTAAATTCGAAAAGCAGCACCGTGAATTCCGCTTGACCGATCGAAAATAGGTCTCCCGAGTCCACTGGATCTACAATCGTCGCGCCGAGGCTTCGCATCACGTCGATGGCGTGCTCCGCCACCGCATCAAACGGAGGCTCACCACCATAGTCGAGGGTAAAGAACCTGCGGTCCACTCCGATGCGCGCGCCTCGAAGCGTTCCACGCCTCAGGAACTGAGTGTACTCTCGGGGCAAGCTGGCTCCTGCCACCGACCCGAATGGAGTTTGAAGCGCACCCAGGAGTATGGCCACATCCGTTACCGTTCGGCCCATCGGTCCAGCCGTGTCCTGGCTGTGGGCGATCGGGATAATGCCATCTTGGGAAACCAACCCGACGGTGGGCTTAAGGCCGACAATCAGATTGTTGGAGGCCGGACAGGTGATCGAACCGTCTGTTTCTGTACCTACTGCCGCCGCGCAAAGATTGGTGGCCGCCGCAACGGCTGAGCCCGAACTTGAACCGCAGGCAGTCCAGTTCAAAATATATGGGTTCTGCGTGAAACCCCCGCGTCCGCTCCACCCGTTCAAACAGGTCCAGGACGAGGGGCACGGCGCGAACCCGCGGAAATTTGCCCACTCGGAAAGATTCGCTTTGCCCAGGATGACAGCTCCGGCCGCACGCAAACGACTGGTGAGGGGCGCGTCGGCAGCTACCCGGCTGTTAAGCAGGGCCAATGAACCGGCCGTGGTCTGCAGGTGGTCGTTAGTGGCGATATTGTCCTTCAACAGCAGCGGTATGCCGTGCAGCGGCCCACGCACCTGTCCGCCCCGCCGCTCGTTGTCCAGTTGCGTGGCGAGATCAACCGCGCTGGGATTGGTCTCGATCACCGCATTGAGCAGCGGATTAAACCGGTTGATCCGTTGCAAGTAGGCCAGCGTGAGCGCCCGGCTGGTGAGCGCGCCCGCAGCCATGAGGGACTGGAGTTGAGGGATCGACGCTTCAAACCACGGCTCGTTTTCATCCGCAGTTGCCGCGTGGCTCGATGTGGTCCGCAACAGCGCGCTCCACCCTGTAGCCAGCAGGGCCGTTCCACCGAGGGTGCTCGCACTCAGGAATGATCGCCGGCTGACGCCGCACTGAGACGATTTCAGATGATTTAATTTGGGATTCGTCATAGCTGCCTTTCTCATCAGGCGAAATGCAGGTCGAACTGATTGGAGCCACCTATTTGGTTTATAGAGAGGATCGATTTACCTGCCTTCCTACATTTATGGTCTTGTTATTTATCTACAGCAAGCCCGCCCCACACTAGCGCATACGGGAAGTCATTATCGTTAAGGCACGAACAGCCAGTTGTCAAGATGCACACAAATAACTGATCCCGCACATTTGATCGCGGTTGCTTCCACCGCATTCCAACCTCGACACCGGGACAGGTTTCCGGCTTACTTCGCCGGATTTTGACGCGCCCAATGACTCCAGAGCAACTGAGCAGAGCCAAATCCCTCGGATTTTCCGACCGGCAAATTGCCCATCTAACCGGCCGCACCGAAGACCAGGTCCGTGCCGAACGGACGAAACTCGGCCTTGTTCCCAGCTATCGCCTCGTGGATACATGCGCGGCGGAATTCGAAGCCTACACTCCGTATTATTACTCGACCTACGATCGCGGCGATGACGAGACACGCCAGAACTTCGACAAACGAAAGGTGATGATTCTGGGAGGTGGTCCGAACCGGATCGGGCAGGGGATAGAATTTGACTATTGCTGCGTGCATGCCGCCTTCGCGCTGAAAGAGGATGGATTCGAAACGCTGATGGTGAATTCGAATCCGGAAACCGTCTCGACGGACTACGATACAAGCGACAAGCTCTTCTTCGAGCCGCTCACGCTCGAGGACGTGCTGCACATCTACGAACGGGAGAAATGCTGGGGCGCCATCGCTCAGTTCGGCGGCCAGACGCCGCTCAATCTCGCGCTCGGCCTGCAAGAGAACGGCGTCAACATCATCGGCACTTCGCCCGAGAACATCGAAGTCGCCGAAGATCGCAAGCTCTTTGCGGCGATGTTGCGCAAGCTCGATATTCCCCAACCGCCCAACGGCATCGCCACGAGCGAGGCCGAGGCGCTGGTGGTGGCCAGGACGCTGGGCTATCCGATTCTGGTGCGGCCCAGCTTCGTGCTTGGAGGCCGCGCGATGCAGATTGTCTATTCCGACTCGGAACTCCAGCATTACATGCGCTTCGCGGTGGAGGCCTCGCCGGAGCGGCCCGTCCTGGTGGATCAATTCCTGGAGGATGCCACGGAAGTGGATGTGGATTGCGTTGCGGATGTGGGCCGATTTGACCATGGCCGGGGGGGCACAGTTGTCATCGGCGGCATCCTGGAGCACATCGAGTTCGCCGGGGTTCATTCAGGTGATGCAGCGATGGTCCTGCCGCCCCACACGCTTTCCCCCAAGGTAATTCAGGTCATTCGCGAATACACGCAGCGGATGGCGCGGGAGCTGGACGTGATCGGCCTGATGAACGTGCAATACGCGGTGAAAGGGGAAGCGGTGTACGTGCTCGAAGTCAATCCCCGCGCGTCGCGGACCGTGCCATTCGTCAGCAAAGCCATCGGCGTGCCGCTGGCCAAACTGGCGGCGAAAGTCATGGCCGGGAAAACTTTGAAGCAACTCGGTTTCACGGAGGAAATCTGGCCCAAATACTGGGCGGTGAAAGAATCGGTCTTCCCATTCAACCGGTTTCACGGCCAGGATATTTTGCTCTCGCCCGAGATGCGGTCAACAGGCGAGGTGATGGGTCTGGACGCGGACCTCGGCATGGCGTATGCCAAATCGCAAATGGCCGCGGGCGCCCCGCTGCCGTTGAGTGGCCGCGTGTTCATCAGCGTGAGCGATGCGCATAAACCGGAAGCGGCTGGAGTGGCCCGGCAATTCGCGGAAATGGGATTTGAGTTGGTGGCGACGGGAGGCACGGCGGCCGTGCTGCAAAGGGCCGGCTTGAAGGTGCAGCACGTTTTCAAGCTCGCCGAGGGCCGGCCCAACGCCGTGGATCTTTTGAAAAACCGCGAAATCCAGCTTGTCATTAACACACCCGCCGGCCAGAGCCCGCGCGCTGACGAAGTGAAAATCCGCACCACCGCCGTTTATACCGGCACGCCGATCATGACCACGCTCAGCGGGGCTAAAGCCGCCGCGCTCGGCATCGCTGCCTTACGCAACAAGGGCTACGAAGTCAAGACGCTGCAGGAGTACCATTAAGAGCGTATCTTGAAATTGTAGGAGCCGAGGGAACGAGGCTCTGATCTCTTGTGAAACCGCCCGATAAATAAAGGAAATTTGAGCCTCGTTACCTCGCCTCCTAAAACGCAAACAGGTTTTCCAAACACTCTCTAAGGTTTTTTTGGTTTGAGTTTTAACCCGGGCGCGTGATTATCGCTGGCGAGAGATGAACGCTGCGCTTCAAGCCAATGCCCCGGACTTGAGTGAGTTTACGGATGTCCTGCTGGTTGAAGATGACCCGACGGACGCGGAGTTGACCTTGCGCGCCCTTGCCAACTGCGGCCTTGCCCCCCGCGTCGAGCACGTCACTGGCGGCGCAGAAGCTCTCGACTACATCACGTGTTCCAGCGTTTCCGCAAGCAAAGGGGCCGGCGCCGCGCCCAGGCTCATCTTATTGGATCTCAAACTTCAGGGTCTCGGAGGATTGCACGTGTTGCGAGGACTTAAAACCGACGAGCGGACCCGCGGCATTCCTATCGTCGTCTTGACCTCCTCGAAGGTCAGCATCGAGTTAATCGAAAGTTACAAGCTGGGCGTGAACAGCTACGTGATCAAGCCGACAGACCCACGCAAATATGCCGAGACAATCCAAGCCATCGCCCGTTACTGGCTCGGGATCAACGAGCTGCCCAGACCGTAGCCTGGACTCTGTTGCAGGGGACGACGTAATCCTCTGATCGAAAAATCCAACATCCAAAATCCAAAATTGGGCGTAAGGCTCTTAGTCAAGAAGATGGTGGCAAAAAGATATCGAGATTCCAGAATCGCGCATTTTCGAGAAAATTTTCTGTGCAGGCGCTACATGGCTGATTCAACGATTCAACGATTCAACGATTCAACGATTTCACGGCTTAGGTTGCTGCGTCGCCGTGCTTTGAAGAACTGCGGGCGCCTGGCCCTCTCTTGCATGTTTGCCTCCACATCGGTTGTGGGCGCTGCTGGGCCGGCCGGCCCTCCACTCGATCATAAGGACTTGCCCCGCGTGCCCCCGGTCGAAGCGACGAATGCGCTCAAGACCTTCCATCTCAAGAAAGGCTTCCACCTGGAACTGGTCGCCGCCGAGCCGCTCGTGGAGGATCCGATTGCCATGTGCTTCGACGAAAATGGCCGCCTGTTTGTCGTCGAGATGCGCGATTACTCCGAGATGCGCGAGGTGCATCCGCACCTGGGCCGGATTCGGATGCTGGAAGACACGAACGGCGACGGCATCTTTGACAAGGCCACAATCTTTGCCGACGATTTACCCTGGCCGACCGGCCTCATTTGGTACGGCGGCGGCCTCTTCGTCGCAGCTTCACCGGACATTCTTTATTTCAAGGACACGAACGGCGACGGTGTGGCGGACGTGCGAAAAATTGTGTTCACTGGGTTCGGCGCGGGAATGGGAGACAAGTTGAACGTTCAGGCCTTGCTTAACAGTTTGACCTGGGGTCTTGACAATCGCATTCATGGCCAGACTGCCAGCAACGGAGGAAAGGTTGTGCCGGCAGCCCAGCCGGATGCCAAACCGCTCAACCTGAGTGGACGCGATTTCTATTTCGACCCGCGCACAATGGTGATGGAAACGGAAACCGGCGGCGGCCAATACGGCATGTGCTACGACGATCGCGGGCGCCGATTTGTCTGCAGCAATTCGCACCATATCCAGACCTTCATGTATGAAGCGCGCTATGGAGAACGGAACCGCTTTTACAATATGCCGCCCGCGCTGGTGGATATCCCGGTGGATGGCCCCGCCGCCGAGGTGTACCGGATCAGTCCCGAGGAACAGTGGCGGGTCATCCGGACCAAATGGCGCGTCACCGGAGTGGTGCCCGGCCTGATCGAAGGCGGCGGGCGCGCCTCGGGCTATTTTACTTCCGCCACGGGCATTACGATTTTTCGCGGAAACGGTTGGCCGAACGAAAACCTCGGTGACGCCTTCGTGGCTGATTGCGGTAGCAACCTGGTGCACCGGAAGAAAGTCCGCCATGATGGCGTCGCTCTCGTGGCCGAACGTCCTCCGGATGAGGAAAAGGTCGAGTTTCTGGCATCGACCGATCTCTGGTTTCGCCCGGTGCAACTGGCCAATGCGCCCGACGGCACACTCTACGTCGCCGACATGTATCGCGAAGTCATCGAGCATCCATGGTCGCTGCCGGATAGCATCAAGCGGCTGCTGGATTTGAATGCCGGCAACGACCGTGGCCGGATCTATCGAGTAGTGCCAGATGGTTACAAACAGCCGAAACTGCCGCGGTTAGGCAAGGCTTCTACAAAGGAGTTGGTGGCAACGCTGGAGCATCCGAATGGGTGGCATCGCGATACCGCTGCGCGCCTGCTGTACGAACGGCAGGACAAGGCGGCCGTGCCACACCTCATTGATTTGCTCGCGCAATCAGAATCAGCCCTCGCGCGGATGCACGCACTCTATGCACTCGAGGGTTTGGGCGCCTTTAAGGAAGGACAGATCCTGATCGCGCTGAATGACACGGATGCGACAGTCCGCGAGCACGCCATCAAGTTGTCTGAAAAGTTCAAAGCCGCCGCTTCGGAAAAGCTTTGGGCTAGGCTGCAGCAGATGGCGAAAGACTCCTCCAGCAGCGTTCGGTATCAATTGGCCCTGACGCTCGGAGAATTCAACCGACAGGGCCGTGCGGGCGCGCTGGCGACGATTGCGGTTCGCGACCTGGACAGCTCGTGGACCCGGGCGGCGATTCTGTCGTCACTCTCAGACGGCTCCGGCGAGATGTTCGCGTTGCTGGCCGCAGACGCGAGCGTGTGCGGCTCCAAAGCCGGCCAGGATTTTCTGAGAGAGCTGGTGAATCTGGTTGGCGCAATGAACCGGCCGACCGAGGTCGGAAAAGTGCTCGAGTTCGTCGACAAAGTGAATGAGCCTGGGCTCAGATTTGCGCTGGTGCGCGCACTGGGAGAAGGACTGCATCGGGCGGGAGGTTCACTCGACCGCACGGGCGGCAAGGTAGGGGACGTGTTCGCTTCTGCGGCGAAGGTTGCCGTGGACGCCGCGGCCGCCGAGGCTGTCCGCGTGCAGGCCATCGAGTTGCTCCGCTTGACCAGCTACGGTGACTCCGGCTCGAGGCTGTTGTCGCTGCTTGATTCAGAGCACCCGCAGGCGGTGCAACTCGCCGCCATTGTCGCTCTGGGGCGTTTCGCCGATGCGCAAGTCGGGCCAGAACTGGCGAAACGATGGGGCACACTCACGCCGCGGTTGCGCAGCGAAGCTCTGGCGGCGCTGCTGGCCCGTGCCGAACGGGCCCGCACTCTCCTGGAGGCGATTGTGGCCGGGACGATTCAGAGATCTGTGCTCGACACGATGCAAACCAAGTTTCTGATGAACCATCGCGACAACGGGGTGCGGGAGTTGGCCGCCAAAGCACTGGCTGCCCAGCCGACAAGTTCAAGGCAGCAGGTCATTGATGGACTCACGCCTGCGTTGAACTTCAAGGGCGACCGGGCGCGCGGGAAAAAGATTTACGAAGAAAGGTGCATCTCTTGCCATCAGCTGGGAGGTGAGGGTTACGCGCTCGGACCGGATCTGGTAACGGTGAAGAATACCGGCAGGGAGAAAATGCTCGTCAATATTCTGGACCCGAACCGCGAGGTCCGGCCGGAGTACGTGAGCTATGTGATCGAAACCAAAGATGATGAAAGCTACATCGGCCTGGTCGTCAACGAAACCGCCACGGCGGTTACGTTGCGCCAGGCCTACGGCAAGGAAGACGTGATCCGGCGCGCCAACATCCGCAAAATGCAAAGCTCAAGTCAATCGCTCATGCCCGAGGGCCTCGAAGCCGGCCTGGCTTCGCAGGACCTCGCCGACCTCCTCGAATACATTGAGACTGCAGAGGCGAAGTAGCTGGCTTCCCCAAATCTGTGTCGAAATCATCAGGAAAACACGCAAGCACTATGAAAAAACTACTGTTCATTGTTCCGTTGGCAGCCTTCGCAACGCTATGGTTTGTCAATCGTGGAAACGCTCAGGAAGAAGCGCCACCCAAATACGAGTACGCAGTCTTGAAGTGGGACGGTCCCGACCGCCTCTTTTACAACATGCCGAATCGATTCGAGATGGTGCATCTGGAAAAGCAAGGGGTCAAAATTCCCGGCGATGCGCAGAATGAAGAATGGTGCCTCGCCTACGGGGCCAACCAATTGTCCCGCGAAGGTTGGGAGCCGATTAATTTGGATTCGCGAAGACTACTGCTGGGAAGACCAAAGTGAAGTCTGATTAATTGATTTGCCAAGGCAAATGTTGCCCATTGTGGGTGACACTGGCAAGCGACTCCGCCGTGTGGCGGTCATGAGAGCACCGCATCCCCACCGATACGAGGCGTCAAACGCTCCCGGGATTCTCGCTGGGGCCAACCGGCGGAATTTCCTCAAGAGCGCAGCGCTCGGCGCCGCCTCGCTCGCGGGAGGGCAGTCGCTCGAGTTGTTTGCAGGGGTAGCAGAGCACAAAAAGAGCGTAAAGCAGGCAAGCGCCTACAAGTATCGAATCGCCTTCGGTGCATGGATTAATGACATGCGATTGCGGCCGCTACCGTTGGAGAACTGGCCGGCTCCGCAATTCGACGACGAAACGATTGAAAGCGCAATTCGTGCGATGGACGTGCAGGCCGATGCCGGGTTCAACATGCTCGATGTCTGGGGCCTGTTTGCCACTTATGGCTGGCCTACTGATATTGTCAGCGCGTTGGAAAAGGATCGCAGACGGCGGATTCAACGACTCCTGAAAGCGGCCAACCAACGTGGCATTCAGGTCATGCTCGGATTGGGCACGTATAGTTGGGGCTATGATAAGATCCTTGCGGCGGACCCGGCAGTGCGCGGCAAAAACGCGGACGGCTCGCTGCATGCCCACGCGCTCTGCGACGCCAACCCCAAATCGTTCGAGTATGTCAAGCGGATCATTGACTTCGCCCTCGGTGAGTTCGCCTTCGGCGGTGTGCATCTCGAATCGTGCGACCTGGGCTGCTGCTTTTGTCCCCAATGCGCCGGCAAGGATGGCGTGGTGGGCTACAACGTGCGCATTAATCTAAAGACCGCCGATTACATCAAGCAGCATTGGCCCGATAGAAAAGTTTACGTGATCACGATCAACTGGTCGCCGCCAGGAAAACACTTCGATGCCGAGCAGAAGGCGAAAGTGATCGAGCTCAGCAAGCACATTGATTGTGTCTTCGACCAGGGACATTCAGGTTACCACATCGCCGAATCCGAACGACGCGACTTCATCAGGCAACTGCACTCAGCTTACGGAACCTCGGGTAAGATCTGGCTCTATCCCGATGCCCGCTGGGACCGCGAGTCGTACTTTTTGCCGTATGCAAGGCGTGCGGGCGAGGCGCTCAAGACGGAGTATGAAGATGGTGTCCGTGGCTGTTTGTTCTACCAGGGCCCGGTGACCAACCCCGGCCAGGAGGCGATGATCGCTTTTGGAGGCCGCATGCTGTCCAATACCGCCAGGAGCATCGAAGACGCTCTAGGCGAGGTGCTGGAGAGGTATTACAAACCAAGAAACTCCGCCGCGAGCAGCAGGTTGATGCGGGTATTCCAAATCGCCGAGGAAGCTTATTTCAGCCAATGGTCGGCGGAGCTTTTCAACAAGGTTTGGGGCATTCCGGTGCCGGGCGAATTCAAGCTGGATCAAAATCTATTTGGGACCGCACCTGGGCCGGCGACCTATCTCAAGGAGCCGTGCCTGGATGGCAAAGGGCACAGAGAATACCGGGGCGGACTATGGCAGATCCTGGAGGAGCTGCCGAAGCTCAAGGGCAACTGCAACGACGGCGGGCGACTCGCGAAAATCGAAAGATGCGCCACCATCGCTCTGGCCATGCTGAACACGGTTTGTTACAGCCTGGGCGAACCGATTCAATAGTACACGAGCTTCTTCTCGCCACGCCGCCGCGCCCTCGAACTGGGTTAGCTTTTCACCATTCGTGCTCGGGCTTTCCTCCTTTTTTCGCCTTTTCCGCTCAACCCGCTTACACGATGGTAAGCACATGGGTTACGGCGATAGTTCCGGAATTCGGCGGCTGGCAGCGGCGCTGTTGTTCTCCCAGGCGGTCGTTTTGGCCGACGAAACCAATTTGGCCAACGAGGCGAAACCGCTTGCGACGGTTGGCGCTTCGAATCAATTCGCCTCCTCTTTCCAAATCAAGAAAGGTTTCCGGATCGAATTGGCCGCGGCGGAGTCCCTGGTCGCGTCTCCGGTCGCAATGGCTTTCGACGAAAACGGGCGGCTTTTTGTTGTCGAAATGCGCGATTACCCCGACCGCAGGAGCCAGATCCCACATCTTGGGCGGGTGCGCTTGCTGGAGGATGCGGATGGAGACGGTGTGTTCGAATCGAGCACAATCTACGCCGACAATCTGGCCTGGCCTTCGGCCGTGGCCTGCTACGACGGCGGCATCTTCGTCGCAGCTACGCCCGAGATACTCTATTTCAAAGATCTAAGAGGGAATGGCGTGGCGGATCTGCGCAAAGTTGTATTCACCGGGTTTGGCGCCGCGACCGGCCCAACGAATGCGGATGAATTGCTGAACAACTTTGTGTGGGGGCTGGACAACCGCATCCACGGCGGCAGCGCCGGCCTGGGAGGGCTGATCACTCCGCTGGGTTCGTCCGGCGCCCCGCCGGTCTCCCTCGGCGCCGGCGATTTTTCTTTCGATGCGCGGTCGCTGATGATCGCCGCTGAATCAGGGACGGCGCGCATGGGATTGAGTCTCGATTCTCGCGGTCGTAAGTACGTTTGCGGCGAGTCGCATCCGCTGCAAACGACGATGTATGAAGCGAAATATCTGGGGCGCAATCCTTTCGTCGCGAAGGCGCCGGCGATGCTGGACGTTGCCAGCCCGGCGACGCGGATCTTTCGCTGGCAGGAAGACCTCCAATCAGCACCGGCATTGGCGCGCGCTCCGGGCGGGTCAAACCCTGCGCCACGCTCCAACACACTCGCGGCTGACTGGCTTACCAGGCCGCGTTGTTGCTTGATTTACCGCGGTAGCGCATTTCCGACGAATTATCTGGAGAATATTTTCATCGGCGATACCGACGCGCATGTCATTCACCGCGCCGTGCTGGTCGAGAACGGGCTGGAAATGGTGGCGCAAAGGCCTGCGGACGAATTGACCACTGAGTTTCTGGTAGGTAAGGAAAAAACATTCCGTCCCGCGCAGCTCGTCACCGGCCCCGAGGGAGGGTTGTATGTCGCCGACTTCCAAACCGGCGGTGAGACTGGCCGCATCCTCCGGATCGTGCCGCTGAACTTCAAGCAGCCCAAGCGACCGCAGCTCGGCAAGGCCAAGACTTTTGATCTCGCAGCGACGCTGGCGCACCCGAATGGCTGGCATCGCGACACCGCGGCGCGGCTTTTGTACGAGCGGCAGGATCCAACGGCTCCGTCGTTGCTTACGAATGTGCTGACCTACTCACGGTTGGCTCAGGCGCGGCTGCAGGCGCTGCGCCTGCTGGACGGCCTGGGCGCGCTCAAGGAGCCGGTCGTTCTCAAAGGACTGCGCGATGCCGATCCTCGCGTGCGCGAGCACGCCGTTGCCCTCTGTGAGCGATTGATCGACCGTGGCAAGATCTCCAATGCGACCTGGAGCGCGCTCGCCTCTTTGACGGCCGATCCTGCCGTCCGCGTCCGTTATCAACTGGCCTTTACCCTCGGTGAAACGGAACGCCCGGAGCGGACGCGAGCTTTGGCTGAAGTCCTGCAACGCGACGTGGGCAGCCGTTGGTTTCAAGCGGCGGTCTTGAGTTCGCTGGACAAAGGGTCCGTGGACCTGCTGGTTTTGTTGGCCGGGGACGCGCGTTGGCGGAACGATCCGCAGGGCCAGGATTTTCTGAACCAAATGGCGACCATGATTGGAGTCCGAGGTCAAAGGGAGGAGGTGGCGCAAGCGCTGGATTTTGTCGAACGCGCCTCGCTCGGCGGGCCGACATCGTTTCAATTGCTGGCTTCGCTGGGCGAGGGTTTACATCACATCGGGAGTTCGCTGGCATTGGTCGATCCCCAAACCCGGCTTCAGGGGTTCTACGACCAGGCGCTGCAAGTGGCCCTGGACGAGACTGCGGCTGAGCCAGCCCGAGTCGCCGCGCTGCGGTTGCGCGGGGTCAGCCCATACACGACGACGGCGCCGGGCGATGTTTTCCAACTCTTGTTCGGCACTGGACAATCCGAGGCGGTCCAGTCGGCTGCCATCGCCACGCTGGGCCGCTATGAAAGCCCGTTGATTACAAGCAACCTGCTTTCGCGCTGGCCGGCTCTGACACTTGTTCTTCGGCGCGAGGTGATCAGCGCCCTGCTGGCTCGCACCGAGCGCGTTCCTCAGGTGCTCGCGGCCTTGGAGAACGGCCGAATTACTCCGGCCGATCTCTCGATGATGCAGGTGGACTTTTTGCGCACCTATCGCGACCCGGGGATCAGCCAACGCGCGCTGCGAATCTTTGGAGAAGCGACGCGCACACGGCCGGGGGCGGTCGAGCAGTTCCAGGGAGCTCTGCGGATGACGGGAGTAGCGGCACGCGGACGGGAGATTTTCCGCGCGCGCTGTGCCTTCTGTCATCGCGCAGGCGGCGAAGGCCGACAGTTCGGGCCCAACCTCGCCGGCGTCAAGGTCACGGGAAAGGCAAAAATTCTTCAGTCGATCCTTGAGCCAAGCCGCGAGATTTCGCCCGAGAATATGACGTATGTAATTCAAACGCGGAGAGGAGAAAACTTGATCGGGCCCTTGGCAGACGATGACGGGGCCACGATCACATTGAGACAAGCGGAGGGCGCGGGACTCGTTTGGCCACGGCTGAATATTGAAACGATCGAACCTCAAGTGTGGTCGCTGATGCCGGAAGGGCTGGAACAAGGTCTGACCTCCCAGGCCATGGCGGACTTGCTCGACTACTTGATGACCGTGCCGAGATGAACTCAACTGACTGTTCCGGCATTTCGACGAGCAGGCAAAAAAGGCTTTGAAATGGGTTTTATCCCCGGCACCATGCGCGCTCGCTGCACAGCCCGGATGTAGAAATCCGGCTGGAGGAATCGGCAAGAAGCATGAAACGAACGCATCATTGCAATCAATTGCGGCCGGCGCACATCGGCCAGACAGTTACGCTGTCGGGCTGGGTGCATTCGCGCCGCGACCTGGGCGGATTGATTTTTATCGACGTGCGGGATCGTGAAGGGCGCACCCAGAGCGTGTTCGATCCGTCCGATTTGCCGAAAGAGCTGTTCGAAAAGGCCGCAGCCCTCCGCAGCGAATGCGTCATTTCGCTCACCGGCAAAGTGCGGCCGCGGCCGGCGGGCACGAACAATCCCAAGATCGCCACCGGTGAAGTCGAAGTAGCTGCGACAAGCCTGGTGCTGTTGAATGCGGCCGAAGTGCTGCCTTTTCCGGTGGACGATCCCGAAGCCGCCGCCAAGGTCAACGAAGAGCTACGGCTGAAATATCGCTACCTGGATTTGCGCCGGCCGGAAATGGCGCGGAACCTCAAGTTGCGGAGCAAAGTGGCGACCGCGATGCGGGTATATATGGATGAACAGGGATTCCTGGAGGTCGAAACCCCAATCCTCTTCAAGAGCACACCCGAAGGCGCGCGAGAGTTCCTGGTGCCGAATCGGCGCGATGTAGGGACATTTTACGCTCTGCCGCAATCGCCGCAGCAGTTCAAACAGATCCTGATGGTCGCCGGAATCGAGCGTTATTATCAGCTTGCCAAGTGTTTCCGGGACGAAGATCAGCGCGCGGACCGGCAGCTCGAATTCACGCAGATTGACATCGAGATGTCGTTCATCGAGCGCGAGGACCTCTATGCGCTGGTCGAGGGTTTGCTGCGCCGGATTTGGAAAACGGCGTTGAACATCGATGTGCCGACACCTTTTCGGCGATTGTCCTACCGGGAAGCCATCGACCGATATGGTGTGGACAAGCCGGACACGCGATTTGGGATGGAGTTGGTGGATTTCACCGAAGAATTTCGCGGCAGTTCGTTCAAGGTGTTCAGCGGGACAATCGCGAACCACGGAGTAGTAAAAGCGGTGAACGCCAAAGGCCTGGCCGGTGCCACGCAGGGCCAAATGGATGGCATGACCGACCTGGCAAAGGAATTTGGGGCCAAGGGCCTGGCGTACATCAAGGTAGAGGGTGGTGAATGGAAATCGCCGATCGTCAAGTTCTTCAGCGACGCCGAGAAGGCGGCGCTCAGGACAAAGCTGGCGATTGAAGAAGGTGACCTGATTTTGTTCGCCGCGGACCAATGGCTGACAGCATGCGAGATTCTCGGGAAGCTCCGACTCTACTGCGCCGAAATCTTGAAATCATCGGGCCGGCTCGCCATCCCCGCCGAGCGCTTTGATTTTCTCTGGGTGGTCGATTTTCCGCTGCTGAGCTTCGACAAGGAACAGAATCGGTGGTACTCCAGTCACCATCCCTTCACCGCGCCGGTGGCGGAAGATATTGCGATGCTGAAGACCGATCCGAAAAAAGTTCGCGGACAGCACTACGACATCGTCGTCAACGGCGTCGAGTTGGGGGGCGGCTCGATTCGTATTCACCAGCCCGACGTGCAGAAAACCGTGTTCGAGGATGTGCTGCAAATCCCGCCGGAAGAAACGAAACTGCGCTTCGGTTACATGCTTGACGCTTTCCGCTACGGCGCGCCGCCGCATGGGGGAATCGCGCTGGGCTTTGACCGATTGAACGCGATTCTGTGCGGCACGCCGAGCATTCGCGACGTGATTGCCTTTCCCAAGACGGCCAAGGGCGTTTGTCTGATGACGGAAACGCCCACGGCCGTAGCGCCCCGCCAATTGCGGGAGCTGCACCTCGAAGTGAAAGCGGGGAAGAAGGAATAGGTTGAAGCCATATCGATTCAAGGATCGTAGATCGTGGAATGGTGGAATAGAGGAATGGTGGAAACGTGAGCGGC
>JACXTT010000653.1_pt1 | contig 59118 bp, 41 predicted proteins | sample 9270951 | NCBI WGS metagenome assembly JACXTT01 (sample SAMN15532306, study PRJNA645909) | rock metagenome | isolation source: weathered quartz diorite | place: Puerto Rico | collected 2017-06-21
AGCGATGAATATGCCACCGGCCGAGTACGAAGCGCTAAAAAGCGGGACTGCCTGAGAAAGTGTCCAGGATTACTTGACCACAACACTCGCAGCCCCCGAAGGGGGATGTGAAACGGCTTTTGGGGTCAAACGCCAAAGCGGCAGGCAAGGCGGCCAAGGGCGAACAAGCCCCAAGAGACAAGCCGTTGGGTTCAAAAGCCCAAGCGGCCAGCGCCAGCCACCACAAGCGAAACGTGAAACAGGCCTTTGGAGCCAACCGCCAAGGCGGCAGGCATAGACACCCCAAAGGCCCACAACACCAACCCTCACCCCTTCTTACTCACCATCCTCGCCGGCACCGACAACGTCAACCCTGCCCCCACCACCAGGCAGGCCGCCAGCAAATACATCCCCGCATCCGTGCTCTGCGTCAGATCCTTGAGCCATCCCACGGCGTAGGGACTGATGAACCCGGCCAGGTTCCCCAGCGAATTGATCAGCGCAATCCCGGCGGCGGCGCCGGCGCCCGCGAGGAACGCAGTCGGCAGGCTCCAGAACAGCGGCAGCGTGGTCAGGATGCCGATGGTTGCCAGCGTCAGGCCCAGCATGGCGAGCGTGGTGTCCCCCTTCCAGTGCACGGACAGCAGCAGACCCACGGCGCCGGCCAGGGCCGGCAGCGCGATGTGCCAGCGGCGCTCGCCGCTGCGATCGGCGCTGTAGGCAGTCAGGACCATGCCGATGACGGCGCACCCGTAGGGGATGGCGGTCAGGAGGCCAATGTCCAGCGCGCCCTTGACGCCGGTTTGTTTGATGATGGTCGGCAGCCAGAAGCTGACGCCGTACAGGCCCATCACGAAGCAGAAGTAGATCGCGCTCATCAGCCACACGCGCGGGCTGGCGAAGATGCGGCCGATGGACGGGCTTTCCTTGTGCGCGTCCTCGCTGGCGATATTGCGCTCCAGCAGCGCCTTTTCCTCGTGGGTGAGCCACTTCGCGTGCGCGATGCGGTCATCCAGGTAGGCCAGCACCAGCAGTCCCACCAGGATCGACGGCAGTCCTTCGATCAGGAACATCCATTGCCAGCCGGCCCAGCCGTTGTGGCCGTCGAAAGACTGCATAACCCAGCCCGACAGCGGGCCGCCGATCACGCCGGACAGTGCGACCGCGGTCATGAAGTACGTGGTGGTGCGTCCGCGCCGGTTGGCCGGATACCAGTAGGTCAGGTACAGGATGATGCCGGGAAAGAAGCCGGCTTCCGCAATGCCCAGCAGGAAGCGCAGCACATAGAACATCGTCGGCGTGGTGACGAACATCATCGCCGCCGAGATCACGCCCCAGGTGATCATGATTCGCGCGATCCAGATGCGTGCGCCGACGCGATGCAGGATGACGTTGCTCGGCACCTCGAACAGGAAGTAGCCGAGGAAGAAGATGCCGGCGCCCAGGCCGTAGATGGTCTCGCTGAACTTCAGGTCATTGAGCATCTGCAGCTTGGCAAAGCCCACGTTGACGCGGTCGAGGTACGCGACCACGTAGCACAGCAGCAGGAAGGGCACCAGGCGCCAACTGACCTTGCGGTAGGTGGCGTCTTCAAAGGCGGCGTCGGCGACGCCGGGGCTGACTGCGGTGGTGGTCATGCTGTCTCCTCGTGGAATTGGTTTTATCAGACGTTACCGCGGGTAAAACTTGGGGGCGCGAACGAAGGGCGCTAGACGCAGCGCCCGCCGTCGACTTCGATGCACGTGCCGGTGATGAACGCCGCCTCGTCGGAGGCCAGGTACAGGCACGCGTTGGCCACATCCTGCGGGGTCGACATGCGGCCCATCGGGATGGTGGCGAGGAACTTCGCGCGGTTCTCGGGCGTATCCGGCACGCCCATGAACTGCTCCAGCAGGCCGGTGGCGCCGATCACCGGGTTGACGCAGTTGACGCGGATGTTGTCCTTGCCAAGCTCCGCCGCCATCGCCTTGCTGGCCGTGATGACGGCACCCTTGCTGCCGTTGTACCAGACCAGGCCCGGCCGGGGGCGGATGCCGGCGGTGGAGGCAATGTTGACGAACACGCCGCCGCCGCGCGTGCGGAAATGCGGGATGAAGTGCTGCGCTGTCCAGTAGAGGCTCTTGACGTTGACTGCGTAGACGCGGTCGAACTCGTCCTCGGTGATCTCCAGGACTGGCTTATTGCGATGGGTCGTGCCTGCGTTGTTGACGACGATGTGCACATCGCCGAAGGCATCGAGCGTGGCGTCGCGCATCGCGGCCACGTCGTCGCCGCGCGAGACATCGGCGCGCACCGCGCGCGCCTTGCCACCGCCGGCCGCGATGGCTGCCGCCACGCGTTCGGCGGCCTCCAGGTTCAGGTCCGCGACCATCACGCTCGCGCCTTCGCGGGCGAACGTATGGGCGATGCCTTCGCCAAATCCCGATCCGCCGCCGGTAACGACGGCGACCTTGTCGGTCAGTCTCATGGTTTGTCTCCTGTTTTCCGGTGGGTCACTGCGTGGTGCCCGGATTGTTTTCCCGCTTTCCTTGACGGAAAGCGGGGTGCCTTCATGTTCAAGTCGAGAACGGTCCCCGGCCCCGCAGCGCGTTGACGACCATCATCACCGCCAGCAGGAAGGGCAGGGCGACGTAGAGGCACCAGTGCACGCGGTCGCCCACGGTCTCGCCCCACTTGCGCTTGAAGACCTGCAGGCGGGGCATGCCGGACGGGTTGGTGGCACGCTTGTTTCGGACGTGCCACGCCATCCAGAAAAAGAAGATGGCGAACGCGACCGACAGGAAGTTGATGTTACCCATGTTGAATGGCAATGGTTTTCAGGTTGGTGAAGCCGTACAGCGCCTCGAAGCCCTTTTCGCGGCCGTAACCGGACTGGCCGGTGCCGCCGAAGGGCAGTTCCACGCCGCCGCCGGCGCCGTAGTTGTTGATGAAGACCTGGCCGGCGCGCAGCTTGTGCGCGAGCCTTAGCTGGCGCGCGCCGTCGCGCGTCCACAGGCCGGCCACCAGGCCATAGGGCGTGCCGTTGGCGAGCGCCACGGCCTCGGCCTCGGTGTCGAACGGCATCGCGGCCAGCAGCGGGCCGAAGACTTCCTCCTGCGCCAGCCGGTGCGCGGGCGGCACGTCGCGGAACAACATCGGCACCTGGTAGTAGCCGGACTCGGGCGCGTCGGCCACGATCTGGCCCTGCGCCATCACGGCGATGCCGGCGTGCTGGGCGTCGGAGACGAAGTCCCACACGCGCTGCTGCTGCTTGCGGCTGATCAGCGGGCCGCATTCGAGGTCCAGCTCGGACGGGCCGACGCGCAGCGTCTCGAAGACCGAGGCAATGCGGTCGAGCAGCGCGTCGTAGAGCGGGCGCTCCACCAGCAGCCGGCTGCCGGCCGAGCAGGTCTGGCCGGCGTTCTGCACGATGCCGTTGACGATGACCGGCACCAGCGCGTCCACGTCGGCATCGGCAAACACGATCTGCGGTGACTTGCCGCCCAACTCCAGCGTGACCGGCACGTGGTTCTCGGCGGCCAGTTGCGCCACCAGCTTGCCGGTCTGCGGCGAGCCGGTGAAGGAGATATGGTTGATGCCGGGATGGCGGGCCAGCGCGGCGCCGGCCTCGTGGCCGTAGCCGGTGACGATATTGAGCGCGCCTTCCGGCAGGCCGGCCTCGGCGGCGATCTGCGCCACGCGCAACAGCGACAGGCAGGCGTCCTCGGCCGGCTTGACCACGCAGGCGTTGCCGGCGGCCAGCGCCGCGCCGACGCTGCGCCCGAAGATCTGCAGCGGGTAGTTCCACGGGATGATGTGGCCGGTCACGCCATGCGGCTCGCGCACTGTCAGCACCGTGTAGCCGGGCTGGTAGGGGATGGTCTGGCCGTGCAGCTTGTCCACCGCGCCGGCATAGAACTCGAAGTAGCGCGCCACGGCGCGCGCGTCGGCGCGGGCCTGGCGCAGTGGCTTGCCGGTGTCGCGCGCTTCCAGCGCGGCAAGCTCGTCCTCGTGCGCGATGAGCGCCAGCGCGACGCGGTTGAGCAGGCGCACGCGTTCGGCGGGCGCCATCTGGCCCCAGGCGCCGTCGGCCGCCTGGCGGGCGGCGTGGACGGCGACGCTCACATCGGTCGCATTGCCGCGCGCGATCTCGGCAAACGGCTCGCCGTTGGAGGGGTCGAACACCTTGATGCGCAGGCCGGTGTCCGGCGCGATCAGGCGGTTGGCAACAAAATGCTGGGCATGCATCGGTGGCTCCGGCCCTGGGCCGTGGATGGCGGAATGCGCCATTATCGCGCACCCGGCGCGGCGTGCAAGGCACTCGCCTTGTCAGCCTCGGGTCAGGCCCGAACCGCTATAATGCCGGCCATCCGATAAACACCAGCAGGCATCTGGAGAACCCATGAGCTTCAATCTCGTCTCCCCGGGCAAGGACATTCCCAACGATTTCAACGTCATCATCGAGATCTCCGCCCAGAGCGATCCCGTGAAGTACGAGGCTGACAAGGAAACCGGCCTGCTGTTCGTCGACCGTTTCATCGGCACGGGCATGCGCTATCCGGCCAACTACGGCTTCATCCCGCAGACGCTGTCGGGCGACGGCGACCCTGTCGACGTGCTGGTGCTCTCGCCGTTCCCGATCCTGGCCGGCGCCGTCGTGCGCTGCCGCGCGCTCGGCATGCTGAAGATGACCGACGAATCCGGCGTGGACGCCAAGCTGGTCGCCGTGCCGGTGGACAAGCTGTCGCCGGCCACGGCCTTCATGAAGGGCCTGTCGGACGTGCCGCAGAACCTGCTCGACCAGATCAAGCACTTCTTTGAGCACTACAAGGCACTTGAAGCCGGCAAGTGGGTCAAGGTCGACGGCTGGGCCGGCATCGAGGAAGCCCACAAGGAAATCAGCGACGGCGTGGCCAACTTCAAGAAGTAATGCCCGCTGCGCGCAGCGGCCGGCTTCCGGCAGCGCTGAACGCAGGCTGAACGAACCCCGCTCCGGCGGGGTTTTTTTGTTGCCGGGGCGTTGATGGCTCACAACGCGGCGCGCGCCCGATGTCGGTAAGCTGTGCCGTATCGACTTAGAACAATAAGGATCTCCCCATGACTCCGACACAAACGATGCAGGATGCGGCCGCCGTGCAGGTCACGGTGCGGCGCTACAACCGGCCGGCCGTGTTTTTCCACTGGGTGGTGTTTCTGCTGGTTGCCATTGCCTACGCGGCCATCGAACTGAAGGGATTGACCGCCAAGGGCAGCGATGCGCGGGCGCTGCTCTCCCAGACGCATATCTGGGCCGGCGCGCTGGTGCTGGCCCTGGCCGTGCCCCGGCTGCTGTGGCGCCTCGTGCGCGGTGCGCCGCCGGCGGAGCCGGGGCCGGGCTGGATGCGGTGGGCGGGCGAGGCCATGCACTGGGTGCTCTACGCGTTCATCTTCGCCCAGCCGATCCTGGGCCTCTTGACCATCAACGCGGGCGGCCACTTGTTGACGGTGCCGGGCCTGGGACTCGAAGTGCCGGCGCTGGTGGCGGCCGATCCGGATCTCAAGAGCGTGGTCAAGGAGATCCATGAGACCCTGGGCAACGTGTTCTACCTGGTGATTGGCTTGCACGCCGTGGCGGCACTGTTCCACCACTACATGCTCGGCGACAACACGCTGCGGCGTATGTGGCGCGGCTGAGCGCCGCAGCGGCGGGGCGCATCATGGCTTCGGCGCCTGCCAGGCCGGACGTAGCGTGCCGTCGGCCGCGAAGCGATAGCGGGCCTGCGCCCATCCCAGGCCGAAGAGTGCGAGGTTCTTGTCGTAGTAGCTGCAGGCGTGCCAGTCGGCCGTGAACCGCGCTTGCGTGGCGGCCAGCAGGCGGGCCGCGGCGGCGCGCTCTCCATGCACGGCCAGGAACGGGTACACGGCGGCGGCAAAGCCCGCGGGCGCGCCCGGCTGCACGGCGCCTGATTCCACATTGACGAAATGCGGCACCTCGCCGTCGCGCAGCACGGCCTGTGTCATGCCGCGCAGCGCGTGGCCGAGCGCCCGAAATACCGGGTCCGACCGGTCGAGCATGCCAGCCCATAAATAGTTGCGGATCGCGTCATAGCTGCCGTTGGGGCCCTTCGAGGGCTCGACGCCATAACCGCCGCGCTCGTCGCGCCGCCACCAGTCCGGCGCGAAACCTTTGGGCGTGCTTGCCGCCATCTGCGCCATCTGGCTGGCGGCGACCGATCGCCAGGGACCGCCCGGATCGAACGTTGTCAGACGGGCGAGCAATTGCGGTGGCGCGTAGCTCGGATTCAGGATGTAGGTGCCTGCTACCGGCTGGAAGCCCAGCCGGCCCGGCAGCAGCAGATGGCTGCCGTCATCGGCGGTCGCGATCTCGTTCGCCTTGACCGTCGCCAGCAGCGCGCCGGCCAGCTCACGGTAATCGGCGCGGTCCCAGAGACGGGCGGCTTCGGCAAGCGCGTAGACCATCCACAGGTCGGCGTCCGAGGCCGAGTTGGCATCAAGAACCCCCCAGCTTCCGTCGTCGCGCTTGCCCCACAACCAGGCCGGCGGCACCGCGCGGTCGGCCCACAGATTGGTCAGCGTCCATTGCAGCAGGGTGTCGAAGCGCGGCCGGTCGTCGGCGACGAGCGCGAAGAACAGCGCGTAAGCCTGTCCCTCGGAGGTCGTGCGTGCCTCGCGGCCGAACTCGATGATCCGGCCATCGGCCTGCATGACTTCTGCCGCGTAGCGCTCCCACAACGGCCAGCCACTGCTGCGCGCGGCGGTGCCCGGCCGTGCGGCTGCCGGCAGCCACGGCATCAGGCCGGCCAGCAGCAGGCCTGCGGTGGCCCGCCGTCTGGCGGCGCGCATACCCGTCTTAAGCGGGGGCCGTGCCGCTGTCTGTTGTTTTCGACAGAACAAAGAAAATTTCATTGCGCATCGCACGATGGCTACATTAAGCTCGGCCACAGGTCTTTCACGCAACATGCCGGGGACCATGCAACGACACGCATGGCGCGCTGTACAGCGGGAGACCAGTCGGTAGTTCAGTAGTACATTCGCAAACTGGCCGGGGGGTTCAGTCGTGCATGATACGAAGAACAATATCGCTACCGAGCGGCCAAGGGTCTATATCACGTGGCTCGTCGTTGCCTACGTCATGGCCGGCCTGTGGTATTTCGGCTGGCGGCTGACAACGCTCAACCACGGCGCTCTGCTGCTTTCCATCTCCCTCTATGGCGCCGAGCTGTTCGGCTTCATCAGCGGGCTGCTGTTCATCCTGATGACCTACCGGCTCAGCGTACGCCATGCGCCACCGCCGAAGCCCGGCATCACGGTCGACGTGTTCGTGCCGACCTACAACGAGTCCGTCGACCTGGTGCGCCGCACGCTGATCGCCGCGCACCGCATCGAGTATCCGCATGTTACCTGGCTGCTCGACGACGGCCGTCGCGAGGAGATGCGCAAGCTGGCCGAGGAGATCGGCTGCCGCTACCTGACGCGCAGCGACAACCTGCACGCCAAGGCCGGCAACCTCAACCATGCGCTCGGCTACAGCCAGGGCGACTTCATCGCGATCTTCGACGCCGATCACGCGCCGCGCAAGGACTTCCTGGACAAGGTGCTGGGCTTCTTTGCCGACGACAAGCTCGCGTTCGTGCAGACGCCCCAGGATTTCTACAACATCGATTCGTTCAATCATCGCCAGAGTCGCAAGCGGGTCTGGGACGAGCAGGCGCTGTTCTTCAAGGTCATCCAGCGCGGCAAGGACGCCTCGAATGCCGCCTTCTTCTGCGGTAGCTGCGCGGTCATCCGGCGCTCGGCGCTCGAGGAAATCGGCGGCTTTGCAACCGAAACCGTGACGGAGGACGTCCACACGGCGGTCAGGCTGCACAAGCGCGGCTGGCGCTCCGCCTACTACCCGGAATCGCTGGCCTTTGGCCTCGCGCCGCATAGCATCGATTCCTACCTGAGCCAGCGTGTCCGCTGGGGCCTGGGGGCCATGCAGGTGCTGCGGCTGGAGAACACGCTGTTCTGCCGGGGCCTGACGTTCGCGCAGCGCATGAACTACCTCGCTTCCGCGCTGTTTTTCTTCGAGGGATGGCAGAAGCTGGTGTTCTTCCTGACGCCGCCGATGGTCTTCTTCGAGGGGGCGATGCCGATCATCGCACCGATCGGGCAGTTCGCCATTTATTTCTGTGCGTACTACCTGCTGTCGCTGCTGATGCATCTGGAGCTCGGGCGCGGCTACAACGCCGTGCTGCTCAGCGAGCAATATGCGATGACGCGCTTCTTCGCGTTCATCTCCACGTCCCTCGGGCTGTTCCGCCGCAACGTCCGGTTCGTCGTTACCGACAAGGCGTTGTCGAAGTCAGGCAAGGCGTGGCTGTGGCTGTCGCCGCTCGTCAGTATCGGCATCGTGACCCTGGTGAGCCTGCCGGTGGGCGTGTGGCGCATCATGGAGGGCACCATCCAGTGGGACGCCGGACTGGCGACGATGGCCTGGGCGCTGATCACGCTCGGATCCGCCGCAGTGATCACGGTCTTCACCCTGCGCCACGCCGGCAACCGCCGCGCCGAATACCGCTTCCCGCTCCATGTGCCCGTCGTGCTGACCGTGGACAGCAGGTTCTATCTCGGTCTGACGTCCGACCTGTCGCCGGGCGGCGCGCTATATGTCGGCGAGGTGCCGCCCGCGCTTGTGCGCGACCAGCACGTCGCGGTGGCGATCCATCTGCCCAACCTCGTCGTGCGCGACAAGGCCGTGGCGACGTTCGTGCGGCATGCCGGACAGGCAGGTGCGAAGGGCAAGCAGGAAAGCGCCATCGGCCTGCATTTCCTGTGGGAAGTGGAGGCCAACACCGGGGCGCTGGAAACGTTCCTGTTCGGCAACCGGCTGCAGATCGACATGGAGCGGATCGAGGAGGTGGCGTCTCCACCGCTGACCCGGCTGGCCGACGCGCTGCGGCAAGGCGGCGGCCGGCAGTCCGTGGCCTACCGGTGGATGGCCGGGCTGCTGCTCGTGCCGCAGGAAAGCGCCGGGTTGCCGGTGGCGATCGCCCACGTTGACGACGCCGCGCCGCTGCTGTTCAGCAGCGTGCCGATCGACGCGGCCGGCGCGGCCATCCTGCGCCAGCAGGCCGCCGGTGCGCCGAGCGAGCGGGCGGTGAGCCTGACGCCGAGCGGAACGCTGCCGACGCCGACCGGCGATTTTCATCTGTACAACGTGACCTCGCACGCGGCCCACCCCAGCGCATCCGACCAGACCAGGACGACATCATGAGGAGGAACCATCCACGCCCGTCCGCGCCCGCGCGTGTCCACGCCTGGCTTGCGCTGTGCCTGGCGCTGGCGGGCGGCAATGCCGGGGCGCAGGCGCTGCTGTTTGGCGGCGCGACATTTGCCGGCGGCGGCGAGCGCAGCGAGTACCTCGGGGTGACGGCCCCGTTCTTTTCGAGCCAGGTCGTCACACAGAAGCTGGTGCTGGCCGACTACCACTATCGCTACGGCTCCAACGGCCAGACTGTCTCGGTCAACGGCCAGGCGGCCGAGGCGGGACTTGGCCTGAAGACCGGATGGGAAAGCGGCTGGGCCGAACTGGGCGGCGGCCTGCGCTACCGCTACAACCGTGTGTCGCCGGAAGGCGCGGACAACCGCTCGGACGGCGGCCAGTTCGGGTTCGCGGTGACCGCGCAGGGCGAGCACCGCTTCCACGGCGACTGGGCCATCAATGGCATCGGCACTTACACGTTCGGCCCGGATTCCTACCTGGTGCGGGGTCGCTTTCTGCGGCGCGTGGGCAATGATCTCTGGGCCGGTGTGGAACTGATCACGCACGGCGACCCGTTCTATCACGCCAACCAGGCCGGGCTGGTGCTCAATGGCATCCGGCTGGGCGATACCGTCAGCCTCGGATTCTACGGCGGCGTCAAGAAGACGAGCGGCCAGTCGCGCGCGTTCTACGGGGGCCTGGAAGTGCTCAAGTGGTTCTAGGTAGGCGGGCGGCGGCAGACGGCGGCGGATGCTAGAGTAGAGCGTTGCCCCGCATCGCCCCTCCCGGAGCCCCGCCGTTGGAAGCCGCCAAGCCAGTCAAGCCCGAGGATCGCACGGATCCTTCGCCCCCCGAGTCTTCCGCCGTTCTCGAAGTCGTCGATTCGCTGTCCGGCATCGCGCCGGACGAATGGGACGGCCTCGCCGGCGGTAACCCGTTCCTGCGCCACGCCTTCCTGCACGCGTTGCACGAGACCGGCTGCGCGTCGCGCGCGTCCGGCTGGTTGCCGCGCTTCCTGTTGCTGCGCCGCGATGGCGCGCTGGCCGGGGCGATGCCGCTCTACCTGAAGCGCCACTCGCGCGGCGAATACGTGTTCGACCAGAGCTGGGCGCAGGCTTTCGCCCAGCACGGCATCCCGTACTACCCGAAGCTGCTGTCGTCCGTCCCGTTCACGCCGGTCGCCGGGCCGCGCCTGCTGGCACGCGAGCGCGACGACAAGCGGCTGCTGGCGCTGGGCGCGGTGCAACTGGCGCGCGACCTGGAGGTGTCGTCGCTGCATATCCTGTTTCCGGACGCCGACGACCGCGCGGTGCTGGAAGACCTCGGCTACCTGGTCCGCGCCGGCGTCCAGTTCCACTGGCTCAATGACGGCTACGCCGATTTCGATGCCTTCCTGACAGCACTGAGTCAGGACAAGCGCAAGAAGCTGCGCCAGGATCGCCGCAAGGTTGCGCAGGCCGGCATCACGTTCCGCTGGCTGCGCGGCCAACAGATCGGGGGCGACGACCTGCAGTTTTTCTATCGCTGCTATACGTCGACCTACGAAGCGCACTGGTCGTCGCCTTACCTCAGCCTGGATTTCTTCGAGCGCTTGCTGCGGGACATGCCGCAGGCCATCGTCCTGGTGCTGGCCATGCGCGGCGAGACGCCGGTGGCGTCGGCGCTCAATATCGCCGGCGACGACGTGCTGTTCGGCCGCTACTGGGGCACGACCGAGTTCGTCTCTGGCCTGCACTTCGAGACCTGCTACGCGCAGGCGATCGAGTGGTGCATCGCCCACCGCTTTGCCGCCTTCGAGGGCGGGGCGCAGGGCGAGCACAAGATGGCGCGCGGCCTGATGCCCACGCCGACCTGCTCGGCGCACTGGATCGCCGACGAGCGCTTTGCCGCCGCGATTGCCGATTTCCTCGAACGCGAGGCCGAGGCCATCGACGGCTACAAGACGGAGCTGGATGAGCGCACCCCGTTCCGGCGAGCGTCGTAAAATGACGGAAAGCCGACCCCACGCCAGCCCGGCACGTTCCGGCAGGCCTCACCGACCGCCGCAAGAAGGCAAGACATGACTCATCCGTTCTTCAACTTGTATACGCATGGCTTCGCGCGCGTCGCGGTCGGCGTGCCGCAGTGCCGCGTCGCCGATCCCGAGTTCAATGCCCGGGAAACGATCGCGCTGGCCACGCAGGCCGCGAAGGAAGGGGCGGCGCTGGTGGCGTTCCCGGAACTGGGCTTGTCGGCGTACACCTGCGATGACCTGTTCCACCAGCGGGCGCTGCTGGACGCCTGCGAGAGCGCGCTGGCGTCGATCGCCGCGGCCTCGCGCAAGCTGCGCATCGCAATGGTGGTCGGCATGCCGCTGCGCGTGGAGCATCAGTTGTTCAACTGCGCGGTGGTGGTCGCCAACGGCAGCGTGCAGGGCGTGGTGCCCAAGACCTACCTGCCGAACTACTGGGAATTCTATGAAGCACGCCAGTTCAGTTCGGCCGACAACGCGACCGCGACGACGGTGAAGCTGCTCGGCGAGACGGTGCCGTTCGGCGCCTCGCTGCTGTTCGAGGTCGAGAACATCCCGTTCTTCCGCTTCCACGCGGAGATCTGCGAGGACGTCTGGGTGCCGGTGCCGCCGTCGTCCTTTGCCGCGCTGGCCGGCGCCACGGTGCTGGTCAACCTGTCGGCCTCGAACATTGTTGTCGGCAAGGCGGGCTACCGTCACCAACTGGTGTCCCAGCAGTCCGCACGGTGCCTCGCGGCGTACCTGTACACGTCGGCCGGCAAGGGCGAATCGTCCACGGATCTGGCCTGGGACGGCCAGGCGCTGATCTACGAGAACGGCGAGCTGCTGGGCAAATCGGAGCGGTTTTCCGACGATTCCCACCTGCTGTGCGCAGACGTGGACCTCGAACGCCTGTCGCGCGAGCGCATGCACACGACGACGTTCGGCCACTCGGTTCGTCGGCACAAGGATGAGGTCGGGAAGTTCCGCGTGATCGGTTTTTCGCTGGAAGTGCCGACGGATAAGGCGCTGCCGCTCGCGCGCAAGGTGGAGCGCTTCCCCTACGTGCCGGCCGACCCGAAACGCCGCGACGAGCGTTGCCACGAGGTCTACAACATCCAGGTCCAGGCGCTGGTGCAGCGGCTGTCGTCGAGCAGGATTTCCAAGGTGGTGATCGGCGTGTCGGGTGGGCTGGATTCCACGCACGCGCTGCTGGTGTGCGCCAAGGCCATGGACCGGCTGGGGCTGCCGCGCGCGAACATCCTCGCCTACACCATGCCCGGTTTCGCCACCAGCGAGCGCACGCTACGGCAGGCGCGGCAACTGATGGAGATGGTCGGCTGCACGGCCAGCGAGATCGACATCCGCCCAAGCTGCCTGGCGATGCTGAAGGACCTCGGGCATCCCTATGCGTCCGGCGAGCCGGTCTACGACGTCACGTTCGAGAACGTGCAAGCCGGCGAGCGGACCAACCACCTGTTCCGCCTCGCCAACTTCCAGCACGCCATCGTCATCGGCACGGGCGACCTGTCCGAGCTGGCGCTTGGCTGGTGCACCTACGGCGTGGGCGACCACATGTCGCACTACAACGTGAACGCCAGCGTGCCCAAGACGCTGATCAGCCACCTGGTCCGCTGGGTGGCGGAGACCGGGCAGGTGGCGGACGACGGGGCCGAAGTGCTGCTCAATGTGCTGGATACCGACATCAGCCCCGAACTGGTGCCCGGCAACTCGGCGAGCGGTCCGGAGCAGAAGACCGAGAGCGTCATCGGCCCGTACGAGCTGCAGGACTTCAACCTGTACTACACGCTGCGCTTCGGCTTCGCGCCTTCCAAAGTGGCCTTCCTGGCGCTGACCGCCTGGGGTGACCGCGAACGCGGCAACTGGCCGAACGGCCCGCATGTGGCGCGCAACGAATACGATCTGGCGGCTATCCGGCGCAACCTGGCCATCTTCGTCGACCGGTTCTTCCGCACCAGCCAGTTCAAGCGCTCGTGCATCCCCAACGCGCCCAAGGTCGGCTCGGGCGGATCGCTGTCGCCGCGCGGCGACTGGCGCGCGCCGAGCGACTCCGAAGCGACCGTCTGGCTGGCCGACCTGGAGCGGATTCCCGCCTGATCCGGGCGGCCGCCTGCGTTCGTCTTCGCCCGCCCGGCGCCCGATGTGCGCCAGGGTACGGTTTGGGGCCGGGGTTTCGGGCTAGAATCTGTCATCTTCCAACGACTACGACAGGGGCCACCATGAAGCAGATTACCGCCATTATCAAACCGTTCAAGCTCGACGAAGTGCGCGAAGCACTGGCCGACGTCGGCGTGACGGGCCTGACGGTGACCGAGGTCAAGGGGTTTGGTCGCCAGAAGGGGCACACGGAGCTGTATCGCGGCGCCGAATACGTGGTCGACTTCCTGCCGAAGATCAAGATCGAGGTCGTCGTGGCCGAGAACCAGCTCGACACCGTGCTCGATGCCATCGTCAAGGCCGCGCACACCGGCAAGATCGGCGACGGCAAGATCTTCGTGACCGAGATCGAGCGCGTGATCCGCATCCGCACCGGCGAGCAGGACGAGGCAGCAGTCTAAGTCCGCACTAAGAGGCGCTATCAAAATGAAGCGAAGCGGTTCTGGCTAGGCGCGCGGCCGCAGACAGTACAAGTGGTACGGCAAGGCCGCGCAACGACGCCAGAATCATTTTGATAGCGTCTCTAGGACGGCAGCTTCCAGCCGAAGCGCACCGACAGCAGGCGCATCGCGATGATCGTGACGGCGCCGCTGGTCAGTGCAATCTCTTGCTGCGCCTCTAGCCAGGTCAGGCCGACGTAGACCCAGCAGCCGACGAAGGAGCAGGTGGCGTAGGGCGAGCGGTCGCGCAGGATCATCGGCACTTCATTGCACAGCACGTCGCGCACCACGCCGCCGAACACGGCGGAGATGATGCCCATCATGACCGCTACCGTCGGCGTCATCTGCGCCACCAGCGCCAGCGACGTGCCCGTCACCGAGAACAGTCCCAGGCCGATCGCGTCGGCCACCAGCATGGTCCGCTCCGAGGCCACCCGGCTCGCCACCCGCAGCACGATCGACGCGCCGATCGACATCACGAAGATCAGCAGCACATAGCCTTCGTGGTCGACCCAGTAGAACGGCCGCCGGTCCAGCAGCACGTCGCGCACGGTGCCGCCGCCGAAGGCCGTGGCGAATGCCACCACGAACGTGCCGACGGCATCGAGCCGCTGCTTGCGCGCGTCGACCACGCCCGAGACCGCGAAGGCGAGGACGCCGACGACTTCCATCACGTGGAGAATGAAGGGCAGGCGCCCGACCAGGAGTTCGAGCGGCAGGTGCATCAGGCGCGCGGCTGTCGCAGCAGGACCATGACCGCGCCGGCGCCGCCATCGGCCTCACGCGCCTGGACGAAGGCAATCACCTCTTCCTTTTGCACCAGCCAGCGGCGGACCTTGCCCTTGAGCACCGGCTGCTTGCCGGGCGAGCCGATGCCCTTGCCGTGGATCACGCGCACGCAGCGCACGCCGTTGCGCACCGAGCGGCGCAGGAATTCGGCCAGTGCCTCGCGCGCCTCGTCGCTGCGCAGGCCGTGCAGGTCGACGCGGTCCTGCGCCACCCACTCGCCGCGCCGCAACTTGCGGATCACGTCGATGCCGATGCCGGGACGGCGATACGACATGGTCTCGTCCGTCTCCAGCAGGTTCTCGATGTCGAAATCATCGGACAGCGAGGCCTCGAGCACGGCCTGCTCGTCCATGCGCGACTGCACCGGCACGGGGGTCGGCTGTTTCGGGGCGGGATGCACGCGGTTGCGTTCGCGCAGCTCGCTGACCTGGCCGACGCTGGCGCGAAAGACATTGGCTTCTTCCCGGGCCTGCTTTGCGGCCGCTTCGGCGGCGGCGCGCTCGGCCTCGCGGCGTTCGGTATCAGCTTTCAGGGTGTCGCGCAGCGCAGCCAGGTCGGTGAGACCGAAGCGCTGGGTTGGACGATCGGGTTTGCGGGCGCCGTGCGTCATGGAAATCTCCGTGGGCTCGGCGTGATTATAGAGTGGGGAAGGGAGGAATTCCCCTCTCCCCGCGCAGGTGCGCTCAGGGAGAGGGCGCTGCAGCCCTCGGGCTGCAGGAAGGCGCCGGGGGAGGCGCCGGGGTGCCGCTTACTTCAGCGCTTCGACGTAGCGCTGCGCGTCGAGCGCGGCCATGCAGCCCGTGCCGGCGCTGGTGATGGCCTGGCGGTAGATGTGGTCCTGCACGTCGCCGGCGGCGAACACGCCCGGGATGTTGGTGGCGGTGGCGTCGCCGTCCAGGCCGGTCTTGGTGCGGATGTAGCCGTTGCGCATGTCCAGTTGGCCCTCGAACAGGTCGGTGTTGGGCTTGTGACCAATGGCGATGAACACGCCGGCCAGCTTCAGCTCGGTGGTCTGGTCCGATTGCGCGTCGCGCAGGCGCACGCCGGTCACGCCGGACTGGTCGCCCAGCACTTCGTCCAGCACGGTGTTGTAGCGGATCTCGATGCGGCCTTCCTTTTCGCGCTGGAGCAGGCGGTCGACGAGGATCGGCTCGGCGCGGAACTTGTCGCGGCGGTGGATCAGCGTGACCTTGCTGGCAATGTGCGACAGGTACAGCGCTTCTTCGACGGCCGTGTTGCCGCCGCCGACGACCGCGACTTCCTGGTTCTTGTAGAAGAAGCCGTCGCAGGTGGCACAGGCCGACACGCCGCGGCCCATGAAGCTTTCTTCGGACGGCAGGCCCAGGTACTGGGCCGAGGCGCCGGTGGCGATGATGAGCGAGTCGCAGGTGTACTCGCCGGCGTCGCCGACCAGGCGGATCGGGTGCTCGGTCAGCTTGGCCGTGTGAATGTGATCGAAGATGATTTCGGTGTTGAAACGCTCGGCGTGGGCCAGGAAGCGCTGCATCAGGTCCGGGCCTTGCACGCCTTCCGCGTCCGCCGGCCAGTTTTCGACGTCGGTGGTGGTCATCAGTTGGCCGCCCTGGGCCAGGCCGGTGATCAGCACCGGCTGGAGGTTGGCGCGGGCCGCGTAGACGGCGGCGGTATAACCGGCGGGACCGGACCCGAGAATCAGCACTTTTGCGTGTTTGGCCATGTTGCGTTCCTGGTGCGTCTGTTTGGTGCGTTGTTGGCCGGGGGCGGCTTTTGGCGCGCCGGCGGCGATCGAAACCAGCATTATAAGTGGACCGGCATTTGCCCGTTGTTGCAAATTCCAATGGCGGCGATAGCACCGGCCGAGGGTAAAATGGCCGCCACCGTCACAGCAAGCTACTCAGACACCAGGCATGGCCCGAGCAACTTCCACCACCCGTACCGACCCGTCGGCGCTGCCTTCGCGCATCGGCAAACTGCTTGGCGAGGTGCGCTGGTTCCTGCTCCTGGCCGTGACCCTCGGCTTCCTGTGCGTGCTGGCCAGCTACAGCAAGGCCGATCCGGGCTGGTCGCACGCCAACCAGGTGGAAGGCATCCACAACCTGGGCGGCCGCGTGGGCGCCTGGGTGGCCGACGTGCTGTTCTTCATCTTCGGCTTTTCCGCCTACTGGTGGGCCGTGCTGCTGGTGCGCCGCTGCTGGCGCGGCTGGCGGACCCTGACCGCCGAGCTTCCCGAGCGCGTGGCCGAGGCGCAGGGCGTTGCCGTGAGTTGGATCGGCTTTGGTCTGACGCTGTTCTCCAGCATGGGGCTGGAGGCCATCCGCATGTATCCGCTGCGCTCGGCGTTGCCGCGCGCGCCCGGCGGGGTGCTGGGCGACCTGTTCGGCGGCTGGCTGCAGATCGCGCTGGGCTTTACCGGCGCCACGCTGTTGCTGCTGTTGCTGCTGGCGATCGGTCTGTCGCTGTTCTTCCACTTTTCGTGGCTGTCCGTGGCCGAGCATGTGGGCGGTTTCGTGGAAACGCTGTTCCTCGGCTTCAAGAAGCGCCGCGAAAGCAAGCAGGACCGCATCATCGGCGAGGCCGCCAAGGTCGAGCGCACGGAAACCGTGGAAGTGCAGCGCGTGCGCATCGAAGAGGCGACGCCCGTGCAGATCGTTCGTCCGCAGGCAGTGCCCAAGCACGAACGCGTGGAGCGCGAGAAGCAGCAACCGCTCTTTGCCGACATCCAGGACTCCGACCTGCCGCCGCTGTCGCTGCTGGACCCGATTCCTGCCCACCAGGAAACCGTCAGCGCCGAGACGCTGGAATTCACCTCGCGCCTGATCGAGAAAAAACTCAAGGACTTCGGCGTGGAGGTCAAGGTGGTGGCCGCCTATCCGGGGCCGGTGATCACCCGCTACGAGATTGAGCCTGCCACCGGCGTCAAGGGCAGCCAGGTGGTCAACCTGGCGCGCGACCTGGCACGTTCGCTGTCGCTGGTGTCGATCCGGGTGGTGGAAACCATCCCGGGCAAGAACTACATGGGCTTGGAACTGCCCAATCCCAAGCGCCAGACCGTGCGCCTGTCGGAAATCCTCGGCTCCCAGGTCTACAACGAGAGCGCGTCCATGCTGACCATGGCGCTCGGCAAGGATATCGCCGGCAAGCCGATGGTGGCGGACCTGGCCAAGATGCCGCACTGCATGGTGGCCGGCACCACGGGCTCGGGCAAGTCGGTCGGCATCAACGCGATGATCCTGTCGCTGCTCTACAAGGCCAAGGCAGAGAGCGTGCGCCTGATCCTGATCGATCCCAAGATGCTCGAAATGAGCGTCTACGAAGGCATCCCGCACCTGCTCTGCCCGGTCGTGACCGACATGCGCCAGGCTGGCAACGCGCTGAACTGGGCGGTGGGCGAGATGGAGCGCCGCTACAAGCTGATGAGCAAGCTGGGCGTGCGCAACCTGGCCGGCTACAACAAGAAGATCGAAGAGGCGGCGGCCAGGGAAGAGAAGATCCCCAACCCGTTCAGCCTGACGCCCGACGCGCCCGAGCCGCTGGACAAGCTGCCGACGATCGTGATCGTCATCGACGAACTCGCCGACCTGATGATGGTGGTCGGCAAGAAGGTCGAGGAACTGATCGCCCGCATCGCGCAGAAGGCCCGCGCGGCCGGCCTGCATTTGGTGCTGGCCACGCAGCGGCCGTCGGTCGACGTGATCACCGGCCTCATCAAGGCCAACGTGCCGACCCGGATTGCCTTCCAGGTCAGCAGCAAGATCGATTCGCGCACCATTCTCGACCAGCAGGGTGCCGAGGCGTTGCTGGGCATGGGCGACATGCTCTACCTGGCGCCGGGCACCGGCATGCCGGTGCGCGTGCACGGCGCCTTCGTGTCCGACGACGAAGTGCATCGCGTGGTGCAAAAGCTCAAGGAATCGGGCGTGGCCAACTATATCGAGGGCATCCTTGAGGGTGGTCTGGCCGATGACGCAGGCGGTAGCGACGGCTTTGGCGGCGGCGCGGGCATCGGCAGTGGCGGCGGCGAGGCCGACCCGCTCTACGACCAGGCCGTCGAGGTGGTGCTGAAGAACCGCCGCGCGTCGATTTCGCTGGTGCAGCGTCACCTGCGCATCGGCTACAACCGCGCGGCGCGGCTGTTGGAAGATATGGAAAAGGCGGGCATGGTGTCCGCCATGTCCGGCAACGGCAACCGCGACATCCTGGTGCCGGCCGGCGCCGGCGCCCGCGAAGAAGACTGAGGCTGTCCGGGCGGCGCCCGGGTAACCTGCCGCCAGGCCGGTTCCGTAAGCGGGTCCGGCTCGGAACATCCCGATATCACCCGCAGTAACACCCCGTTACCCTGCCGCCGCGCCCGGTGCGGAATCCCGGCGCGGAGAGAGACTCTAACCGGACATACCGCACCGGGCCACGTCCAGTGCGTCGCGTTTTCCATCCAACAAGGACCCACTCATGCGACATCGCTTTCTCGTGCCGGCATTTGCCGCACTGACCATGATGGTGGCCGGCGTCCCGGCCGCGCAGGCCGCCGCCACGGACCAGCTCCAGGCCTTCGTCACCTCGGTCAAGAGCGCCCGTGGCGAATTCACGCAACGGCAGGTCAAGGGGCAGGGCGGCGATGTCAAGGTGACCGGCACGTCCAGCGGCACCTTCGCGTTCTCGCGCCCGGGCAAGTTCACCTGGCGCTACACCAAGCCCTACGACCAACTGCTGCAGGCCGACGGGCAGACGCTGTATATCTACGACAAGGACCTGAACCAGGTTACCGAGCGCAAGCTCGACGGCGCGCTCGGCTCCAGCCCGGCGGCGATCCTGTTCGGTAGCAACGACCTTGCCAAGAATTTCAACATCAGCAACGGCCCGACTCGCGACGGCGTCGAATGGCTGGAGTTGACGCCCAAGGCCAAGGATACCCAGTTCGAGCGCATCGGCATCGGCTTCAAGGCCGGCAACCTGGAGGCCATGGAGCTGCGCGACGCGTTCGGCAACACGACGCTGCTGACGTTCTCGGCGATGCAGAAGAACCCCGCGCTGCCGGCCGACACCTTCCGGTTCACGGTGCCCAAGGGCGCCGACGTGATGAAGCAATGAGGTCCGCCATGCACGAATCCGACCATGCCGTCGTCGCCCCGCGCGCGAGGCTGCTTTCCGGCGTCATGGCGCTGGGCGCCGCGCTGACGCTGGCCGCCTGCGCGGGCACTGGCGCGAGCCGCCATTTCGATGTCGATGCCTTCCTGCGCGCGCCCGATACCGCGCTGCCGGAGGTGCTCGGCAATCCGGACTTCCTGGCCGCGACGCGCGCCAGCGCCACGGATTGCGCCGTCATGCTGCAGTCGACGCAGAGCGGCGCGCTGGAGAGCCTGCCGGCAGGCGGCAGCGGGCGCGGTCCGGCGTGGCTGCTGCGCCCGGCCGGGTCGCCCGACAAGGCCTGGCTCGTCGTCAGCGACCCGCAGGGCAACCGCAGTTGCCACGGCCCGCTGCCCGCCGACGCCATGCAGGCGCTGGTTGGCCGTACCAAGGGCTAGTTTTGCCAACATCCTGCAACGTCACGCAACGTTTCCCGATCGCCCCGCGCGGGGAGCGATGCCCGCGTGGACGTATCCCGCCCCGCGCGGGGCCAAAACAATAAGGAGCATGCCATGCCGATTCCGGCTTTCCCGACTCTCGCCCTGCGCGCCGCTGGCGCGCTTGCGTTCAGCGCCTTTGTTGCCGGTTGCGCGGCCCAGCCACCGGCCGCGCCCGCCACGCCCGCCACGCCAAATCCCGACCCGCAGGGCGCCATCGGCACGCCGCAGGGCTGCAAGGCCGACGCCCAGGGCGACGACAGCCTGATCGGCAGGCCGGAGGCCGAGGCCATTGCACTGCTGCAAGGCTGCACCTGGCGACTGGGTGAGCGCGACGGCCAACGCTTCCCGGCCACGATGGACTACCGGCCGGAGCGCCGCACGCTCGGTATCCAGAACGGCAAGGTGACCTGGGTCAAGCGCGGCTGACTTTCGTGAGATGTTGTCCGCACATGACAGAAATGTCATTTGACGTTGGTAACGAGAATAATTATTGTTTTCGGCTCTGTTCCGGTTAGCAGGCAACCTCCACCTGGGTTGCCTGGCAACCATCCAAACTTAGGGGAGAGCCGATGTCCGTCAAACGCCGAATGCTTCGTAACCTGCCGCGCACCGTGGCGCTGGCCGTGCTGGCCCTGCCGCTCGCCGCGGCGGCGCAGGAAAAAGTCCTGAACCTCTACACCGCGCGTCACTACCAGACGGACGAAGCGCTCTACAACAACTTCACCAAGCAGACCGGCATCAAGATCAACCGCATCGAGGGTCAGGAAGACCCGCTGCTCGAGCGCATCCGCAATGAGGGCGCCAACAGCCCGGCGGACGTCTTCATCACCGTGGACATCGGTCGCCTGTGGCGCGCCCAGCAGGCCGGCGTGTTTGCCCCGGTCAAGTCGAAGGTGCTGGAGTCGCGCATTCCCGCCAACTATCGCGACCCGGCCGGCGACTGGTTCGGCTTCTCGGCGCGGGCCCGCGTGATCGCGTACAACAAGACCGCGGTCAAGCCTGGCGAGATCGTCACCTATGAAGACCTTGCCAATCCGAAGTGGAAGGGCAAGCTGTGTACGCGTTCCAGCGGCCATGTCTACAACCTGTCGCTGGTGTCCAGCCTGATCGCCCACGACGGCGAGGCGAAGACCGAGGAATGGGCGCGCGGCGTGGCGGCCAACCTGGCGCGCGTGCCCAAGGGCGGCGACACCGACCAGTTGAAGGCCGTGGCGGCGGGCGAGTGCGATATCGCCCTGGCCAATACCTACTACATTGCGCGCATCCTGAAGTCGGCCAAGCCGGAAGACAAGGCCGTTGCCGAGAAGCTCGCCGTGGTCTGGCCCAACCAAGCCAGCCAGGGCGTGCACATGAACATCTCCGGCGGCGGCATGCTCAAGCACGCGCCCAACAAGGAAGCCGCGGTGAAGTTCCTGGAGTACCTGGCGAGCGACGAGGCGCAGTCGTACTTTGCCGATGGCAACAACGAGTGGCCGGTGGTGCCGAGCGTGAAGGTCCGCAACCCGGCGCTGGAAGCGCTGGGCACGTTCAAGGCGGACAGCATCAACGTGTCCGAGCTGGGCAAGTACCAGCCGCAGGCCCAGAAGCTGGTCGACCGCGCCGGCTACAAGTAATCCACGCTCCCGCGATGCCTGCGGGGACCGCCGCGGCGGTCAGCGCAGGTATCGCGTCTTGCCGGTCTTGCCGCCGCCCGGCGCGGGCGCTACCGGCTTGAACGTCAGCTTCGTGCTGCTGTGCAGCTTGCGGCCGGCCATGCGCCGCTGCAGCGCACGGTGCACCATACCGATATGGCCGACCGTGCCGCTGGCATAGGGCGTTTGCTGCGCCACCTGGCCCAGCGCGCCGCCCGCGGCCAGCGCCGCGTTCTGCGCGGCCGCACTCTTGATGATCAGCGTATCCAGTGCTTGGCGCGCGCGCACCTGCGCGTGCAGCGGCGCGTCCGCCGGGTTCGCGCGGGCACGCACGGCGTCGTGCGGCAATTGCACGCCGCCCGCCAGCCGGCGCAGCGACGCGCGCAACTCCGCACCGTCGAGTTCCGCCTCCTGTACCACCCAGACCGCATCGTGCCGCAGCCATGCCTCGGGATCGGCCAGCCGGCGCAGCAGCGCGGGCAAGAGGCTCGGCCCCGTGAACCGCTGCGAACGGCGGATCGCGTTCAGCCCGATGCGGCGGACCTGCGGGTTGTCGTGATCGAACAGGTCGGCCACCAGGCGCTCCGCGTCTTCCTGCGACGCCGTCAACTCGGCGAACTGGCCGGCGAACGCGATCGCCTCCACGCCGCTCAGCTTGTTGCGGTTGGCGAGGCGGGACATCTTGAACAGCAGCATGCGGTAGCGCAGCATATCGACCCTTGAACGTCGTCTCCGATGATGGGCACCCGCGCCGAGACGCGGGCCAATGGAGGTTAACGGCGAGGGCCGCGCGTTCTTGAGCGCCGCGTGGACGGCGGCGTCAGTCGCGACGGATGGTGCGTGACAGCACGATGACCGGCAGCAGGCCGACCAGCACGATCACCAGCGACGCGGTGGACGCCTCGGACAGCCGCTCGTCGGAGGCCAGGTGATAGGCCTGCACGGCCAGCGTGTCGAAGTTGAAGGGCCGCATCACGAAGGTCGCCGGCAGTTCCTTCATGACATCGACGAAGACGATCAGCGCGGCCGTCAGCAGGCTGCCGCGCAGCATCGGGAAATGCACGCGACGCAGCGTGGCGGCCGGGCCGTGGCCCAGGCTGCGGGCGGCGCTGTCCATGCTCGGCGTGATCTTGGCGAGGCCGGCATTGACCGTCTGCAGCGCCACCCCGAGAAAGCGCACGAGGTAGGCATAGACCAGCGCCGCGATGCCGCCGGTCAACAGCAAGCCCGCAGCGATGCCGAAATGCTGCTGCAGCCAGGCGGACAGCGCGTTGTCCAGCCGTGCCACCGGCACCAGCACGCCGACGGCGATCACCGAGCCGGGCAGCGCGTAGCCCACGCCGCAAACGCGCGTGAGGGCGCGCACGAGCCAGCCGCGCCGCGCGCCGGTCGCGCGTCCCGCGTAGCCGATCGCCAGCGCGATCAGCACGGCGGCGGCGGCCGTGACGCTTGCCAGCAGGAAGCTGTTGCGCACCAGGCCGACAAAACGCGGGCCGAACTGCGCGTCGCCATCGGCAAAAGCCATGCGGCACAGCATCAGCGCGGGCACCAGGAAGCCGAGCAGCACTGGTGTGGCGCAGACCAGCGTGGCCAGCCACCCACGCCAGCCGGTCAGCACGATCGCCCGGGCGCGCCGCTGCGTGCCGTGGACGCGGGCACGGCCGCGCGTGGCGCGCTCCAGCAGCAGGATGCCCACCACGAACAGCAGCATGCACGCCGACAACTGCGCGGCCGCGGTCTTGTCGCCGAGCGAGAACCACGCGCGGTAGATGCCCGTGGAGAAGGTTGGGATGGCGAAGTACGCCACGGTGCCGAAGTCGGCCAGCGTTTCCATCAGCGCCAGCGCGGTACCCGCGACGATGCCCGGCCGCGCGAGCGGCAGCGTCACGCGCCAGACCGTGCTCCAGGCGCCGTGGCCGAGCAGGCGCGCGGCTTCGAGCGTGTTCTGCGTCTGCTGCAGGAAGGCCGCGCGCGCGGTCAGGTAGACATAGGGGTAGAGCACCAGCGAGAACAGCACCACGGCGCCGCCCAGCGAACGGATATCGGGAAACCAGTATTCGCGCGCGCGCCAGCCGGTGATCTCGCGCAGCCAGGTCTGCACCGGGCCGGCGAACTGCAGCGCATCGGTGTACGCGTAGGCGATCACGTAGGCCGGCATCGCCAGCGGCAGCACCAGCGCCCACTCCAGCAGCGCATGGCCGGGGAAGCGGCACGTGGCCGCCAGCCACGCGGTCGACACGCCCAGCAGCAGCACACCCGCGGTCACGCCGGCCAGCAGCCACAGCGTGTTGCCGATGATCTCGGCCAGGACCGTATCGACCAGGTGCCGCCAGGTGTCCGTGGCCGGCGAAAACACGCTGGCGCCGATCACCGCGACCGGCACGGCGATCAGCAGGGCCATCAGGCAGGCGATCAGGGTCAACGGGTGCAGGCGGGTAGGACGAATCTGGAGCATGCGCGAGGGAATTAGGGCAGGCGGACCGTGGCGGACGACAGGGACGATCGCGGGCGGCAACTTGCCGCACCGATCGCATTCTAGCAATGCGCCGCATACGGACACGGCCAGGGTGGATTGGCGCCGCGCGCGCCAGGCTCCCTATAATGCCGGGATGCGAGCCGACACCGTGTCCCAGATTTCCCCGCCCGTCTCCCGCCCCGAAGCCGCCGCGCCCGCACTGGCGGTGGTCGAAGTCGACCAGATTTTCCATGCCTTCGGCAGCCAGCGCATTGTCAACGGCTTGTCGTTTTCGCTCGCGCGCGGCACCATCGCCTGCCTGCTGGGGCCGAGCGGCTGTGGCAAGACCACCGTGCTGCGCGCCATCGCCGGCTTCGAGCCGCTGCGCGAGGGGCGCATCCTGCTCGACGGCAAGGTGGTGTCGTCGGCGGCCGGCGGCGTGCCGCCCGAACATCGACGCATCGGCATGGTGTTCCAGGACTACGCGCTCTTTCCGCACCTGACGGCCCGCGAGAACGTGGCCTTTGGGCTGACGGGTCAGCCGCGTGCACAGCGCGCGGCGCGCGTGGACGAGGTGTTGCAGTTGGTCGGCCTGGATGGCGTCGGCAGCCGCTATCCGCACGAGCTGTCGGGCGGACAGCAGCAGCGCGTGGCGCTCGCGCGCGCGCTGGCGCCGCGCCCGGAGTTGCTGCTGCTCGACGAGCCGTTCTCCAATCTCGATGTGGATTTGCGCGAGCGCCTGAGCCTGGAAGTGCGCGCGATCCTGAAGGCGCAGGGCACCACCGCGATCCTGGTCACGCACGACCAGCACGAGGCCTTCGCCATGGCCGACGAGATTGGCGTGATGCACGGCGGCCTGATCGAGCAGTGGGGTAGCGCGCACGCGCTTTACCACCAGCCGGCCACGCGCTTCGTGGCGGGCTTCATTGGCCAGGGCGTGCTGATGCCGGGGCGTCTGCGCGGTCCGCGCGAGGTGATGCTGGAACTCGGCACGCTGACCAGCCGCGAGCCGCTCGCGCTGCCGGCCGACGCGGAGGTGGACGTGCTGATCCGGCCCGACGACATCGTCCATGACGACGCCAGCCCGATGCGCGCCGAAGTTCTCCACAAGGCGTTTCGCGGCGCGGAGATTCTCTACACGCTGCGACTTGCCAGCGGCGGGCGCGTGCTGGCGCTGGTGCCATCGCACCACAACCATGCCATCGGCGAGCCGATCGGCATCCGGGTGCAGGCCGACGACGTGGTCGCATTCCCCCGCGCCGCCCGGTAGCGGGTGCGCCGATGGTCTACACTGTGCCGTTGCGCATGCGGGGCCGCCAGGCCGCCGCGCGTTGACGCTTAGAGATTGCGAGGCTTTCATACCGTGGCGGACACGCTGTTTTCCGATTCTCCCGACCGTTCCCGGCAACCGCTGGCGGAGCGCCTGCGCCCGCGCAATGTCGACGAGGTGATCGGCCAGCAGCATCTGCTCGGCGCCGGCAAGCCGCTGCGCGTGGCATTCGAGTCGGGCGAGCCGCACTCGATGATCCTGTGGGGCCCGCCGGGCGTGGGCAAGACTACGCTGGCGCGGCTGATGGCCACTGCCTTCGACGCCGAGTTCATCGCGCTGTCCGCGGTGCTGTCGGGCGTGAAGGACATCCGCGAGGCCGTCGAGCGCGCCGAGCAGTACCGTGCCCACGGGCGGCGCACGCTGGTCTTCGTCGACGAGGTGCATCGCTTCAACAAGAGCCAGCAGGATGCGTTCCTGCCGCACGTGGAGAGCGGGCTGTTCACGTTCATCGGCGCCACCACCGAGAACCCGTCGTTCGAGGTCAACGGCGCGCTGTTGTCGCGTGCCGCCGTCTACGTGCTCAAGAGCCTGGACGATGCCGAACTGACGCAACTGGTGCTGCGCGCCAGCGAGGAACTGGGCGGCATTACCTGGGACGACGAAGCGCTGCCGCTGATCGTCGCGTCCGCCGACGGCGACGGCCGCAAGCTGCTCAACAACATCGAGATCGTCGCCCGCGCGGCGCGCAACGGCGGCGGGCAGGCGATCGACAAAGCCTTGCTCGGCAGCGCGCTGTCCGAGAACCTGCGCCGCTTCGACAAGGGCGGCGACGCGTTCTACGACCAGATCAGCGCGCTGCACAAGTCGGTGCGCGGCTCCGATCCCGACGGTGCGCTCTACTGGTTCTGCCGCATGCTGGACGGCGGCGCGGATCCCCGCTACCTCGCGCGGCGTATCGTGCGCATGGCGTGGGAAGACATCGGGCTGGCCGATCCGCGTGCAGCCCGCATCACGCTGGACGCCACCGAGACCTACGAGCGGCTTGGCTCGCCGGAAGGCGAACTGGCGCTTGCGCAAGCGCTGATCTACTTGGCCGTGGCACCCAAGTCCAACGCCGGCTACAACGCCTACAACGCGGCGCGGGCGTTCGTCGGCAAGGACAAGTCGCGGCCGGTGCCGGTGCACCTGCGCAACGCGCCGACCAAGCTGATGAAGGAACTCGGCTACGGCCACGCCTACCGCTACGCCCACGACGAGCCCGAGGCCTACGCGGCCGGCGAGCACTATTTCCCGGACGACCTGAAGGCCCAGGGCTGGTATCAGCCCACGCCGCGCGGCCTGGAAGGCAAGATCGGCGACAAGCTGCGCCACCTGCGCGATCTGGACAACGCCTGGCACCGCGAGCAGAAAGCCAAGGGCAAGAACGCGGAGTAAGGCGCCCGCCGCGCGGAGCAGAGGGAGGATCCGGCCACATTCCCCGCTGCGGCCGGCCGCCGGTGCAGTAAAATGGCGGGTCCGCCGGCATGTCGCCGGCCCAGCACTCCCACACCGCAACATGCTCGACATCCAGCTGTTCCGCAAAGACATCGACGCCGTGGCGCAACGCCTTGCCACGCGCGGCTTCCAACTCGACGTGGCGGCGTTCCAGGCACTCGAGGCCGAACGCAAGCACCTGCAGACCCAGACCGAGGAACTGCAGGCCCGCCGCAACAGCCTGTCCAAGCAGATCGGCATGCTCAAGGGCAAGAGCGAGGACGCCTCGGCGGTGATGGCCGAAGTCGGCGGCATCGGCGATACGCTGAAGGCTTCGGCCGCGCGCCTCGAAGAGATTCAGACCCAGCTGTCCGATCTCCTGCTCGCCATTCCCAACCTGCCGCACGAGAGCGTGCCGCTCGGCAACAACGAAACGCAGAACGTGGAAGTGCGCCGCGTCGGCGAGCCGCGCCAGTTCGACTTCGCGGTCCGCGATCACGTCGACGTAGGCGAGAAGCTAGGTCTCGACTTCGACACCGCCGCCAAGGTGACCGGCTCGCGCTTCTCCATGCTGCGTGGCGGCATCGCGCGCATGAACCGCGCGCTGGTGCAACTGATGCTGGACACGCACACGCAGGAACACGGCTACACCGAGATGTACGTGCCGTACATCGTCAACGCCGCCTCCATGCGCGGCACCGGCCAGTTGCCCAAGTTCGAGGAGGACCTGTTCAAGGTGCCGCGCAAGGTCGGTAGCGACGAAGGCGAGCGCACCGAGAACTTCTACCTGATCCCGACGGCCGAAGTGCCGCTGACCAACATCGTGCGCGACGCCATCGTGGCCGGCGAGAAGCTGCCGCTGCGCTTCGTTGCCCACACGCCTTGCTTCCGTTCCGAGGCCGGCTCGTACGGCAAGGACACGCGCGGCATGATCCGCCAGCACCAGTTCGACAAGGTGGAGTTGGTGCAGGTGGTGCCGGCCGAGCAGTCGTTCGACGCGCTCGAACAACTGACCGGCCACGCCGAGGCCATCCTGAAGAAGCTGGACCTGCCGTTCCGCACCATCGTGCTGTGCACCGGCGACATGGGCTTCGGCAGCACCAAGACCTACGACCTGGAAGTCTGGATCCCGGCGCAGAACACGTATCGCGAAATCAGCTCGTGCTCCAACATGGGCGACTTCCAGGCCCGCCGCATGCAGGCGCGTTACCGCGTCGGGCAAGGCAAGCCGGAACTGGTGCACACGCTCAACGGCTCGGGCCTGGCTGTCGGCCGCACGCTGGTTGCCATCCTGGAGAACTACCAGAACGCCGACGGCTCGGTCACCGTGCCGGCCGCGCTGCAGCCGTACATGGGCGGCGTGACCCGCCTGGAACCGGAGGCCTGATTTCTGTCGTCAAAGCCGCTTGCAATGACGCGGGGAATGTCGCTATAATCGCGGTTTCGCCACAAGCGACCAAGTTACCGGAGAGGTGGCAGAGTGGTCGAATGTACCTGACTCGAAATCAGGCGTACCGGCGACGGTACCGTGGGTTCGAATCCCACCCTCTCCGCCAAACAAGAAGCTGCCGACGGATTCGACCACCGGCAGACAAAAACACCGTAGTAAAACTCAGACCGACGCCTGTGCAAGCAGGGGTCGGTTTTGTTTTTCTGGCGTCCTGCATGCACGCCGTACACGTGCTCTGCCATGCGCGCGACAGGCTATTGCATACAACAGCATATGCATGGGTCACGTGCTGGTCGGATGCGCACGGGTACCTATGCAAAAAATCAGGGTTGCATACATAAACCGATGCGCTGCGAGTAGCAGGCGTCGGTTTTGTTCTTGCCGAGAAGACGCGGGTGGGAACACCTCGAGGCGCCCTGAGCGGGGGACGATGCCGCCACGCCTGTATCCAGGCGGCACGGCGGAGGCCGATACGCCGGACACCATCGTTCTCTCGGGCGTACATCCGCCGTCACCTACTGTGAGTCACATGTCGTTTAAATCAGATATAAATAAAAATTAAGTTTCGAGATCCTTCTATGTGACGCATATAGGGCAAGTCCTATCCTGAGTTCATCGATTCGCCGCAACAGTTTTATTACTACCGGTTGAATGCGTGGTGAGACCAGGGCCACGCCAGAACGCCCAAGCTGCAGTTTCGCCGCGAACCCCTGAACTGATGCGATCCCCACGGACAGCCGCCATGGCGCCTGTCGGTGGGACAGCTTTTGCCGCGAATCCGTCTATTTCACTGATTGATTCGAGGGCAACTGAGATGAACACCGTATATCGAACCGTCTGGAACGCCGTGACCCAAACCTGGGTGGCTGCGCCGGAGTTTGCCAAGGGCAAGACCAAAGGCTCGCGTCTTGCGCAAACCATTGTCGTTGCCTGTGCCGTCGTTGCGGCGCATTCCGCTGGCGCGCAGACTGCCACGCTACCAAGCTTCGATCCTCAGAACTGTGATGGCATGGCCTGCCAAACGGTTGTATCCGGCGGGCAGACAACGACGCTGACCGGCTCCAGCAGCCAGATCCAGGGAGGGGATGGCGGATACCTGGCGGGCGGCTCCACACTCGGTGGCTTCTATACCGAGGGTCGGGTGACCAGCGGCGGCCAGTATGTCGATCCGAACAACCCCCTCTCGCTTTCGATCAAGACGGGCATCAAATCGGTGAATCTGGCGGTGCCCGATCCGATCGTGGGCGGCACCCGGACGGTGGCGGTCTACGACAACGCGAATATCGTCGATGCCTCGAATGCCGCCTTCCCCGTGGCCTCCAACTACGCGGTCAATGGTGGCCAGTACATCGGGACCCGTATCGCGACCGTGGATGCGACCGGTGGCACGCTGAACGTCAATATCGGCAGCGGCGGTGCGACGGATGCCAATGGCAATTCGATCTACATGGTTGCCAAGGATTCCACGCTGTTCAAAGCGGATGGCAGCGGCAGCAACGGCAGCACCATTGTCTGGCAGAGCAACAACAAGGTGCAGTTTGGGGACCTGTCGACAGCGGCTGTGCCCGGAACGACAACAAGAAACGTGGTGGCAAACGCCTACCGTGGCACGTTCCTGGCCTTCGACGGTTCCACGCATACTGTCAATAACGCGGCCGACCTCCAGGTATACAACAGCTACCTTGTGAGCAAGCTGCAGTCCGGAGCGCTGAGCCCGGCCGCCTACGACACGGAGTTTTCGCGGGCCTATACGTCGACCAACCAGACTGTCGCGTTCACCAATGGGCCCGCCGATTTCAGCGACGAAGTCTATGTGCCGATCGGCAACCAGGCTGTGATGCAAGCCTCGGGAGCGAAGGCCAAAGCCGTGGTCGCTGCTGGCGCGAGGCTTGATGCCTTGAGTATCAATTCCACGGGTTCGACTGTCGGTGCAGTCATGCTGGCCGACAACGGGGGAACGGTCATCAATCAGGGCACACTGTCAACGCTGCGCGGTCAAGGCGTTGGGTATGGCATGTACGCCACGAGTGGTGGCCAAGCCCTCAATCAGGGGGTCCTGAACTCCGGCTTCTTGTCAGGTCAGGCCGGCAAGATTGATCCCACATCACCCGTCACGACCAGCACCTTTGAAAAGGGCATAAGAGCAACAGGGGCCGGCTCGACGGCTACCAATGATGTCAATGGCATCATCAACGTGGCCGGCCCAGGCTCGATCGGCATGATCCTCGATACCGGCGGGACGGGCAGCAACGCCGGCATCGTGAATGTCGGCGTGACCGAGGTCGCAGACAATGCCTATATGGCAGGCAGCCCGATCTCCGGCGTCAAGGTGGACAGCGGCGGTACGTTCGTCAACGCTGCGTCGGGTCAGATCTACCTGGGGCGCGGCCCGCAATACAACACGTCGGCTCCCGAGACGGTAAGCGACGTGCGCGGCAACAGCACGCCGCGCTACGGTGTCCAGGTGACTGGCACCGGCAGCCTCGACAACCAGGGCACCATCACTGTCGGTTCGCTCACGCAAGGGAGCGCCGGGATCTTCGCCAACGCGTCCACAGGGGCCGTGACGAACGGCGCGAGCGGCGTCATCAACGTCAACGGGAGGGCCGCGGAAGTTCCGGCGCAGAACGCCGGCATGCTGGTGACCGATGCGCGCAATGTGACTAACGCCGGTGTGATCAACCTGAACGGTGTGAACAGCATCGGCCTGAAAGTCACGACCAGCAATGCGACGAAGACCGCGCAAGCCAGCAGTACGGGAGCGATCACCGTCGCGGGTGGTGCGGATCCTGCCTCCGGCACCCGCAACTACGGCATCTGGTCGGCAGGTACAGGCGCGGTGGCGGCACTCACGAGTGGTGCGGTGAATCTCGCCGGAGACGGTGCGATCGGCGTGCACGCGCGCAACGGCGGCAACATCAAGGTCGACGGCGGCTCGGTCAACTTCCAGAGTGGCACGGGCCAGATCGGCTTCTTCGCCTATGGCCCCGGTTCGTCGGTGGACATCAACAGCGCCCCGGCCGGCGGCCTGAACGCGAGCACCGACGGCTCGACGCTGTTCCGTATCGAGGATGGCGCCAAGATCAATAACAACGCCGTGGCGCCGCTGATTGCCTCGGGCAAGAATTCGACCGCACTGCAGGTGACCGGTGTGGGCTCGACCGCCAATCTGGACGCGATGGACATCACGGTGTCGGGCGACGGGGCCACCGCGCTCAAGGTCGAGGGCGGCGCCACCGGCCAGATGAGCGGCGCAGCCAGGCTCACGCTCCAGGCTGGCACCACGGCGGTGGTGGTGGACAACAACAAGTACGACCTGACCGGTGCCAAAGTGGGCTCGGCCCAGTCGACCTTCACCAACAACGCGGCGGTGAACGTGCTGGACGCTCGGGACGTGACTGCGTTCGTGGTCAAGAATGGCGCCAAGCTGATCAACGCCGGCGATATCCACCTGGCGCATGGCACCGCCATCGAGGTGGTGGGCGCGGGCTCGTCGGTGGTGCCCGACGCCACCGGCATGCTTGGCAAGATCACTGTCGATGACGGCGTCGCGGGCATCTATGTGCACGGCGGCGCGACGCTGACCACCAATGACACGATCACCGTGGACAACGGCGCGTCGGGCGTGCTGGTGGGCGCGGATGCCGGCAAGGTCGTGATCGGTCCTAATGCGCATATCACCGGCAAGGGTACGTCCTACGGCAACCTGGTGACCAACCAGGCCACGGCCGGCACCACGCTGGTCGATGGCGCAACCCTGGAGATGCAGGGCTCGGGCGCTGCGCTGCTGTCGGAGAGCCACCTGGATGCGGCCTCGCACGGCAACATCGTGGTGTCGAGCAACGTGGGCGGCAAGGGTGTCGCGCTGTCCAAGGCGGACGGCACGCAGACCACGGGCAGCCTGACGCTGGGCCCGGCCTGGAACATCGCCGTGTCGGGCAACGGCAGCGGCGTGTATGCCAACACCACCGGCGACCTGACGCTGGCCGGCTCGCAACTGAGCATCACCGGCACGCAGGCGGCCACTGGCATCAAGATCGATGCGGCAAACAACGTCAACGTTGCCGCCGGCACCACGCTGCAGACGGCCAATGCCAATGCCACGCTGATCGCGGGCAACCCGAAGACGTTGAGCAACGCGGGCACGCTGACGGCGGCTAGCAGCACGGCCAAGGCCATCGCGCTGGACGACAACGGCCACGCCTTCACCAACGACACCACCGGTGCCATCACCGGTCAGGTGGCGCTGGGCAACGGCACCAACTCGGCGCTGCTCAAGAGCGGCTCGTCGCTGAACGGCGCCCTGGTGGGCGGCACTGGCAACGACATCGTCACGGTGCAAGGCAACGCCGGCTTCACCTCGGTGGATGGCGGCATTGGCGGCGCCGACAAGCTCGTCTTCGACGGCGCGCAATATACCTACAGCAATGCCAATGCCGGTGCTACCCAGCACTTCGAGACGGTGCAACTGTCGAACAACTCGACGCTGACCCTGCAGCGCGCGTTGACGGTGGCCGATGACGGCACCGACAGCAATGCCATTGCCATCGACGCTGGCAGCACGCTGGCGGTGGCCCCGACCGCGGGCGGCTTCGTGCTGAACAACCCGGTCTCGGGTGCCGGCACGATCACCACCAGCACCGGTGGCAACGCGTTCGATTTCGGCGCCGCCAATGCGGCTGCCACGGGCGCTGCCTTCACCGGCACGCTCGCACTGGGCAACAGCACCTTTGCGCTGCAGGGCCAGAATACCCAGGCGCTGACCAGCGCCACCCTGGAGGCAGGCGCCGGCAGCGTGACGACCGTGGGCGACGGTGACCAGAAGATCGGCGGCCTGAAGTTCAACGGCGGCACGGTGGCGTTCAACGCCACAGTGCCGGACCAGACGGCGGCCACCAGCACCATCACGGCCCAAACGCTGGACGCCAGCGGCACCGGTACCGTGCAGGTCAAGGTGCCGGCCCCGTATGTGCCCAGCCCGGTGGATACGCCCAACACGGCCAACCTGCTGGAGCAGGACGACGCCAACATCGGCGTGAAGCTGGTCAACGCCAGCAGCACGGTGGGCAGTGGCGGTGCGCTGGCGCTGCTGGACCAGAACGGCAATGCGATCTCGGCCGCTCGGCAGGTGGACATCGCCCAGGGTAGCAACGTGGTGGCCCAGGGCACCTACGACTACCGCCTGACCACGGCGACGAATGATGGCCTGTACGTGAACTATGGCCTCAAGCAACTGGACCTGCAGGCGGGCCAGACCCTGACGCTGGCCGAAGATACGGGCGCGACGGGTGCCGCCGCAGACATGTCGGCCAAGATTACGGGCGCGGGCAACTTGGCCATCAATGCAGGCGCTGGCACGGTGTCGCTGTCGAATTCGACCAACGACTACACCGGCGAAACCACCGCAGCCTCGGGTACGCTGCGCCTGGGGGCAGACAACGCGCTGGGCCAGACCAGCGTGCTGCACATCGCCGACACAGCCACCACTGACCTGAACGGCAAGACCCAGACCATCGGCGCGCTCGATGGCCAGGCAGGCTCGACGCTGAACGTCAACGGCGGCACGCTCAATATCGCCAACGGTGGGACTTCGGTCGGCGCGCTGGCCGGCGCCGGCCAACTGAACGTGAATGGCGGCCTGCTGGATGTGCAGGGCGCCAATACGGGCCTGATGGCTGCCACCAGCATCGTCAGCGGCGCGACAGTGCAACTGAACGATGCGGCTGGCCTGGGCAGCGGCGCGATTGCCGACGCCGGCACGTTGGTGCTCAACGGCGCTACCGGCACGCTGGCCAACGCGATCAGCGGCGCGGGCGCGGTGAACCTGGCCAACGGCGCCAACGTCACCGCCACGGGTGACAACGGCAGCTTCAGTGGCCAGTTCGCGACCGCCGCCGGCACCGCGCTGACGGTCGCGGAAGCGAAGAACCTGGGCACGGCCACGGTGGCCAACGAGGGTCAACTGGTGGTGAACACCGCCACCGACTGGACGCTTGCCAACGCCGTGTCGGGCACTGGCGACCTCGTCAAGCAGGGAGCCGGCACGCTGACCGCAGGCGATGCGCTCGCCTACACCGGCAAGACCGACATCCAGGCCGGCACGCTGATCGTGGGCGATGCGGCCAAGCCGAACGTCACGCTGGGTGGCGCGGGCGCGGGCTCCGTGACGGTGGCGCAGGGTGCGACCCTGGCGGGCCTGGGTACGGTCAACGGCCAGGTGCTTAATGCCGGTACCGTGAGCGCACTGAACGTGCTGCCGGGCCACGCAGCGGAAGCCGCTGGCATCTTCACCCTGGCCAACGGCATGGCGAACAGCGGCACGGTCAACCTCGCCGGTGCGAGCGTGGGCAACCAGCTGGTGGTCAAGGGTGACTACGTGGGCAACAACGGCCAGGTGATCCTGGGCACGGTCAAGGGCGATGACAGCTCGGCCACCGACAAGCTGGTGATCGACGGCGGCCGCGCCTCGGGCAACACCGCTCTGGTGATCAAGCACGCCGGCGGTAATGGCGCGCAGACCAATCAGGGCATCCGCCTGGTGGAAACCCGCAACGGCGCGACCACCGACACGACGGCGTTCAACCTGTCGGCGGCTTCGGACGGCTACCGCGCTGGTGTGGGCACGATTGCCGCGGGCCCGTATGACTACAGCCTCAAGCGCGGCGGCAATGGCGGCGTGATCAACGACTGGTACCTGAGCTCGGTGGGCACGACGTGCGACACCAATAGCAAGCTGTGCCCGCAACCGCCGGTACCTCCGACTCCCGGCCCGACGCCGGATCCGACTCCGATCAACCCGGATGTGATCCCTGCCCCTGATCCGGCACCGAGCTACCGTCCGGAAGTGGGTTCGTACCTGAACAACCGGCTGTTCGCGCAGACCATGCAGTTCCACACGCTGCATGAGCGCCAGAGCCAGGCGCCCGGGCTGGTGGGCAAGGATCTGAGCCAGTCGAGCGACGCCAACGCGTGGGTGCGTGTGGTGGGCAAGACCAGCAACCGCGCCGGCGCGGGCAGCATGGACCTGTCCGATACGAGCTACCTGGTGCACGCCGGTGGCGATGTGCTGCGCTTCTCCGACGGTGGCGACGGCAGCATCCGCATCGGTGCGATGGGTGCATACGGATCGAGCAACAACCGGGCCGACAACGGCAACCTGACCTCGCGCGGCACGGTGGATGGCTACAACCTGGGCGTGTACGGCACGTGGTACGGCAACAATGACATCCTGTCGGGCCCGTACGTGGATAGCTGGGTGATGTATGGCAAGTTCAACAACAAGGTGAACGGCCAGGGCCTGCCGACCGAGAGCTACAAGTCGAGCAACCTGGCGGCGTCGCTGGAGGCGGGCTACTCGTTCCCGATCTACAGCAGCGGGAACACCCGGATGTACATCGAGCCGCAGGGCCAGGTGATTGTGTCGGACTACCGTGCGGACAACCACACGGAACAGAACGGCACGGTGGTGTCGGGTCAGTCGGGCACGAGCGTGACGACGCGCCTGGGGGTGCGGCTGCACGGCGACGTACTGGATGACGCGGGCATGAAGCAGATGCGCCCGTTTGCGGAAGTGAACTGGTGGCACGGCCCGGGCTCGCAGTCGGTAATGTTCGATGGCGTGACGGTGCGTGACGGCCTGCCGGCCAACCGCATCGAAGGCAAGGTTGGCCTGCAGGGCAACTTGACCAAGGCGGTGAGCGTTTGGGGGGCCGTGGGCTTCGAGGCCGGCGCCAACGACTACACGGCCGGCAAGGCCCAGGTGGGTATCAAGTACTCCTGGTAAGCACACGGGCACTGGGGGCTACCCGCCCTCGGCTCGTCCTGGAAAGCCCCACGCTGCAAACCGGCATGGGGCTTTTGCTCTTAAGGGCACGCAAGGCGTTGGCCGAGCAGTCCACGGCGCTGTCTAATGATGCTGCCATCCAGCAAGTGATTCCAGCGTTGCGCCGCGCTACACTGGCACCCTGATGGCGCTTGCCAGACTTCTTTCTAGGACGGTATCGAATGCGTTGGTTATTCGGTGGGATCGGCCTGGTCATCGGCCTGGCGGCCGGGGGCTTTGCGGCGGGAATCGTCGGCGCGGTAGTCGGTTTTCTCTTTGGCTGGATGGTCACGGACGGGCCTCCCAAGGACATCGAGTCGTCTGGTCAACCATTGCGGACCGATACGGCCTATGCGCCGGACAGCGCGCCGCCGGCAACGCTGGCGAGCCGCGTGGAGCGGCTGGAGCAAGAGGTCCAGGCATTGCGCCGGGAACTTGCCGCCGTGCGTGGCGGCGCGAGCCTGGGCAGCGACGAGGCCGTGGTCACGGCGCCGCTTCGGCAAGCCGGACAAACTGTGCAAGCTGACGAAGCCGAGGCCGCACCGCTGCCGCAGGCCGAACCACGCCCGACTCCCGCTCCGGCCGCCGAACCCGCCACGATTCCCGCTTTCGCGCCCCTGTCTGCCGCCGCACCGATGGCGGCGCGAGCGGCAGCGCCCGTCGTCCCGCCCGCGCCGGAGCTGCGTGAGCCGCCGCCGCCCCGGCAGCCCGACCCGGTCGAGCGACTGGTGGTCGCCGCGCATGCCTGGCTGCTGGGCGGCAACAGCGTTGTGCGCGTTGGCATCCTGATCCTTTTCTTTGGCGTGGCGTTCCTGCTCAAGTACGCCGCCGATAACAGCATGCTGCCGGTCGAGCTGCGCCTGACCGGCGTGGCGGCAGGCGCGATGGCGCTGCTCGGCCTCGGCTGGTGGCTGCGTGAGCGGCGTCCCGGCTATGCGCTGGTGCTGCAGGGTGGGGGCGTGGGTGTGCTCTACCTGACGGTGTTCGCGGCGACGCGGCTTTACGGCCTGCTGCCGCCGGCCGCCGCCTTCCCGCTGCTGGTGGCCATCTGCGCGCTGGCGGCCGGCCTTGCGATTCTGCAGAACGCACCCGCGCTGGCCTTGACCGGCAGCGCCGGTGGCTTCCTCGCGCCGGTGCTGATTTCCACCGGTGGCGGCAGTCACGTGGCGCTGTTCAGCTACTACGCGCTGCTCAACGCGGGCATCATCGCCATCGCCTGGTTCAAGGCCTGGCGCTCGCTGAACTTGCTCGGCTTCGCCTTTACGTTTGTCATCGGCACGGCGTGGGGCGTGTTCCACTACCGGCGCGACCTGCTTGCCACGACCGAGCCGTTCCTGATCCTGTTCTTCCTGATGTACACCGGCATCAGCCTGCTGTACGCCCTGCGCCGGCAGGTAAAGCTGCTCGACTATGTCGACGGGCCGCTCGTGTTCGGCACGCCGCTGATCGCCATGGGCCTGCAGGCAGCGATGGTGCACGAGATTCCGTTCGCGATGGCCTGGAGCGCGCTGGCGCTGGCGGCGTTCTACCTCGCGCTGGCCGCATGGCTGGCGCCGCGCCGCGACCGGCTTGGCATGATGTTCGAGGCAACGCTCGCGCTTGGCGTGATCTTCGCCACGCTGGCCGTGCCGCTGGCGTTCGACGGCCGCACCACGTCTGCTGTGTGGGCCGTGGAGGGTGCCGCCGTCGTCTGGGTTGGCGTGCGGCAACGGCGCGAACTGGCCGTGGCGACGGGCCTGCTGCTGCAATTGATCGCGGGCGTGGCCTTTGTCACCGATCTGTCCGCCTGGCTGCCGGCCGATGCCGGCTGGCCGGTGCTCAACAGCCAGTACATCGGCACGCTGCTGCTGGCGCTCGCGGGCATCTTCACCGGCTGGCGCCTGCATGGGCGGCAGGACGGGGGCGGTTGGCTCGGGTCGCCGGCCGCGTTGAGCGTGCTGGCGGGCATCTGGGGGCTGTCGTGGTGGCTGGGCGGCGGCATCGCCGAAATCCATCGCTGGGCGTGGCGCCATGACTGGACGCTGCGCGCGGAAATAGAGGCCCTGACGGGCTTCGCGGTGGCGAGCGCCTGGCTGTCGCACTTTGCGCGGCGCTGTCTGGCATGGCCGCTCGCGGGGCTGCCGGCGCTGACGCTGGGGCCGGTGCTCGCCATGCTCGCGCTATGGAGCTGCTTCGTCTGGAGTGCATCGCCGCTGGCCGGCCACGGCCTGCTGGCCTGGCCGCTGGCGTTCGGCGCGGCCTACGGGCTGTTGTGGCGCCAGCAGCGGACGGGCGAGGCGAGCGACGCGGCGCTCGCGCCGATCCACACGCTGCTGTTCTGGGCGCTCTGCGTGCTGCTGTCCACCGAGGCCTACTGGCGCCTGCGCGCCTACGTGCCGGAGGGCGCGTGGAGCTGGAGCGCCTGGGCCTACGGTTACGGCGCACTGCTCGTGCTGCTGTCCGCATGGGGCTGGCGCCTGCGCTGGCCGGTGGCGCGCTTTGCGCGTGCCTACCTGCTGTGGGGCGCGCTGCCGCTGGCCGTGCTGCTCTGGCTCTGGAGCCTGGCCAGCGTGGTGAGCGACGGCAATGCGGCACCGCTGCCGTATGTGCCGCTCGTCAATCCGCTCGACGTCGCGCAGGCGCTTGCCCTGCTGGCCGTGGTGCTGTGGGTGCGCCGGCTTGCCGCGCAGGCGTGGCTGCCGGATCTGCGCGATCTCGACGTAGCGAGCTTGCGTGTTCCGGAAATCCTGTCCGCGGCGACGCTGTTCCTCTGGCTCAACGCCATGTTGCTGCGCACGCTGCACCATTGGGCCGGCGTGCCCTATACCTTGAGCGGCCTCGGCAACTCGACGCTGGTGCAGGCTTCGCTGTCGGTGTTCTGGGCCGCGCTGGCACTGGTTGTGATGGTGACGGCCACGCGCCGCGCGGCGCGTATGCTGTGGCTGATCGGCGGCGCGCTGCTGGCCGTCACCGTGGTCAAGCTGTTCCTGCTCGACCTGTCATTCGTCAAGGGCGTGGAGCGGATCGTGGCGTTCATCGGCATCGGCGTGCTGTTGCTGCTGATCGGATACTTCTCGCCGCTGCCGCCGAAGGCGAAGGAGGCAACATGAGACGCGCGACGTCCGCCGCCGCGCTTGCCGTGGCGCTGATGCTGTCCGCGCCGGCGCGTGCCGAGCGCTTCGCGCTGGGCACGCAGGGCAGTGCGGCCTTTTACGCCGTCACGCTGTCGGCCGATGTCTACGCGCACAGCCAGCGCGCCGGGCTGGCTGATCTGCGCGTGCGCAACGGCGCCGGCGAGCCGGTGCCCTATGCCCTCGACATGCCGGCCGCGCCGCCGGCCGAGGCGCGCACGCTGCACGAGGTCCCGTGGTTCGCGCTGCCGGAGCCGGTACGGCGTGAGTCTGCGCCGGTCGGCGTGGTGATTGGTCCCGATGGCGCGCTGCGCGCGGGTGCCTCCGCGCCGGCCAGCGGCGGGCCGGCCGCCTGGCTGGTCGACCTGAGCCGGCTGCGCGAGCCGGTCGCGGCGCTGGTGGTTGGCCTTGGCGAAGCCGGTGCCGCGAAAGATGCCACCCAAGACCGCGACTACCGTGGCGATGTCGACGTCTCCTACAGCGATGACCTGCGTCATTGGACGCCGGCCGGCAGCGCGCAGTTGTTGCGCGCGAGCCGCGCGGGCAGCGTGCTGAGCCAGGAGCGCATCGAACTCGATCGCGTGCGCGCCCGCTACCTGAAGCTGCAGTGGCGCGATGCGCCGCCGGCCCAAGCCCGCGTGCAGGCCGAGATCGTTGCGGCGCAGGCGGGCACGGTGCCGGCCGCGAATTTGCAATGGCGCGAGGGCATTGCCGCCACGCAGCCGGGCGGCGCTGAATATCTGTTCGATACCGGCGGGCGCTTCCCGGCGGAGCGCGTGCGGGTTCAACTGCCGCAGCCCAATACCGTCGTGCTGGCGACGCTGTGGTCGCGCCCGGACGCGCAGGCCGCCTGGCGCCCGGTCAGCGCCACCAAGTTGTACCGGCTTGCCGCGCCCGCCGGCGCAAGCGCGGCAGGGACGGAGCAGGAGAGCGCGCCCCTTGTCATCGCGCGCAACGACGACCGCTACTGGCGGCTGACCATCGACGGCGGGCAGGGCGGTCTCGGCGGCGTGCCGGTGCTGGCGCTCGGTTGGCGGCCCGCGACCGTGACCTTTGTCGCGCGCGGAGGCCCGCCGTTTTCGCTGGTCGTGGCCGAGCCGTTGCCCCGGACCGCAGACGCCGGCCCGATCGCACGTGCGGACCTGCTGGTCGGGGCGACGCCTGCCATTGGCACCGCGCGCATCCTGGCCATGGCGGCATCGCCGCCGTCGCCGCCCGAGGAAGATCCGGGCAAGCGGCGCCGGCTGACGCTGTGGGCGGCGTTGCTGGTGGCGGTTGGCCTGCTGGGCGCGATGGCTTGGCGGCTGGTGCGCACGGCTGGCAAGCCACCCGCTGCGCCAGGCGCGCAGGAGAACGGCGACGCATCGTCGACCCGGGAATCGTCGTCGCCGCCGCCCCGCGATTGAACCTGGGCGGGCGGCGGAGGACCAATGTCTTATCATTGCGGCCCGCGCCATCGGCAATGTCCGATCGGGGTCTTCTTTTTTTCTGCGCCCGCGCCATGACCCATCCAACGACTCAGCAGAACTCCCCGTCCGCCGGTCTTCGCCACGAAGGCCGCAACGATCTTCCCGCCGGCCCGGACCTGCTGCCCGGCATGCCGTACCGCCACTACAAGGGCGGCGCCTATGCGATTGTCGGCGTTGGCAGGCTGGAGGCCGACCTGTCGCCGGTCGTGGTCTACGAGGCCATGCGCGACCGCTCCCTGCTGTGGGTGCGTGCGGCCGACGTGTTCCTGGAGGGCGTACAGACACCGGCCGGCACGGTGTCGCGTTTCGCGCCCGACTGGCCTGACTTCCTGGCGTGCCTCGACTTCCTGCCGCGCGAGCAAGTCCTGCCGGTGCTGGCGCTCTACGATGCGCCTTATCGCCACTATCACGACCGCCGTCACGTGCTCGACATGTTCGCGCAGGCGTGCGCGCGCGGCGTCGCGTTGCATCCGGCGCAGGCGCTGGCCGTGCTGTTCCACGATGCCGTCTATGTGCCGGGCTGCGAGCACAACGAAGCTGCCTCCGCCGCGCTGATCGACACCATGACCCCCGGCGTCGATGCGGCCACGGCCAGCCTCGCCGCGCGGATCGTGCTCGATACGCGCAGCCATGCACCGAGCGTGGCCGACGCCCAGGCCGTGCTAGATCTCGACTTGTATCGGCTGGCCGCGCCCGAAGCGGAGTTCGACGCGTGGTCGGACGCGGTCTTCGCGGAGAACCGCGCGCTACTTGCCGCCCGCAGCGGACTGACGGGCGATGCGTTGAAGGCCGAGTTCCTGTGCCGCCGCGCAGCCTTCCTGCAGGCGCTGGCGCAGCGTCCGCGCCTGTTCCTGACCGAGGCCTTTGCCGATTGCGAGGCCCCGGCGCGCCGCAACATCGCGCGGCTGGCGGCGGGTGTGGCCGGCGCGCCGGCAGGCGGAGCCTGAACGATGACGGCCCCGCAAGTTCAGGCATGGGCGCTGCCCGCGCCTTATGCGCTGGCGGACTGGCTCACGCCCGGCACGGTACTGGCGGTCCTCGCGCTGTTTGCGCTGACGGCGCTGCTGCTGGCCGGCCTGGTCCGCCTGCTGGTGCTCGGATTGCGGCCTGCGGTGCGGACGCTCGATGCCAGGCTCGCGAGCCGGCGCGGCGCGGCCTCACCGCCGGGGCGGCGTTCGCTTGTCGCGCGCGTGCTGGAGGCGAACGCCGCCGAGTTGTTGCTCGTGGCGCTGGCCGGTGCCGTGCTGCTGGCCAGCGGCGGTGTGCTGGTCGGGCTGATCGACGCGATCGCCGAAGGCGAGGGCGTGGTCCGACTCGACCACGCTGTCTTCGCGCAGTTGCAGACATGGCGCCAGGGCTGGCTCGATACCGTCATGGTGGCCGTCACGGAACTGGGCGGCGGCCGCATCTCGGTGGCGGTCGGCGTGGCGGTGTTCGGCTGGCTGGCATGGCGGCGCGCGTGGATCGCGGCCGCGTACTGGGTGGGGGCGCTGATCGGCGCGCGCGCCTGCGTGATGGTGCTGAAGATGGCCCTGCAGCGGCCACGGCCCGCGAGCATCTACAGCGGGCTTGAGTCGTTTTCGTTCCCGAGCGGCCACGCGGCCAGCAGCATGGTGACGTATGGCTTCCTGGCGTTCCTGCTGTGCGTGCGGCAGCCGTGGCGCGTGCGGATTCCGGTGCTGGCGCTGACGGCGGTGGCCGTGACCGCCATCGGTCTGTCGCGGCTGTATCTGGGCATGCACTGGCTGTCCGACGTGCTGGCGGGCTACGTGACGGCGCTGGCGTGGATCGCGTTGCTCGGCACCGCGTATGTCACGCTGCACGTGCCGGAGAAGTTTGCGCCCGGGCGGCTGGGCGCGGTGGCCGCGGCGGCCGTGATGGTGGTGGGCGCTTGGCTGGCGATGTTCAGCCTGCCGGGCACCATCGCCCGCTACCAGCAGGCGGCGCAGGCGACGCGTGCCGCTGAACAGGCCGTGCCTATGGCGCGGGATTTGCACCAGCCTGCGGCAGGCGCGACACCAGCAGTTGATCGATCTTGTGGTGATCGATGTCCAGCACTTCCAGGCGATAGCCCGCCACGGTGATCGATTCCGATTTCTTCGGGATGCGCTTGAGCGTGTAGATGACCAGTCCGCCGGCGGTGTCGACGTAGTCCTCGCCGGGCAGGGTATCCAGCTCCAGCGCTTTTTTCAGGTCGACGAGCGGCGTCAGGCCGTCCACGAGCCACGACGACTCGTCGCGCCGCACGATCTGCTCGTCCTCGTTCGAGTACAGGATGTCGCCCATCAGCGCGCCAACGATGTCGTCTAGCGTGACGATGCCGACCACCAGCCCGTACTCGTTCATCACCACGGCAAAGTTCTGGTGCATTTCGCGAAAGCGCGTGAGCGCCTCGGACAACGTCAGCGTGTCGGGAATCACCAGCACGTTCTTGTCGTGGTGGCGGCCGATGTTGCCCATCACCGCCGCGGTTTCATCGGCCAGCAAGAGCTGCAGGATGTCCTTGGAATCGATGTAGCCCTGCACGTCGTCCAGGTCGTGCCCGCAGACCGGATACTGCGCGTGCGGCTGATTGACCAGCTTGCGCCGCACGCTGTCGGCGGGCTCGTCCAGGCTCAGGTAGACCACGTCGTCGCGCGGCGTCATGATCGCCGTGATGCCCTTGGAGTCCAGCTCGAACATGTTCTCGATCAGGTGGATCTCGTGCTTGCGCAGCACGCCGGCCTCCGCGCCGGCATCGACCATCGCGGCAATGTCCTCGGTGGTGATGTGCTCGACGGGCTTGGTCGGCAGGCCAAAGAGGCGCAGCGTGGCGTCGGCCGCCGCGTTGAAGATGTACACCAGCGGCTTGAGCACCCGGAGCAGCGTCAGGATCGGGCCGATCACCGCGAGCGCGCAGGTTTCCGGGAACGTCATTGCGATCCGCTTGGGGATCAGGTCGGCGAACTGGATGAATAGCAGCGTGATGATCAGGAACGAGCCGACATTGGCCACGCGCTGCGCGGTGCCGGCTTCCATATAGGGCGACAACCCCGCGAACACCAGGTCCGAGACGTGCTTCTCGCCCAGGATACCGGCGAGGATCGCCACGCTGTTGACGCCAATCTGGACGATGGTGAAGAAGTTCCCGGGCTCCTCCTTGAGCAGCAGTATCTTGGTGGCACGCAGATCGCCGCGCTCCGACAGGATTTGCAGCTTGGTGCGGCGTGCGGCCGTCAGCGCGATCTCGGAGATCGAGAAGAAGGCGCTGACGAGGACGAGGAGGGCGAGGGTGAGGACGAACATGGGGTGCCTACGCGCCGGGATGGCGCTCCGATGATGGTGCAGGCCGCGCTTGGCTGTCAATCTCGGGCCACGGCGCGGCGGGCTTGCGGATTCGAGGCTACCTGCCTCCCGGCTCGAAGCTGACGGCCGGCACCTCCAGCCGCGGCGCCAGCGCAGCGTCCAGCTCCTGCGCGGCCGCGGCGAACTGCGCGCGCATGTCGTCCACCAGGCTGGAGGCGCCGCGATGGCTCGCGCGCAGCAGTTGGATCTCGAACGGCAGCGCCGGGCGAACTTCGTGCAGCGACACGCGGGCGGTGTCGGCGCTCATCGCCGTGTACTGGTCCAGCACCGTGATGCCAAGGCCAGACTCGGCCAGCGCGAGCGCCAGCGAGTAGGTCTGCACTTCCAGCGTCGAGTGTGGCTCCAGCGCGTGGCGCGCCAGCGTCTGGCGCACCAGCAGGCCAAGCGACGTGTTGTCGTCGTGGCTGATGTAGGGGCGCTCCATCAGCTTGTGCATCGAGACGGTGCCTTGGCGGCGGCCGGACGGCAGCGGGCGCTCGCGCGGCACGGCCAGCAGCATGCGCCCGCCAGCGACCGGCTCGCAGGAGATTGCCTCGTGGCGCGGCGGCGAGAACGCGAAGCCCAGGTCGATTTGATTGGCGAGCAGCGCATCGACGATGCCGTCGGTATGGTGGGTCAGCACCTGCACCTGGGTTTCCGGGTGGCGCGCGCAGAAACGCTGGACCGCCGGCACCAGCAAGGGGTTGGCCAGGCTCGGCGTGGCGGCCACGCGCAGCCGTCCCGCGCCCTTGTGTCGCAGACTCTCGGACACGCGGCGCACGCGCTCGACCTCGCCATATAGCCTTTCGACATCCCCGTACAGCGCCGTGGCCTCCGGCGTCGGTGCCAGCCGGCCGCGCACGCGCTCGAACAGCCGGAAGCCAAGCGAGGCCTCGGCGTGCTGCAACACGCGTGTGACCACCGGTTGCGACACGTGGAGCAGGCGCGCGGCCTCGCTGACGGTGCCGGTCAGCATCACGGCGCGGAAGACTTCGATCTGGCGCAGGCGCATGGAGAGGGAAGGGGCGTATCCATAGCCGAAAGACATATTCTGGCACGTATTCGCATTGGGCAAGCGACGCGGACTGCCCTACGCTCTGGCCAATCGGAATTTCCATCAGGGACAAGGCGGCGGATGCGGGTAGCGATCGTGGGCGCGGGAGTGGTCGGCATGACGACGGCGTGGCGGCTGGCGGGGGAGGGCCATGCGGTCACCGTGCTGGAGCGGCACGACGGGCCGGGCGAGGAAACCTCGTTCGCCAACGGCGGGCAGCTCAGCTACAGCTATGTCGCGCCGCTGGCCGGGCCGGGCGTGCTGTCCAAGGTGCCGGGCTGGCTGCTGCGGCGCGATTCGCCGATGCGCTTCCGCCCGGCGGCAGACCCGTCGCAGTGGCGCTGGCTGGCCGCGTTCCTGCGCGCCTGCAATGCCGCCGACAGCGACGCCACCACGCGCAAGCTGCTGCGGCTGGCGTTCTACTCGCGAGACCTGATGCAGCAATTCGTGGAAGAGCGGGGCAGCCGGGACGGCGGCTTCGATTTTGCGCGGCGCGGCAAACTGATCGTGCACCGCGATGCGACGGCATTCGATGCGGCCCGGCGCCTGCTCGACTACCAGGCGAGTCTCGGCTGCGAGCAACAGGCGCTGGACCGCGACGCCTGCGTGGCGCTGGAGCCGGCGCTGGCCGGCATCCGCGACGACATCGCGGGGGCGATCTACACGCCAAGCGAGGAGGTGGGCGATTGCCACCGCTTCTGCGTGGCGCTGGCACGCTTGCTGCAAGACCGACAGGACGTCTCGATGCGGTTCGGCACGCGCGTCCTCGGTCTGGCGCAACAGGGCGGCCGGGTCACCGGCGTGCGGACGGCCGATGGCATGGTCGAAGCCGACGCAGTGGTTGTGGCCGGTGGAATCGGCAGCGTGCCGCTGTTGCGCCCGCTGGGTGTGCGGCCGATGCTGTGGCCGCTCAAGGGCTACAGCATCACGGTGCCGATTGCCGACGGCGCACGCGCGCCCCACATCAGCGTGACGGACTTTGCCAACAAGATCGTCTACGCTCGCATCGGCAACACGCTACGCGTGGCCGGCATGGCCGACCTGGTGCGCGGCGGGCCGGTGATCGACCGCGAGCGCGTGGCCACGCTGGCCGCGCAGACGCGGGCGCTGTTTGGCGGCATGGTGCCGAACAGCGGCCCGGACGACTGGCAGCCGTGGGCGGGCCTGCGCCCGGCCACGCCGAGCGGCCTGCCGATGGTCGGGCCGTCGCGCCTGCCCGGACTGTGGCTCAATATCGGCCACGGCGCGCTCGGCTTCACGCTGGCGATGGGCAGCGCAGGGCTGCTGGCCGACCGGCTGGCAGGCCGCCAACCAGCCATCGAGGCGGACGCGTTCGGCGCCGCCGGGGTATAGCTTTTTGCAGTACCGGCCGGGGGGAGTCCGGCCGCATCGGGAATCGTAGAACGTTGCAGTCCTGGCCTGAAGTCGTGCCTATAAACCAAGCCCCACCAAGGAGCGAAAACATGATGAAACTGCCTACCCGTCTTCCGCGCGCCTGCCGCATTGCCGCCGCCGCTTGCCTCGCATTCGCGGCCGGCGCCGCCACCGCGGCTGACGGCGACACGCTGAAGAAGATCAAGGACACCGGCGTGATCTCGCTGGGCTACCGCGAATCGTCGATTCCGTTCTCGTACACCGATGGCAAGGAGGTCATGGGCTATTCCCATGAAATCCTGATGCAGATCGTCGACAAGGTGAAAGGCCAACTGCAGATGCCGACCCTGCAGGTCAAGCTGACGCCGATCACGTCGCAGAACCGCATTTCGCTGATGCAGAACGGCACCATCGACATCGAGTGCGGCAGCACCACCAACAACCTGGAGCGGCAGAAGCAGGTGGCGTTCTCCAACAGCCTGTTTGTCTACGGCATCCGTATGCTGGTCAAGAAGGATTCGGGCATCAAGGAGTTTGCCGACCTGAAGGACCGCAACGTGGTGACCACCGCCGGCACCACCGGGGAGCGCCTGCTGGTCAAGATGAATGGCGACAAGACCCTGAACATGAACCTGATCAGCACCAAGGATCATGGCCAGTCCTTCCTGATCCTGGAGACGGGGCGCGCAGCCGCGTTCGTGATGGACGAGCCGCTGCTGTACGGCGAGCGTACCAAGGCCAAGAGCGCGGGCGACTGGGTTGTGGCCGGCGCGCCGCTGCAGACCGAGAACTACGCGTGCATGTTCCGCAAGGACGATCCCTCGTTCAAGAAACTGGCCGACGGCGTGGTGGCCGACCTGATGACCAGCGGCCGTGCCGAGAAGCTCTACAGCAAGTGGTTCCTGTCGCCGATCCCGCCGCGCGGCATCAACATGAACTACCCACTGTCGGCGGACATGAAGGCACTGTTCAAGGAGCCGAACGACAAGGCATTCCAGTAAGCCGGCAGCGAGCCGGAGTGGCCCGGTCGTTATATAGCCATAATGAATCGTTATTTATGATTCGATAGTGGTTGCGGTAGGCTTGAGTCCGATCTAGGCTCATGGGTGTTGTGCAACACCGCGCCGGCGGGACGGTCCCGCCGGCGAGAAGCCCCTACTGGAGAACATATGCGATCGATTCGTACCGGCTGGTTCAAGTCTCTGCTTGCTGCCTCGCTGCTCGCCGCCGGCGCGGTGGCCGCGACGGCCCAGGCCGCCGACCTGCTCGACACCGTGAAGCAGGCGGGCGTGCTGAAGATCGGCGTGGAAGGCACCTATCCGCCGTTCAACTACCGCGGCGCGAACAACCAGCTGGAAGGTTTCGACGTCGATGTGGCCCGCGCCGTCGCGGGCAAGCTCGGCGTCAAACCGGAATTCGTCACCACCGAGTGGAGCGGCATCATTGCCGGCCTGCAGGCGGGCAAGTTCGACGTGATCGTCAACCAGGTCGCCGTCACCGCGCAGCGCAAGCAGGCGCTGGATTTCTCCACGCCCTATGTCTACTCGGCCGCGCAGCTCATCCAGCGCAAGGATGACAAGCGCGAGTTCAAATCGCTGGAGGACCTGAAGGGGCACAAGCTTGGCGTGAGCCTGGGCAGCAACTACAACGATCTGGCCAAGTCCGTGGCTGGCATCGACGTCAAGACCTACCCGGGCGCGCCCGAGTATCTGCGCGACCTGGCCGCCCAGCGCGTCGACGCGGCGCTCAACGACCGCCTGATGATCTCGTACCTGATCAAGACCTCCAACCTGCCGCTGCGCCCGGGCGCGGTGGTGCAGGGCGCCAATTCGGACGTGGCGATCCCGTTCCGCAAGGACAATCCCAAGTTTGCCCAGGCCATCGACCAGGCGCTGGAGTCGCTGCGCAAGGATGGCTCGCTCGCCAAATTGTCGGAGAAGTGGTTCGGCTCGGACGTGACCAAGCCGCTGAAGTAACGTCGCCGGCGCGGCAGGCATCGCGCTTGCCGCCGGACCGAAGCCCGCCCCGGGTGGCGTGGCGCCCCGTGGCCGCATTGCCGTATGATGCGGCCATTCTTGTTTCTGTCCCCTGCGCCCATGCCAGCTCTCCAGCTCGTCATCGACTCCCTGCCCGTGCTGATGCTGGGCGTGCTGTTGACCGTCAAGTTTGCGCTGTGGTCGATGGTGTTCGGCCTGCTGGTCGGCGTGTCGGTGGCGCTGATGGGCATCGGGCACAACCGCGTGCTCAACGCCATCGCGCGCGCCTACGTCAGCATCATGCGCGGCACGCCGTTGCTGGTGCAGATCTTCGTCGTCTACTACGGCCTGCCGGGCATCGGCATCGCGCTGGAGCCGACGCCGGCCGGCGTGCTGACGCTGAGCCTCAACGTCGGCGCCTATCTGTCGGAAAGCATGCGGGGCGCCATCCTCGGCGTGCATCGCGGACAGTGGCTGGCGGCCTACAGCCTCGGCATGACGCCGGCGCAGACGTTGCGCTTCGTGGTCGGGCCGCAGGCGCTGCGGCTGGCGGTGCCGAGTCTGTCCAACAGCCTGATCAGCTTGATCAAGGATACGTCGCTGGTGTCGGTGATTACGGTGACCGAGTTGCTGCGCACGGCGCAGGAGATCATTGCGGCGACTTATCAGCCGTTGCCGTTGTATCTGGCGGTGGCGGCTATTTACTGGGCGCTTTCTACGGTGTTATCTGCTTTGCAGCGGCGGTTGGAGGGGAGGTTGGCGTTGCCTGGGAGGCATTGAGGGTTCTGTGGGGGCGGGTTTGTTGCTGAATGCTGTCTTGGTTTTTGCGGCGTTGGCGTTTGAGTCCAACGGCTGGTTGTACGTTTTTGTTTGTGGCTGTTGATTTTTGCGGCGTTGGCGTTTGAACGCAAAGGCTTGTTTCACATCCCCCTTCGGGGGCTGCGAAACGGCTTTTGGGATCAAAGGCCAACTCCACAAAAACCAGCAGCCACAAACAAGCCGTACAACCAGCCGTCGGGCTCAAACGCCAACGCCGCAAAAACCAGCAGCGAAAGCCCCAGGCAGATCAAGCAGCCACCGAGGCTTCAATAACCGCCACCACCAAAGAAAAAAGCCGGCATCAAAGCCGGCTTTCCTCAAACCAAAACAACCATCCCTCACCCTTCAGCAACCCGCTTGCCGATATGCGCCAGCGCCTCTTCCACCTGATCCACAAGAATCAGGCACAGGTCGCCGGCCTGCAGGTGCGACAGCGCGGTATCGATGGCGAGGAACTCGCCGCGGATTTCCTCGATGGTGCTCGTGCGCTGCGCGCCGACAAGGCCTTCGCGCAGCAGCGCCAGCACTTCGCCATCCTCGCGGCCACGCTGGCACTGGTCCTGGTACAGGACAACCTCGTCGAACACGCCGCCCAGGATCTGCGTCTGGCGGCGGATATCGACGTCGCGGCGGTCGCCGGCGCCGCTGATGACCACGACGCGGCGCTTGGCCGGCATGGTTTCCACGGCGGCGGACAGGGCCTGGATGGCGTCCGGGTTGTGGCCATAATCGGCGATCAGCGTGGCGCCCTTGTAGTCGAACACGTTGAAGCGGCCGGGGGCCGTTTGCGCGTCGTTGACGAAGGTTGCCAGGCCGCGGCGGATCACGTCCCAGTCGATGCCCAGCGCCCAGGCGGCGGCGATGGACGACATCGCGTTCTCGACCTGGAAGCCGATGGTGCCGTTGCGCGTGAGCGGGATCTCGGCGAGCGCGATGCGGACCTGGTTGTCGCCCTCGGCGGCCACGATATGGCTGCCGTCGACGAACACCACGCGCTTGCCCTGGGCACGGTGCAGCGCCATGGTCGGCAGGCCCGGATCGTGCGCGAAGAAGGTGATGGTGCCCGGGCAGGCATCGGCCATGCGCACGACCATCGGGTCGGCGGCGTTGAGAACGGCCATGCCGCGCGGCGCGACGTTCTGCACGATCACGCTTTTCAGCACGGCGAGATCTTCCACCGTGCTGATGTACGACAGGCCAAGGTGGTCGCCTTCGCCGACGTTGGTGACCACGGCCACGTCGCACCGGTCGAAGGCCAGGCCCTCGCGCAGCAGGCCGCCGCGGGCAGTCTCGAACACGGCGGCATCGACGTCGGGATGCAGCAGCACATTGCGCGCGCTGCGCGGGCCGCTGCAGTCGCCGGTGTCGATGCGCTCGCCCCGGATGTACACACCGTCGGTGCCGGTCATGCCCATGCGCAGGCCGCTGGTGGACATGAGGTGCGCGATCAGGCGGACCGTGGTGGTCTTGCCGTTGGTGCCGGACACGGCCACGATGGGAATGCGGCCGTCGTCGCCGTCGGTGAACATGGTCGAGACGATGGCTTCGCCGACCGCGCGGCCCTTGCCGTAGGACGGCTGCAGGTGCATGCGGAGGCCAGGCGCCGCGTTGACTTCCACGATGCCGCCGGCCTGCTCCTCGAACGGCTTGAGCACGGTTTCGCAGACCGCGTCCACGCCGCAGATGTCGAGGCCGACCATCTGCGCGGCTGCCACGGCGCGGGCGGCGATGTCCGGATGGACGTCGTCGGTGACGTCGGTGGCGCTGCCGCCGGTGGACAGGTTGGCATTGTTGCGCAGCACCACGCGCGTGCCCTTGGCCGGGACCGAGTCGGCGGTCAGGTTCTGCTTGGCCAGCGTGGCGAGCGCGATGTCGTCAAAGCGGATCTTGGTGAGCGAGGTCGCATGGCCCTCGCCACGGCGCGGGTCGCGGTTGACCTCCTCGACCAGCGCGCGCACGGTGTGCGTGCCGTCGCCGGTCACCTGCGGCGGGTCGCGGCGCGCGGCGGCGACAAGCTGCTTGCCGACCACCAGCAGGCGGAAGTCGTGGCCGGGGATGTAGCGCTCGACGATCACGTCGCGGCTGATGTCCGAGGCGACCTCGTAGGCGGCCATCACCTCTTCGCGGCTGCGGATGCGTACTGCCACGCCCTTGCCCTGGTTGCCGTCGCGCGGCTTCACCACCACCGGTGCGTTGATTTCCTGCGCGGCGGCCCAGGCCGCCTCGGCGCTGGTCACCGAGCGGCCCAGCGGCACCGGCACGCCGGCGGCGTGCAGCAGGCTCTTGGTGAGGTCCTTGTCCTGCGCGATCGATTCGGCGACCGCGCTGGTCATGTCGGTTTCGGCGGCCTGGATGCGGCGTTGCTTGCTGCCCCAGCCGAACTGGACCATCGAGCCTTGGGTCAGGCGCCGGTACGGAATGCCGCGCGCGACCGCTGCATAGACGATCGAGCCGGTGGACGGTCCCAGGCGCACGTCCTCGTCCAGCTCGCGCAGGCGGTGGAGCGCGTCGTCGAGGTCGAACGGGGTATCGTCGCGGGCGGCCTTGCACAGGGCTTCGGCCAGGGTGAAGGCGAGCCGGCCGACTTCTTCCTCGCTGTATTGCACGATGACCTGGTAGGTGCCGGGCTCGACGGTCGGCGCGGTGCGGCTGAACGTGACCGGGCAGCCGGCAGCGGCCTGCAGGCGCAGCGCGACGACTTCCAGGGCATGCGCAAGCGACGGCGTGCCGACGTCATCGTCGGGGTGCAGCGGACCGACAGCCGGGAAGCGTGCGCGCAGGCGGTCTTCAAAACCGGGCAGGTCCGACAGCATGTGCGACTGATCCGAGCACGCCACGATGGCCTCGATGGCGGTGTGGCGGCACCACAGGTTCGGGCCCCGCAGGGCCCGGATACGGGAGACTTCCATAAATTCGGTTTCCTCTAGGCGCTGTTCTTCGCGGCCCGGATCATGCGCGGCGCGCGGGTTGGCCCATCCACTGGTGGACCAGGTCGACGACGGAATCGTTGGATCCCTCGTCGCACTGCAGCACCAGCAGGTCGCCCGCCACCAACTGGGCAAGGGCTGCCTCGACGGCGGCGCGGCGCGTGCCTTCATCGATGATCTTGGTGACGCGCCGGCCTTCGTACAGGCCCTGCTTGAGCAGGGCGCGCGCCTCGGTGTCGGGCAGGCTGCGTGCAACGCTGCGATCTTCGCACAGGAAGACGCGGTCGAACGCGGCGCCGATCGCCTTGCCTTGCGCCACGACGTCTTCTTCGCGGCGCTGCTGGCCCGCGCCGTAGACGAGCATCCGGCGCTCGGCCGGGAAGCGATCCAGCGCGGCGGCGAGCGCTTCCAGCGCAGGCGCGTTATGCGTGTCATCGATGACCACGGTGGCACCATGGCGCTCGAACAGCGTGAAGCGGCCCGGCACGTCGACCTGGCCGACATCGAACGTCACGATGCCCGCGCGGATCAGGTCCTGCGAGATGCCGAGCGCCCAGCCCGTCGCCACGGCGGCCAGCACGTTCTCGATCTGGAACGCGACGCGGCCGGCGTAGGTGAGAGGAATGGCGGCGACATCGGCCAGCGCGGTTTCCTTGTTGCCGGTGGCGAGCACCACCTTGCCGTCGCGCACGAACACCGCGCGCTTGCCGGCGGCACGGTGCGAGGCGATCGCCGGCAGGTCGGCAGACAAGCCGAAGAAGATGACATCGCCGTCGCTCAGCTCGGCCATCTCGACCACGCGCGGGTCGCGGGCGTTCAGCACGGCAACGCCGTCCTTGAGCACCACGTCGACCTGCGTGCGCAGCACGTTGTACATGCGGTCGACATCTTCGATGTAGTTGTCGCCGAGGTGATCCGGTGTGTCGAAGTTGGTGACCACGCCGACCTGGCAGCGGTCATACGCCAGGCCCTCGGACAGGATGGTGCCGCTGTCGTTCTCGAACACCGCCGCTTCCACGGCGCGATTCTTCAGGATGCGGTGCGCGGCCTCCCAGTTGGCACGGTCGCCGGTCTCGACCTGGCGGCGGTCGAGGAACAGGCCGTCGCTGCAGGCGAGGCCGGTGTGCTTGCCGGACAGTTGCAACAGGCGCGCGACCAGCTTGGCCACCACAGTCTTGCCGTTGGTGCCGGTGATGCCGACCACCGGGATGCGGCCGTCGTCGGGTTTGCCGCCGATCTCGGGGAACAGGTGGTCGACGATGGCGGGACCCACGGGACGGGGCGTGCCGTCGGCCGGCTTGATGTGCATCAGCAGGCCAGGGCCGGCGTTGACTTCGACGATCGCGCCGCGTTGCTCGGCGAGCGGGCGGGAGATGTCTTCGGCGACCAGGTCAACGCCTGCGATGTCCAGTCCCACCACGCGGGCGGCCAGCGACGCATGCGCGGCCACGCTCGGGTGCACGCGGTCGGTCACGTCGAAGGCGACGTTGCCGTTGCGCTGGATCAGCACGTGCTTGCCCTCGGGCGGCACGGAATCGGCGTCCAGGCCCTGGCGCTTGAGTTCCAGCCGCGCGGCGGAATCGAGGCGCACGCGGTTGAGCGGATGGTCTTCGGTACTGCCGCGGCGCGGGTCGGCGTTGATCTGCAATTCGATCAGTGCCTCGACGGTCGACTTGCCGTCGCCGATCACGCTGGCGGACTCGCCCATTGCGGCGGCGACCAGGCGGCCGCCCACCACCAGCAGGCGGTGCTCGTTGCCGCGCACGAAGCGCTCGACGATGACGCCGCTGCCTTCCTCGATGGCCACGGCATAGGCGGTTTCCACTTCCTCGCGCGTGGTCAGGTTGGTGAACACGCCGCGGCCGTGGTTGCCGTCATACGGCTTGACCACGACGGGCACGCCGATGTCCTCGGCGGCGTCCCAGGCGTCCTCGGCGCTGTCGACCATGCGGCCCTCGGGCACGGGCACGCCGCAGGATTCCAGCAGGCTCTTGGTCAGGTCCTTGTCGCGCGAGATGCTTTCGCCGATCGCGCTGGTGCGGTCCGTCTCGGCGGTCCAGATGCGGCGCTGGCGTGCGCCGTAGCCGAGCTGGACCAGGTTGCCGTCGGACAGGCGGATGGAGGGGATGTCGCGGTCGTCCGCGGCATCGACGATGCAGGCGGTGGACGGCCCCAGGCAGTGTTCGTCGACCAGGCGGCGCAGGTTCTCGATGGCTTCCGGCACGTCGAACGGGCGGTCCTCGATGGCGGCCATGACCAGATCGCGGGCGGTGAACAGCGCGGCGCGGGTCACTTCCTCGTGCCAGGCGCGTACGATCACCTTGTAGACGCCGCGCACGGGCGTCTCGCGAGCCTTGCCGAAGCCGCCGGGCATACCGGCCAGGTTCTGCAGCTCAAGCGTGACGTGTTCGAGGATATGACCGGGCCAGGTGCCTTCCTTCAGGCGCTGGAGAAAGCCGCCGCGCTCACCGTAGCTGCAGCGATGCTCGATCAGCGTCGGCAGCCATGTCGACAGCCGCTCGTAGAACCCCGGAATCTTGTTGGAGGGAAAATCCTCCAGTTCCCCGATGTCGACCCATGCCTCCAGAACGGGCCGATATGTCCACATATTCGGGCCGCGCAGCGACATGACATCGAAAATCTCAATGTCCTTCTTTTTCATTGATTTAGCTTGAGGCAGTGGGCGAATGCCCGAGAAATGGAAGCCTAACCTTTCAATAACGTTACAACGGATGGCCGGTTGACTTTCTTGACTAAAAAGTGTTTCAGAACTGTTTCAGGGCGACCCGCTGGTTTGCGTTATGTATACTTGCGGGCAAAATCGCGGCCCGCCAGTGAGCGGCCGCTCTAAATTGTTTCAAGTTATGTCCGTATTCAGCGGCATCCTGCCGCGCCAACAATGACCCAGTCCACGCAACCTCTTCCTACCAGCCACCCCCCCGAAGGGCCCTGGCGTACCGAACTCGGCACACGCCTCTCGTCCGGGGAATCGGTGCTGGCCGGACTGGAACTGGATCTCGACGCCAAGCTACATTTTACCCAAGGGTGGGTCGTTGTGACCGACCGGCGCCTGATTGCGCGCGCTCCCGGTGAAAAAAATATCCAGGAATGGCCGATCCGCGCTGGCTTCGTCCTGAACCACGGCGACCACGCCGGGGTGGGAAGCCTGGAACTGGTGGAAGAGGGCGCCCGCCTGGCGAGCTGGCGATATACGCTTGGTTACAATCCGGACGCCTTGCGGCTGGTCGACCAGTTCGAGGCCAGCCTGGAATTGCTGTCCACCGGCCGGGCCGGCACGGCCCCCGACGAGGACGTCTGCCCGACCTGCAAGGCGCCGCTGCCGCCTGGCGAGGAGCAGTGCCCGCAATGCAGCCGTGAGCTGGAGACGCCGCCCTCCACCTGGGCGCTGTTGCGCCTGTGGCGCTTTGCGCGGCCGTACCGCTGGGAACTGCTGGGCGGCTTCATGCTGCTGTTGCTGGGCACCGCGGCCACTCTGGTGCCGCCGTACCTGACCATGCCGCTGATGGACAAGGTGCTGATCCCGTACCAGAACGGCGTGCCGATCGACCGTGACCTGGTCAAGCTCTACCTGGCCGGGCTGCTTGGCGCCGCGCTGGTGGCGTGGGCACTGGGCTGGGCCCGCACCTACCTGCTCGCGCGGGTATCGGAGCGCATCAGCGCCGACCTGCGCACCACGACCTACGAACACCTGCTCAAGCTGTCGCTCGAGTATTTCGGGGGCAAGCGCACGGGCGACCTGATGGCACGCATCGGCTCGGAGAGCGACCGCATCAGTGTGTTCCTGTCGCTGCATCTGCTCGACTTCGCCACCGACGTGCTGATGATCGCGATGACGGCCATCATCCTGATTTCGATCAATCCGTGGCTGGCGCTGGTCACGCTGGTGCCGCTGCCGTTCATCGCGTGGATGATCCACCTGGTGCGCGATCGCCTGCGCCACGGCTTCGAGAAGATCGATCGGATCTGGTCGGAGATCACCAGCGTGCTGGCCGACACGATTCCCGGCATCCGCGTGGTCAAGGCCTTTGCGCAGGAAAAGCGCGAGGTTGCGCGCTTTGGCGAAGCCAACAAGCACAACCTGGCGGTCAATGATCGCGTCAACGCCGTGTGGTCGCTGTTCACGCCGACCGTGACGCTCTTGACCGAGGTGGGTCTGCTGGTGGTGTGGATCTTCGGCATCTGGCAGGTGTCGCGCAACGCCATTACCGTTGGCGTGCTGGTGGCGTTCCTGACCTACATCAGCCGCTTCTACACGCGGCTGGATTCGATGAGCCGCATCGTCTCGGTCACGCAGAAGGCTGCGGCCGGGGCCAAGCGCATCTTCGACATTCTCGATCACGTCTCGAGCGTGCCCGAGCCCGCGCGGCCCGCGCACCTGGAACACGTGAAGGGCGCCATCGAGATGCGCGACCTGGGCTTCCGCTACGGCAACCGCGCGGTGATTCGCGGCCTGAACCTGTCGATCGCGCCGGGCGAGATGATCGGGCTCGTTGGCCACAGCGGCTCGGGAAAGAGCACGCTGGTCAACCTGATCTGCCGCTTCTATGACGTTTCCGAAGGCGCGATCCGCGTCGACGGGCTCGACATCCGCTCGCTGCCGGTGTCGGAGTATCGCCGCCATATCGGCCTGGTGCTGCAGGAGCCGTTCCTGTTCTTCGGCACCATTGCCGAGAACATTGCCTACGGCAAGCCGGAAGCGACGCGCGAGGAGATTGTGGCGGCCGCGCGCGCCGCGCACGCGCACGAATTCATCCTGCGCCTGCCGCACGGTTACGACTCGCTGGTGGGCGAGCGTGGCCAGGCGCTGTCGGGCGGCGAGCGCCAGCGGATTTCGATCGCGCGCGCGCTGCTGATCAACCCGCGCATCCTGATCATGGACGAGGCCACCTCGTCGGTCGATACCGCGACCGAGAAGGAAATCCAGAAGGCGCTCGACAATCTCGTGCAGGGCCGGACCACGATCGCGATCGCGCACCGCCTGTCCACGCTGCGCAAGGCCGACCGGCTGGTGGTGATGGACCGCGGCCAGATCGTCGAAGTGGGTGGCCACGACGAGCTGCTGGCGCGAGAGGGTGCCTACTACAAGCTTTACCAGGCGCAGGCCCGCAATGTGGATGCCGACGCGGACACCGTCAGCGACGGCGAAGCCGCCAATGTGCCGGAGGTGGCCAATGCGCAATGACGCCAGCCAGGAAGATACCGTCATGCAGACGCCAGATTTTCAGTTGTCCCGCAATGCCCTCGGCCGCCTGGTCATGACCCTGGCCGACGGCACCGTGCATGAGGCCGTGGTGCCCGTGCGTGCATTCCCGATTTCCGCGCCCGATGACGGCATCGGCCTGATGAGCGCCGATGGCCGCGAACTGGCGTGGCTGCCGCGCCTGGAGGGCCTGCCTGCCGGGCAACGCGGCATCATCGAGGCCGAGCTGGCCGGACGCGAGTTCATGCCCGAGATCCGGCGCATCGTGGGTGTCTCGACGTTTGCCACGCCGAGCGAGTGGGAGGTGGAGACGGACCGCGGCCTCACGTCGCTGGTCCTGCGCGGGGAGGAGGACATCCGCCGCCTGGCGGGCACGACGCTGTTGATCTCCGACAGCCACGGCATTCACTACCTGATCCGCGACCTGCTGTCGCTCGACAAGCACAGCCGCAAGCTGCTGGATCGCTTCCTGTAAGGCGTTTTCCGCGAGGGTTTCCGGGTTCGCCGGCGCAGTAACGCCGGCGGCGGGCGCTTGCCCGCGTGCGACGGGCGTCAGTGCAGCAGTTCTGGCGGCGCGTCCTCGTCGTCCCAGTCTTCGTGCGCGAGCGGGACATCCGCGGCCATGTCGAAGACCATCGAGTGGAAGCGGATGCTGAACCATGCGCGGAACATGGCGAGCGACAGTTCCTGCGGCCACAGCGAGTCGTCGAACCACTCGCCGAGCATGAACTCGAAGAACACCTGCCAGCGTTTTTCGACCCAGCGCGCCGCGTTATCCGGGGAATTGGCGATCTCGTCCGGCAGCAGGAACACGCTCTGGTCTTCGCGCACGTGTTCCAGCGTCAGGTCCGGCACCGGCTCGGGGTCGACGGACTTGATCCATTCGAGGAACGGCTGCTCGGGGATTAGCGTGATCATGGAGCGGTTGATCGTATAGCGGGGATGGTCGGACATGACGGCGGCAGGGCGGAGAACGGCAACGGCATATTGTAGCCGCCGTGCGTGGCGCGCTGATCGTGCGACTGGTGCAAAGGGGCCAGGCAGTCTATGCTCATACCACCACAGGCCGACGAGGTGAGCCCACAATGCCGCTACAAAAAAGGTTGATGCTTGTGCTATCGGTGCTGCTGCTGGCAGGCTGCTTGTCAAAACAGACGAATCACCTTTTGCCGGCGGCACCGGAGCCGCCAAGGGTGCCACCGCAAGCGGGGGAAACCGAACCTCCGCAGTATCCTGTCGCGCTTCCGGGGCGCCCTGCGGACGGTGCTGCAGCGCGCTGACAAGCGCTGACTGGTCGTTGCGCAGCGTTCCTGCCATTGGGGCAGGGCATCGTTGCGCCGGGCTGGCTGCGTGCGCCTTGCGTGAATGCTGCCAGATCGCCAAAGACAACGAAGGGCACGCGTCGCCAATGAATAAACGGGCCAAGAAGGCCCGTTTATTCATTACCTCGGACATGCTTTCGTTGTCCTTGGTGGCGCGGTGTACTGGTGGAGCCGGCGGGAATCGAACCCGCGTCCGCAAGCCCTCCACAGAGAGTTCTACATACTTAGTTCTGTCATTTGATTTAACCGCCGCATCGCGGACGAACACGCTCTACGACGGCG